>Ga0160470_100250_pt1 | contig 39768 bp, 37 predicted proteins | sample HID1973I_E11MG_FD_108214 | JGI IMG/M metagenome (GOLD analysis project Ga0160470, IMG submission 108214) | Enriched mosquito-associated microbial communities from UW Madison campus, WI, USA - HID1973I_E11 MG | ecosystem: Host-associated > Arthropoda: Insects > Digestive system > Unclassified ... | reverse complement strand
ATACGGTCTGTCCGAATAACAGGCCTGCGAGCAGCATAACAACGAGCGTCAATCGCGTCTTTCGATTTCTCTTCCCCAACCCTGCTTCCCCCGATCGAGCAATGATATGATGTGTGCTGCAATGGATATGGAAAACAACACCATTGGAAAATGATTATATAGATTGAAATTAAAGTTGTATATACCTTAAAGAAGACTAAATTACCGATTTCATTAAAATTTAGATAAAGATTTTATATACGTTGTCATTGACGCAACAAAAACGACGGCAACATGAACGAACCGTCTTCGAAAGAGTCTCTGAAATGATGAAAACAATAAGATGTGGTATAGGGGAACTGCTTCGGGCTGTAAGCTTTCGAAGAGAATGAAAGAGCGGATTATTGTTGCTTATAGCACAACGCCGATAGTTACGAGAGAAATTCAGGCAGGAATGTTGAAAGGGGAACCTTTTATACTGCTCTACAAAAGAGTCGAGGGTGCGACAAGGGCAAACACTGCGATGGCGAGTACAAGATGATGTTTCAATCCGCGCACCCGCAACGGGGTGCGGCTAATTTAATTGATGCATAGAGTTGTCAAAAAAAGTGCAGTTGAAAACACCCTCATACAGAAATCCCGTTACTAAGGCTTGTGACAGCATTCTTTCGCGATAAATAGCTGGGGGCCACCCCCCTGGATTAGAGGTGTAGATCCGCCGTCTGTTGTAGTAGACCATGATGTAGCTGAGGATGATCGATTTCATATCGGCCATCGGATAGCGCTCCGTGTGGATCTTGTACAGCTACAGCTTCTCTTTCTTTAGCGTAGCAAAAAAGCTTTCCATCCTTACGTTGTCATAACAGCGCCCTGTGCCGCTCATGCTCTGAATGGCATCTCGTTTAGCCAGGCGCTCTCGGAATGCATGGCTCATGAATTGGCTGCCTCGATCGCTCGCTGCGATAAATCATTCCGCGAGCATTTCTTGCTTTACAGGGCGTTCTCAAAGGCTGGATGCAGAGTTCCTTGCGCATGTTGTCGTCCCTAGCGAGACCCACGATCTCTCCGTTGAAACCATCCAGTACCGCGGACAGATAGAGCTTGCCGTCTGAACAAGGAACTTCTGTGATAGCACACCATAATACGAAAGTCATGATTGTTCAGTCCCCCGCTTGAGAGCTGATTTTAAGCAATAAGGAGGCCTTCAAACCCATTTTTACGGTGGCGTCAGTATCGCACAGATGCCGCCAGCGGCGCACCTGTCTCCAATATAGCACGCCCAGCGCCGGAACATAGATGAGCAGCAGCACAATGACGGGCAGAGTCCGTAACGCAGGCACAGGCGGCACCAGCGCATAGAACAAGCCGGCGACGCCGCCAAGCGCAGCGGCATGGAACGGGATGACGATGCCCGGCGCAGCCGCTTCCGCTCGCAGCGAATGCGTCAGCGCGCCGTCCGCTTCCTTCGCCGCTTGCCTCAGCCTGCGCAATCTTGGTACGGCTACCAGCCATACGACCGCGGCCGTTCCAAGCTCAAGCGGCACATGAAGCGTCAGACGGTCGATCCAGAAGATCGGATCGTACGATACGGCGAGCAGAATGACCGCCGCCGTTCCGATCAGCGCCGCCGCCGTCGAATAGACCGCCCAAGACAGCAGCTTGCGCGATCGCCGCGCCAGCTTCCCCGCCGAGCCGGCGTATACGAGGCGAAGCGCCTTCGTTCCTCCCGTCCAGGCAAGGATAGCAAGCAGCGCAGACATCGCCAGATCCAATCCTGTCAATAATGAATACATCCGTTAACCCCCCGAGTACAAATAACTGCTTTTAACTATAGGGGAACGCGATGCCGGGCGTAACCGCCTCAAGTATAAAACCGCATCCGACCTGGGGCCGGGTTGAAATTCATCCTTCCTGCCGAATGCTTGAACCATTGGCGAGGATCACCTTCACACCGTCCGCAACACAAAAAGCCGCAGACGGACGGCGTCCATCTGCGGCTTGACGGCTCGGGCGATACCAAGCCTAATTATTCGTATCGTCGATTAGATTTGCGCGATTTTAATCAGGTTCGTCGCGCCGGACTTGCCGATCGGCACGCCCGCCGTAATCACGACCGTGTCGCCCGATTCGAGGTGCTCCGTCGCGCGGCCCGCTTCAAGCGACAACGCGAACAGCTCGTCCGTCGACGCAACCTTCGTGCCGGCTACTGCCGTAACGCCCCATACGAGCGCAAGACGGCGCTGGATGCGATCGTCCGACGTAATTGCGATAATCGGCGATTTCGGACGGTACTTGGATACCATGCGCGCCGTGAAGCCGCTCTCCGTCGGCGTCAGAATCGCTTTCGCGTCAAGCTCCAGCGACGAGCTTACGACCGACTTGCTGATGACTTCCGTCACGCTGGACGATTGACCAAAGCCCGGCTTGTACAGGTTGCTGCCGTATTCCATCATCGATTCCGCTTTGACCGCGATCGTCGCCATCGTCCGGATCGACTCCACCGGATATTTGCCCGCAGCCGTCTCGCCGGACAGCATGACCGCGTCCGTGCCTTGCAGCACCGCATTCGCCACGTCCGTTACTTCCGCGCGCGTAGGGCGCGGGTTCACTTGCATCGAATCGAGCATTTGCGTTGCGACGATAACCGGCTTGCCGGCCGCGTTACATTTGTCGATCATTACTTTCTGGATAAGCGGCACGTCTTCAACCGGAATTTCGACGCCGAGGTCGCCGCGCGCAACCATGATGCCGTCGGATGTCTCGATAATCGAATCCAGATTCTCGACGCCTTCCTGGTTTTCGATTTTGGACACGATCTGGATATGGCCTGCGCCCGCTTCTTCAAGCAGACGGCGGATTTCGATAATATCTTCCGCACGGCGGACGAACGATGCCGCCACGATATCGACATTCTCCTTAATGCCGAATTCGATATGCATCACGTCGCGCTCCGTTACGCCCGGAAGCGTCGTGCGAACGCCCGGCAGATTGACGCCTTTGCGGGGCTTGATAACGCCGCCGTTCACGACCGTGCAATATACGTTCTTGTCGTCAACGGATTCGACGCGAAGCTCGATCAGGCCGTCGTCGAGCAGAATAACGCCGCCCGGCTTCATTACCTTCGGCATATCCGCATAGTTCACCCACAGCTTCTCGCCGTCGCCAAGCTGCTCTTCCGTGACGAACGTCAGCGCTTGTCCCGCTTTCAGCTCGTACGAAGCTTCCTTCAGCTTGCCGATCCGGATTTCCGGACCTTTAATATCCATCAGTATCGATACGTTCGAGCCGGTAGCGGCCGCCGCTTCGCGGATCGATGCGATACGTGCGCTGTGATCCTCCAACTCGCCGTGCGCCATGTTCAGACGCGCGACGTTCATGCCCGCTTTCATCATCTCTTTCAAGGTTTCGACCGATTCGCAGGCCGGTCCCATCGTACATACGATTTTGGTTCTACGCATTGTTGGTGACGCCTCCTGAATTGTGCTTTATGTATTCATTGTACTGCTGAAACTTTCATTCGCATATGAACTATAGTATTCTATTAATACTATAGTACGATTTTTGAAACAGGAGATTTAACCATGTTAAAATTTCTCGACATGAATATGGACCGCGGCATGAATTGGTACGGCAACTTCAAAGGAACGGATACGGAAGGCGCCTACTCGCTCGTGATCGTCAGCTACGGCAAGTGCGTCTATTGGATCGGGGGCGACAAGCTTATTCTCGAAAAAGGCGACGTCCTCCTCATCCCGCCAGGCACGGACTTCTATGGCAAAACGGTGCCGACCGTGTTCCACGAGAAGCTCGTCGTCCGGTTTCGAGCGGAGCAGCCGCTTGTTCAAGAGCTGTCGCTGCTGCATAGACCCGGGTTCGCCCACGGCAGGCCGGGGCGATTCGAATGGATGCTGGAGCGGCTTCGCGACGTCTACGCGGAATGGACGGACCGGACGGCCTATGCCGACATCCGCGGCTCTGCGGTCGTCACCGAGTTGCTTGCGCTCTGGAACCGCGAGTTCGAGCAAGCGCCGATGGCGCAAAGCACGCAGAAGCTCGTCGACAAGATGAAGCAATACATTCAGCAGTATCACCGGGACAAGGTGACGAAGGACGAGCTTGGAGCCTGCATCAACCGGACGCCGAATTATGCCGCTTCGCTGTTCCGCAGGGCGACCGGGCAGACGATCAGCGAAGCGGTTCATGCCGCACGCATGAAGACAGCCGTCTATATGCTAACCGACTCGCTGCTGACGGTAGCCGAAATATCCGACTATCTCGGTTATCGCGACGTTTCCTATTTTCAACGCGTGTTCAAGCGAACGACCGGACGGACGCCATCCTCCTATGCGAAATAAATTTCGCCGAAGCACTGAACACTGACAGCCTGTTGTCGCGCCCTTCCTGTAAGATGAAGCTATAGAAGACATTACGAGAAAGGAAGGAGCGATACGCGATGAAAGATGCGGCCACGACGATGTACCGGTACCATGCTTGGGCGAACGAAACGCTGCTGAGCCATGTAAAAGGACTGCCGGACTCGGTCTATCGCCAGCAAATAACGAGCAGCTTTCCGACGCTCGCGCACGCTTTTGCCCATATCCACACGGTGGACTGTTCTTGGCTCGGCATTATGGAAGGGACGGATATGACCGTCTCCATGACGGAGGCCCGCATGATCGAGGCCGGCGTCCGCGAGCTTAGCCTGCCGGAGCTGGAAGCGCGGTACGCCGCAGTACGCGGCCGGTTCGAAGCTTGCTTGGCCGGTCAGCCCGATCTGGAACGGACCATTCTTGTTCGCAATCCTTACGCAGGAGACCGCGATACGCGGCTGTCCGAAATAGTGCTCCAAGTCGTCAATCACGGTACGTATCATCGGGGCAACATTTCCTCTATGCTGCGCCAGATGGGTCACGCGTCCACGATGACCGAGTACGGCTTGTTCTGGTATCGGGACCAAGAGGCCGCACGGAGCTAGGCGGGAGCCCCCAACCGTTGGTTGTTATGCTCGCCAATCCTCCTCCACCAATGCTCCGTTAATCGCAACGCCGGCTTCGTAGCCCTCGCTCGCCGCGCCGGTCAGCCCCGAGAACGACTGCTTCGCGTCGCCGATAATATAGAGGCCGGGAATGCGGGTAAGCCCGTGCGATCGGGTCCGGTAAACGCCCGACTCGTCGAGCGTGACGCCAAGCCGATGCGGAATATCGGTCGCTTGGCGCGCGCCGGAGTCGGTCAGAAAGGCTCCGCTGCGGGCAATCCGCCGCCCATCCGCCAATACAATATGCGTTAGCTGTCCTTCTGCGGACGAGACCAGTCTGGCTATCGGCTGCTCGTATAGTATGATATTTCGCTGACGAAGCTGCTCGCGCTGGTCTTCATTCAGCTCGGCAGGCCCGTCGGCGCAGACGACGAGATCGTCGCTCCAATGGCGAATCAGCTTAATATGCTTCAGCAGGCCGGAGCCGCCGCCAAGCAGCGCCAGCGGTTCGCCGCGCAGCTCCCATCCGTCGCAGTAGGGGCACGGGAACACGGAGCGGCCGTATACGTCCGGCAGCCCCTCCCACGCCGGAAGCCGTTCCTTCATGCCCGATGCGAATACAATGACGCGGCCCGATATTGTACTGCCGCTGTCCGTATGCGCTTGGAACTGTCCCTCCGTCAGGGTCACATTCAGGACCGTATCGTGCCGTACGTCGACCGTATCGTAGCGGCGCAGCTCCTCCCTTGCAAGCGATCGCAGCGTCTCCGGCTCGATGCCGTCCCGCGTCATGTAGCCGTGCGATCTCCGGGCGACCGCATTGCGCGGCTTTCCTTCATCGATCAGCACAACCTTGCGCAGCGAACGGCCGAGCACAAGCGCCGCGCTTAAGCCGGCCGGACCACCCCCGACGATGACGACGTCGACCGCAGGTCCGTATGATTCCGTCCTCATTCGCCGCCCACCCAAACCCCTCGAAGCCTTCTACCCACCCAAACCCTCCCTGCAAGGGAGGGCCCCAAAGGGCTCGCGCCCTCTGGACTCCCGCAAGACGCTCCTTTGTTACTATTTCCGTACGCCCACCCTTGCCGCTCCGCGGCAAAGCTCTTATTAACAGCACCCCCGACCATTTCGTTCGCCCCCATCCCATTTCGTCTAAACCCGCCCGTCACCGCCCAATAACGCCCCTTTCGTAATCATACCCATTCTGCTCGTACCACCCCTTACACAATAATTTGCTCCATTAAGGCGTTTCAGATGTAACGATTGAAATAAAAGACGCCTAGTTACTTACTAAACACCCACATGCATCGAGATGATGACCCCGTACAGCAGACGGATAGCTGGCGGCGATTCGCTGACGGTGATTGGCTGGCGGTGATTGGCTGGCGGCGAACGGCTGGCGGCGAACGGCTGGCGGCGAACGGCTGGCGGCGAACGGCAACAAAGCCTACACGTTGTGCAGGCTTTCAGATTGTAGAGAAACCTGCCGACAGATTTCGAGACATCTGGGTGTGGTCAGCCAACCAACCATGCCTCACTCAGTAATAAGAGCTTTGTACAGACGTTTATTTGACTCGCTAACGATTCCATTCCGAATTAAGCGTCTCGCACGGACGCCTGATCTAAAGCCAACGTTACTTTTCAGCACCAAACGAGTGATTAAACGACCGTATGGAGCACTTATTCGACTACATGCGAGACCTCGAACGAATTAAGCGACTCTATGGGTCTCTAAGGGGAGCTTATTTCGTTCGCAGGCGGTCTAGCAAAGCTTTCTCGACAGCCTGAAAGCCTGCACGTTGTTCAGGCTTGGCGAATACGCCCCTTCGCCACACACAATCCGGCCGATTCACCGGCTGCCGCGCAACGAAATAAATGCCCCAGCTTCCTTTTTATTCAGTTTCTATCCACATGTTGAGTTGTGGATAATGTGGACAACATGTGTGTTATTCACGTCGGGCAGCTAATGGAACGACAGCAGATGACCCACGAGGAGGTTAATTTAATCCCGAATCCGTTCGATCGCAGTGGATATGCATCGCTTCGCGCATGAAGGCGGCGAGGCCCGGCTGCCGCTTATCGATATTTTCGGTAAAACGGTAGTCGTTCACGTACATATCGGCAAGCCCGCGATAAATTTCGGTTGAGCATTCGTAGAAGTTGTTCGTGATAAGCTGACGGTGGCTCGCGATAATCCGCTGCGCTTCCTCGTCGTCCGGACCGTACGCCATCCGGGCGACCAGTCCGGCGTATACCGCGGCCGTCTCCTCCTTGATTCGCTTCCAATCGGCTTCCGTATACTTGGCCGCGCGGCGGGCCGATGCCTTATATGCTTCTGTATGTCCCCAGCGCCGCTCCGCTTCCTGCTCGTATTTCTTCTGATGCTCCTCGATTTCCTTCATATCGAACGGCTCGAACATATCCTTCTTGCTCATCGCAGAACCTCCCTCAATCGAATGGAGCGTCCGCTCCACCGACGTAATGATTTGCTCGAGGCGATGCTTTTTCTTCAGCAATAGCTCCTTGTGGATAAGCAGCGTTCGGCGCCTGTCGTATTGCTCGTCGTCGAGAATGGCGCGCACCTCTTGCAACGGCAAATCCAGCTCCTTAAAAAATAAAATTTGCTGCAGCCGCTCCAAATCCTCGTCGCTGTAGTACCGATAGCCGTTATCCCTCACCTCCGACGGCTTCAACAGCCCGATCTCGTCGTAATGGTGCAGCGTCCGGACGCTCACCCCCGCGATTGTCGCCACTTCCTTCACCTTGTAGTTCATTTCGCATCACCTCATGCCATCATCGTAAGGGATCACGCAACGTGAGTGTCAATGCTTTCGCTGTGGAAAAAGGTTATTCAGATTTTATCCCCAGTCGTAATTGTGCATAATGTGGATAACATTCGGGATAACTTCGATCGCGCTAGTCCCACACAAGGCAGAGGCAGACCATACGAAAAACGAGGCCGCCCTATCGGCAAGCCTCGTTACATTGCGGACATTCATCCGTATTAAAATTTTAAACAAATATAGCTGAGCGTGCCCATTTCGTAGCTCCGATGAATCACTTCGGGCTTCCGCTCGGGATCGCTGCTGCCATACGCAATATACAGCGGGACAAAATGCTCCGGACGAGGCACCGCCAGCGTCGCGTTAGGCGCCTGCTCCTCGTAACGGAACAGCGCGGGCAGATCGCGTTCCGTCATTTTGCTCACGAGCCAATCGTCGAAATCGATCGCCCACTGCTCGGGATCGCCGCCGCCCCGCTTCATCTGCCGGAAGTTGTGCACCGTCGCGCCGCTGCCGATGACGAGGATGTCCTGCGCGTCCAACCCGCGAAGCGCTTCGCCGACACGGTATTGATACTCGTTCGATTGGAACGGCTGAACCGATATTTGCACGACCGGAATGTCCGCATCCGGGAACAGCCGCTTCAGTACGACCCACGAGCCGTGGTCGAGTCCGCGCTTCTCATCGTATTGGACGGGTATGCCATGCTCGCCAAGCCGTCGGCCGACCTCCTCCGCGAGCGCGGGAGCGCCTTGCGCCGGATAAGTTACTTCGAACAATTCGCGCGGGAAGCCGCCGAAATCGTAAATCGTCTCGTAAGAGCCGTTCACCGACGAGATCGTCAGCACGTCCGTCTCCCAATGCGCCGTGAACAGCACAATTGCCTTCGGCCTGCCGATCGTTGGACCGTAGCCGGACAGAAACAGACCGCATTCGTTGTCTTCAATCGCCATCATCGGCGACCCGTGACCGATAAATAATGTTGGCATCATAACGTTAGCCTCCCCATGCTCATGCCGTATGAAATAAATTCGAACCGTATAGCACGATTCCAATAGTTACTTTTATGAAATTAATTACTTTATATAAGTGAGTATATTACCTTTGACGCGCGAAGTCAATCGGCTTATGGGCCGGCGTCTTCGTTTCCTTTTTGAACCAACTATATTTATTTTAGTGAACATGCGATATAATAAATTTATTGAGGTGATGAGGATGAACGAGACAGCTTTATGTCCCCGTTTCGAGAAAGCGGTCGGCATTCTAAGCAAGCGCTGGGTCTCGCTAATCGTATTTCAATTGCTGCCGGGACCCCGGAGATTTTGCGGTCTCGAGGCTTCCTTACCGAATATTAGCGGCAGACTGCTATCGGAACGGCTGAAGGAACTGGAGCAGGAAGGCATCGTTCGAAGAGAAGTATTCCCGGAAACGCCGGTTCGTATCGAATACTCGTTGACGGACAAAGGCCGGGCGCTGGCGCCTGTGCTAAGCGAGATCGGGACTTGGTCGACGAACTGGATAGAGCCCGAATGAATTGAATATGAAGCATGCTCCGCAGCCCTATGCGGGAAGGACTTTTTTGTCCTCCCGCGCAGGGCTGTTTTAGTTCTGTTCAGTTGTCTGGGCGTAAAATTCACGAAGGGAATATTTTGAAATCGCTGGCCATCGTCATGTGTACGCGATCGGTTGTCGCGTGAGCATCACGGATGCGGATCATCCGCTCATCTCGATCATAGTGGAAGCATGCCGCATTCGGTATCGACGGGCATCACGCCCGACTTGAGCGCGTTCACCAAGTGCGATCTGATGGCGCTTATGTTATCGGCCGCATCGGCTTGACGTCGTTCCTGCTCCTTATTGGCGGCACGAAGCGCGATCCGAAATTCCGTTATCCGGTGAAAAGAGTGATGCGAGACGATGCGGTAAATATGCAAAAAAGAGCAGCGGCGCGTGATGCGCCCTGCTCTTCTCTTTGTTTATGGAATCAAGCTTCGAAGGTCGCTTCGTCTTAGAACGAGCTTGCCACGGCCGCCGCTTGCTCCAGACCCGCACCGATAATCGATGCCGCTTGGTCGGGGAATTTGGCATGGCCTTCGACAATAACCTTCTCGATATTTTGAACGCCGAAGAAGCGCAGTTGGTTCTCGACATAGTTCACGGCCATTTCGAACGCCGTAAAAGGAGCCTCGGAGTACACGTTGCCGCGGGCGCTAAGAATAACGACTTGCTTGTCGCCGAGCAGACCTTCCGGACCGTTCTCCGTATAGCGGAACGTTTTGCCGGCTTGGTTCATGTAGTCCATGTACGTGTGAAGCACGGCCGGAATCGTCATGTTCCAGAGCGGGAATGCGAGCACGATTTTGTCCGCCGCCATGAATTGGTCGAGGTAGCCGTTCGCGATTGCCGCCGCTTCCGCTTCCTCCGTCGTCATGTCGATGCCGCGAGCCGCTTTGAACATGCCCGTAATCATCGTGTTGTTCAGGTACGGCAGATTCGTATTATACAGATCCAGCTCCGTAACTTGTTGATCCGGATTGGCTTTCTTATAGCTCGCCACGAAAGCGTCGTACAGTTGCACGCTTACCGCTTGATCGGCAGGGCGGTCATTGGCTTTGATAAATAAAACGTTAGTCATAACTATATTTCCTCCTCGATTGGTTGCTTGAATAAAGTTAGTTACTTGCTTGATTGCATGTGCTCATTGTACCGGAGGAACCGCGCGCAATCGTCAGTGAATAGTAGGAGCCCGGACTACTGCTTTCGTCTGTATAAAAAGAAAAGCTTCTACGACTTTAGTCGTAGAAGCTTCATCGTGGCGGTTCAACTGAATGGCCTGCGGGCCGCTTATCTCGGTGAATTGACCAACTAAGCAACCTTCGCGGGCGCTTATCTCAGCGCATGGCCTCGTGTGGGAGATTTAAGTAACTCTGGCGCGCGCTTAAGCACACACGAATCTTGTTCTGACCAACCAATCACACAATTAAGCGGCCTTCAGAGTCACTTATCTCAGCGCATAGCTCAGTGTGAGGGGTTTAAGCAACTTCGACAGTCGCTTAACCCACATACATCGCAGTCAGCATACACACACAATCGCAGTTCCTTTAAAACCGGGCGCGCAGCGGACCGAAGCGCTCTCCATTCAGAATAAGCGTAAGCTCGTCGCCATCCTTCACTCCGCCGACGCCGGCCGGTGTGCCGGTGTAGATGACATCGCCCGCGTCGAGGCCAAATGTATCGCCGATATAGCTTACAAGCCGCTCCAGCGAAAAAATCATATCCCGCGGGCTGCCCGATTGCACTTCGGAGCCGTTGTTCAGTAAGCTGAACGTCAGCTCCATGAACGCCGCTGCGCCTGGGAACGGTCGGAACGGCGACAGCACGGCGGAATTTTTGAACCCTTTGGCGAGCAGCCACGGATGACGTTTCTCTTTCAGCACGGACTGCACATCGCGCGCCGTCCAATCGATGCCGATCGCCAAGCCGTCAACCAACTGGTCGACGGACATCCCCGGCTCATACGCACGTCCGATCCGCACAACAAGCTCCGCCTCATAATGAATGGCGCCAATGCCGGAAGGCAAGCGCAGCTCCCCTTGGGCTGGATGCAGCGCATGCGTCGGCTTTGAGAAAATCATCGGCTCCTCCGGCACATCGTTGCCCAGTTCCTGTGCATGAAGCGCATAATTTCGGCCGACGCAATAAATATTTCGAATATCCATCCGTTCGATTCCATCCTTTCGACAGACGAGTTAGTTATCGCTTATTCAACATTAAGCATCCTGAAAGCGCAGTTTAATATCGATCAGCTCCGAGCGGCTCATGAGCCGAATAGGCGGTCCCCATGAACCAAAGCCGGACGATACGATGACGTGCGTCAGCCCTTTGCGCATATAACCCCAGTCGAGCTCGAACAGCCGCCGCGTAAAATAATGGTTCGGAAAAAATTGCCCCCGGTGCGTATGTCCGCATACAAGCAGGTCGACGCCCGCCTCAGCCGCCTGCGCAAAACCGTACGGCTGATGATCCATCGCCAGCACCGGCAACGAATCATCCAGCGGCGCCGTGAGCTCGCTCATCGGCAATCTGCCTCCGCCCGTCTCGGCCGTCTTGTCTTTGCGACCGACGACATGGAACAGGCCGTTTACCGTCACCGTTTCGTCGCGCAGTACGGCAATGCCGATTCGGTCCATCGTCTGTACATATTGTTCAATATCGCCGCCGTAATATTCATGATTGCCGAGCACCGCATACACGCCATGCTTCGCTTCCAACTGCTGCAGCGTAGCGGCCATATTGTTGCGGATGAACGGTTCAATCGAATCGTCGAGCACGTCGCCCGCCAGTAGCACAACATCCGGCTTGATGGCATTCATACGGTCGATCATTTTGCGCAGGTGGCGGTTGCCGACGATGTTGCCTAGATGCAGGTCGGATGCCATCGCGATCCGCAGCTCTTTCGGACCTCCGGCAGGGGCAGGCTTGTCCACCGTCAACACATGCTCGCGCACGACCGGCGACCATGCATTATAGGAACCGCGAAGCAGCAGCACGAGCAGCACCGCCGCCACAATGCCGAACAAAAGCATCACCGTATAGCCGCGTTCCATCCCCGCTTTCCCCATCAGCCATGCCGCCAAATCCGCAACAGGAAGGAGCAGAAGAGCGAACTCGATAATCGCCACATAATACGATCCAACCACTTTAAGCAGCCGTCCGATCGGGCCGAGCTTTACGAGCCTGCTTAACAAATAGCCGAAAGATATCACAGCGAACACCGGCCAAAATATTCCCGGTGCAATACCCAGACCTGCATGCCGCAGCACAAGATCCCCATGCCAGCCGATATAGAAGTTGATGAACACCAATAATACCAAGAAAGGAAGCAATCGAATAAACATAGATGCCGGACTCCTTCACTCGTAATCTTTAATTCTAGCTTGCTTATAAACCGGTTGCTATAGTATGAATGGTAACATATCGAACGAGTCAAACCAAACCGTGGGCTGCCGCCCAACCACCATCCTAGTGACACAAATTGTGATGCAGCAGCTCCGTTTCTGGCACTCGGCGTCTCTTGTGACAGAAATTGTGATGCAGCAGCTCCGTTTCTAGCGAACGGCGTCTCTTGTGACACAAATTGTGATGCAACAGCTCCGTTTCTGGCGAACGGCGTCTCTTGTGACACAAATTGTGATGCAACAGCTCCGTTTCTAGCGCCAGACGTCTCTTGTGACACAAATTGTGATGCAACAGCTCCGTTTCTAGCGCCAGACGTCTCTTGTGACACAAATTGTGATGCAACAGCTCCGTTTCTGGCGCCAGACGTCTCTTGTGACACAAATTGTGATGCAACAGCTCCGTTTCTAGCGCCCAACGTCTCTTGTGACACAAATTGTGATGTAAGCTGCCGAATTCTCAAGCCTGTAGTCGACACCTCCAATCTGGAGCTACGCTGCTTCACTTATGTGTCACTGTCGGGCGGGTTTCGATCCTGTATACTCCTTAGGTGACTTTTAATAACTCAACCACTCAACCTAACTCCAACCAATCGACTAATCAAGCAACGTTCCGAGACGCTTATCGCAACGCACAGCTTCCAGTAAACCGTCTAAGTGTCTCCTCAAGCTGCTTAATCCCACACTTCCCTCGCTCTATCCAACAAACCGACCAATCAAGCAACGTTCCGAGACGCTTATCGCAACGCACAGCTTCCAGTAAAACGTTTAAGTGTCTCCTTAAGCCGCTTAATCCCACACTTCCCTCGCTCTATCCAACAAACCGACCAATCAAGCAACGTTCCGAGACGCTTATCGCAGCGCACAGCTTCCAGTAAACCGTCTAAGTGTCTCCTCAAGCCGCTTAATCCCACACTTCCCTCGCTCTATCCAACAAACCGACTAATCAAGCAACGTTCCGAGACGCTTATCGCAACGCACAGCTTCCAGTAAAACGTTTAAGTGTCTCCTCAAGCCGCTTAATCCCACACTTCCCTCGCTCTATTCAACAAACCGACCAAACAAGCAACGTTCCGAGACGCTTATCGCAACGCACAGCTTCCGGTAAACCATTTAAGTGTCTCCACAAGCCGCTTAATCCCACACTCCCCTCGCTCTACCTCCAACCAATCGACCAATCAAGCAACGTTCCGAGACGCTTATCGCAACGCACAGCTTCCAGTAAAAAGTTTAAGTGTCTCCTCAAGCCGCTTAATCCCACACTTCCCTCGCTCTATCCAACAAACCGACCAAACAAGCAACGTTCCGAGACGCTTATCGCAACGCACAGCTTCCGGTAAACCATTTAAGTGTCTCCACAAGCCGCTTAATTCCACACTCCCCTCGCCCTATCCAACCAATCGACCAATCAAGCAACGTTCCGAGATGCTTATCGCAGCGCACAGCTTCCAGTAAACCGTCTAAGTGTCTCCTCTAGCTGCTTAATCCCACACTCCCCGCGCTCTAACTCCAACCAATCGACTAATCAAGCAACTTTCCGAGACGCTTATCGCAACGCACAGCTTCCAGTAAAACGTCTAAGTGTCTCCACAAGCCGCTTAATCCCGCACTTTCCTCGCTCTACCTCCAACCAATCGACCAAACAAGCACAAAAAGACAGCGCCCGCCTGCCTGACGGCAAGCAAACGCTGTCTATTCTCGTACTCTCCTCGTAAAGTAAGCGCTCTGGCTCTCTTCCTTCGATTCTTACCGTTCACAGCATAAACTCGCAGCCTACCTCGGCTGGTCCGAATATCCCGCTCGCCCGCGCGGTACATGCTTCAGCGCGGAGCGGAGCGCCACGGCGACGCCGGCCGTTGCCAGCAGCGTGCCCGTCGTTACGAACAGCCATTGGATGCCGAGGAACATGCCCATTCCCCCACCGATCAGCGGGCCAAGCAGTTGACCGAGCTGATTGGCACTCGTCGTCATGCCGAACGAGCGGCCGCGGAAAGAGCTGTCGGTGCTTTGCACGACAAGCGTATTGACGACCGGCACGATACCTGCCAGAAACAACCCGAAGCAAAATTGCACAACGGTGAACAGCCATAGCTGATGAACAAAATATTGCGTACAAATTACACAGCCCGCCGCGATGAGACAAAAAACCAACACCCTCATATAACCGTGCTTCTCGCCGACTCGGCCCCATTGCGGCGAAGCGAGTATGCCGGCGATACCGATCAGCGACAGGACGAAGCCGGCGGTCGCCGCCGCATCCTTCACGCCGCCCTGCATATCGGCGATATGCAGCGTCAGCAGCGGCTGCACCATGTTAACCGAAAGCTGGAACAACAACAGCAGCAGCAGCAAATTCAACAGCCGCTTATTATGCAGCGCATCCCGATATTCGCGGAGCATCGACGTCTTCTGCGGCGATCCCGCGCTAGCCGTCCCTGTCTTACCTTCGTGGACGAAGAAGAATACCGCCGCCGTCGCAAGCAGCAGGAACACGCCCGCTACGACGAACGACTGCCGCTGGCCGAACGTTTGTGCGAGCAAGCCGCCAAGCAGCGGTCCCATAATGCTGCCGGTCATGGAGGCGGCTTGCATCGTGCCGAGACTCCAGCCGAGCCGGCTCTCCGGCGCGATGGAAGCAACAATTGCCATAGAGGCCGGCACGAAGCCGCCGACGAAGCCTTGCAGCATCCGGATGCCGATCAGTTCCCACGGGTTGTGTACGAACGCCATTAACGAGTATACGACCGCCAAGCTTAATCCGGCCCGGATAACCATTTTACGCTTACCGTATTTATCAGCCAGCGACCCCCACAACGGCGCCATGACGGCGCCGATCAGAAACGCTGACGCTTGCACAATCCCGGCCCACCAGTAGACGGAATCATCGGATACGCCCAGCTCCGGCAAAAATAGCGGGAGAAGAGGGATGACCATCGTGTAGCTGGAGCTGCACAACAATACGCCGAACCATAAAATCCACATTTGACGCTGCCACGATTCCATGCCGCTCACCTTCATTCTCTAGTTCCGTTCTTTACGTTAGCTTCAATATACGCCTGTGCATCCGATCATTCAAAACCTCTCCGGGACAGCATTCGGCCGTAAACCGCCGCATATACCCGATTCGACATTCCAAACCAAGCGAAATGACCCGACAACGCCAAGATTAGGAAACCTCCCCACCGTCTATCGCGGCCTGCATAACGTGAAAGAGCGGCCTTCCTGAACGGCATGCCTTAAGCTCGCCCCCAATAAAATGACATGACTATACATTCCAACATACTAAAAAAAGGATTGCGCCGAACGTCATGCGTTATGACGTCCGGAGCAATCCCTACCTATTATCCTTATTGCGACGCTTGCGCTGCGCTCGGATTCATTGCACACTCATTGCGGCGTATACGCGAACCACTCCGCATAGGCCGCAGCGGCGCAAGGCGCTCCGTTGCCGGTCGCATACAAGCCGATGCAGACGCCTGTAAAGCCGCCGCTCACTTCCGAGGACAGCACGTTCGCCGGCGCTTGCGCAAGCTCGTGCCAACTGCTGCCGTCAGCCGACCATGCGAATCGATACGTATGCGCGTCCGACGCGATGGCAAGCCCGATTCCGCCGCTATTCGGCTCGACGCGCCGCTTCGCCGTCTGGCTCGTTGAGCCGCCTGCCGTCAGCGTAACGATGACGTAGTCGGCGCCGTCCTCGCGGCGGATTCCGATCTCATAGTGCGCTTTCTCGTGAAGGCGGGCGGACAGGCCCGCTTCTTCTCCGTCCCGCGTCGGCTCGAACGAAATATACGTCTCCGTCCGCATGCTCACATGCTGCTGGCGAACGCCCGCGAACACGGTCGGCGCCGCATCGCTAAGCGTATACGAGCGGCCCGTCAGCGCAAGCGTACCCGGCCGCTTCGCGAGCGAAATCCGCTCCTCGTCGAACGTTCGTAGAGCCGCCCAACGCGGACTAAGCGTTGCGCCTTCGAATTGCTCGCGATAGGCGCCCGCTGCGGCTTGCCGGGACGACGCAATACCGGCTCCGCCAGAATAAATCTCGACGTCCATGCTCTGCTGAACCGTGCCTTCGTTGTTGTCGATCATCGGCCAGCCCTCTTCCGTCCAAGTAACCGGCGCAAGGAACGTCTCACGGCCGAGCACGCTGTAATGGCCGTCCACCGGGCGTACGCCGAGGAACAGCGCCCACCAATTGCCGGCCTCGTCTTCAATCAGGTCCGTATGACCGAGGTTATGGAGCGGGTGGTCCGGCAGCTTGTTGTGCGTCAGAATCGGCTGGTCGTGCAGCTCGAACGGTCCAGTCGGGTATTCGCTGCGGGCCGCCAGCACGCGATGGTCGCGTCCCGTTCCCCCGCAGGCGCACAGCAAGTAGTAAAAGCCGTGAATACGGTACAAATGCGGCCCTTCCGTCCATACGCCGCCGTCTCCGCGGCAGACGACGACCGGCTCGCTGAGCGCTTTGCCCGTAGCGATATCGATTTCGTACGTAACAATATGGGATTCGAGATCGGCGCCATTCTGCGCCGTCACATACACTTTGCCGTCCTCGTCGAAGAACAGCGAGGGGTCGATATTTCCATATGGAATGCGAATAGGATCCGACCACGGCCCAGCCGGATTGGCGGCCGTGACGTAAAAATTGCCGATTCCGTACACATCTGTCGTGATAAGGTAAAACACGCCGTCATTATACCGAAGAGTCGGGGCATAGATGCCCTCCGAGCTGTTGCGCTTCGTCATATCCACCTGAGTGCTTCTCGTCAGCGCATGCCCGATCTGCTCCCACTCGACTAGATTTCGACTGCGAAAAATGGGGACAGCCGGAAAATACTCGAACGAGCTGGTCGCCAAGTAGTAATAATCATCTACCCGAATAACGCTCGGATCCGGGAAGAAGCCCGGGATGACCGGGTTTTCGTATTTTACAGCTATATGACTCATAAATTGCGTCTCCTCCGGCCACTTAAGGTTTCGATATAATTGCTCTAATGTAATCATAAGCGAGAAAGCCCGAATAACTTAACCCAGTGAAATAAAGCTTTTACTTCATAAAATTAAGGTTAGACACGATTTCCGCAAAAGTCTAATTATAATAAATACTGGATATACAGTATTTATACAGAAGTGCGATCCTGACTATTTGTTCCGCCGTCGCTTTCCCGTTGTCCGGTGCATAGGATGGATAATTGAGGTGAAAAAAATGCACAACCGAACGATGCGAGAGCTGTTTCGGCGTCACCGGCAAGGAGAGCAGCTTCATGCCCGGTCCTATCGGGAATTGAACCTTCACAAGCTGGACATTCACCAGCCTTCCGAGCTGATTGCGAACTCGCCTATTCTGCAACGAATCGTCCGCAAGCACTGGCATTCCATTATTGTCCCCTTGCTGAAACGATAACCCTCCATATAACGGCAAAAAACCTCCGGCCGCGCGAAGATGCGCGCATTCGGAGGTTTCATTCTGATTATCGGGATGCGTAACGTTTGACGAGCGGGTCGTCTTTCTCTACTTTGACATTCTTCATCGCATCCTTCGCCGTCTTCGCCGGAACGCGGGGGCCGGACAGCACGGCGGACGCGCGTTTAATGACTTCGGCTGCATTAATGGGCTTTCCTTTCTTGCTCATGCTCCGATCCCTCCTTCTTTTGGACCATATTGTACTCGCTGCCGGACAAGCCGGTCAACCAATATGAGCAAAAATTAACCAAGCCGCGCCTTATGATTCCGGATTCGCATTCGGGCTCGTATTCGAATTCGGACTCGGGTTCGTGGCAACGACCATGAGCTCGATAGACTCGATATTCGTGCTGATGACATTGTGAAGCAGCGGCAGCACATGCTTATCGAACGCATCGAACTGCGTCGCATAGCTGCTCAGCACCGTTAGCAAGAAGCTTGATTCGCCAAGCGGATAATAATAAACCATTCGGTTCGGCTTGAACGGGTGATCCGTCTCCGCCTTGTTCCAGAGCGAGGAATGGCCGATCTCCTTCGAATGCTGCGCCATCCGCGCATATTTGAGAGGAATTTCGTCCTCGTATATTTCAATCGTAAAGCCCGCGTTGAACGTATCCCGATACGCGGTCTGAATATCGTCGAGCAGGACGCGCAGCACATCGGTGAACGTAATGACGTTGCCGTGCATGCAGCCCAATGTTTTAATAAATGCATCCCTGCCCGTCAAATATTCCATTAGCGACGCTTTGGACGTCGTAATGATGGCCTGCTGAATTGCGGCGCGTTCGCCCTCGACCTCGAACTCTACGTTGAAAAACTTGAACCGTTTCAGCCGCAGGAACGCAACCGGCACGACCAGAAACAGCAGCACCCAGACGAACAGATAGAACAAGCTGCGAAAAATAACCCGGTTCACCGGCGACGTCACGATCGGCTTAATGACGAGGGTCGTAATCGTGTTGGCCTCGCTTGGCGCATCCGGACCGGCAATCCGTTCGGCCGAGACTAGCGGTGCCGATGAAGAAGCCGGTTCGGGATTGCCGGAGGCTCCTCCCTTGCCCGATGGCATAGCGGCCTGCCTCGGCTGGGCGGAAGGCGGCGCGCATGCGTGAGCGAGCGACCATATCGACCATGCGCCGTGCGCGACGATCAGGACAATGCCGATAACGTACAGAGCTTGCATATATTTAATGCGCAAGAGCCATTCCTTTACCCCATGCCATCCCTCCGTATTCCGGCTCTTGTCCGCAATATGTATGATGAGCATGACGAGCTGCGCGCGAGCGGATCGCCTTATTTTACCTGGCCAACATGAGTTTACCACCAGACGGACGCAGCGTCATGATACGTTCGTCACATTCGGGGCCGCAGTTCGTGTCGATTCGATGACATCGAACCTTTGGGCGGATGCCGCATACGATGTAGAGCTATCACATCTCGAAAGGGTGTTGCTCGAATGGGTTGCTCTTGTCAATCTCCGGCCTCTCAAACGGTCGTTTACGATCCTCGTTACTTCCAAATGCAAATCCCCGTCCAGTCCGTACCGGTCCAAGACGAAAGAGGCTTAATGCCGCTGCCGGGCGGTATGCCGGGTCAGGGCGGCGGCGGTTTACCTATGCCGGGCGGTATGCCGGGTCAGGGCGGCGGCGGTTTACCTATGCCGGGCGGTGTGCCGGGTCAGGGCGGCGGCGGTTTCCCTATGCCGGGCGGTGTGCCGGGTCAGGGCGGCGGGGGTTTCCCTATGCCGGGCGGTATGCCGGGCCAAGGCGGCGGCGGTTTCCCTATGCCGGGCGGTATGCCGGGCCAAGGCGGCGGCGTTCCGGCACAATTGTCGCAAGCGAACCTGCCTTCGGTGCTTGCTCAATATCCGCGTCCGGTAGGCCAGCCTCCGGCGCAGATGCTGTTCTTGTACAATTACTTACGCGGCAATCCGCAAATGCTCCAGACGTTCATTCGCCAACGTCCGCAATCGTTGCAGCAAGCGGTGCAATTTGCCCAGTTCGGCACGATGGGGCCCCGCGAAGACGAAGAGCGGGCGTTGCCCGGCTTTTGCTACAATCGCTGGTCGCTCATATTCACCTTCAACAACGTCTACCTCATGTTCCCTGTCGCCAATCTGCTGGGCTTCGTCATCGGCCACTGCTTCCCGCTGACGCCATGCCTCGTCCCGGACTTCACGATTCTGTTCGCCTTCTGCTAATTGGAGCTGAACCATATGAAATGACGCTCGTTCATTTCGTATGGTTCTTATCTTGTCGCTTGGCTCGGGGCGCTGTTGCAGCACGCAGCCGCGCAAACAAGCATGAAGCGGCTCGCAAAGACACTTAATCGCTACCTCACTCTACGGCATGCACAATAAGCGTCCCCCTGCGTCGCCTAAATCCTCACACACGACGTCTCAGCCAACCAATCGAGCAATTAAGAGGCCTCAAGAGACACTTACCGTAGCACGCAGCCGCGCAAAGAAGCATGAAGCGGCTCGCAAAGACGCTTAAAAAACACACGCCCAAGTGCCTGAGCACGCTGAGGCGCTTAGGCGCTCTCTAAAACGCAAAGAGCACTGCGCTATCCACCCCGCCTATTTCTCGTCCCATGTGCAGCTCGCAGCAGCGCTCCGTCGCCCTCCCCCTGCTCAATACGTTGTGCGCCACAGATAGAAAGTGGCATACGACTCCCAGTTCGCCCAATCGGCGGACAGCTCCCGAATTTGCTTGACGGAGGGCTTGTCGGGGAGCCCCAGCCGGTACTTGATCGCCAGATGCAGACCGACATCGTCAATCGGAAAAGCGTCCGGCATCCTCAGACACCGCATCAGCGCATAATTAGCCGTCCACGGGCCGATCCCGCGGATGCCGACGAGCATTTTCTCCGCCTCTCGCAAGCTTCCCGCCGCCCTCACCGTGTCCTTCGTCAATTCGCCGGCGGCCATCAGCTCCGCGACGCCGATCATATATTCCGCCTTGCGCGTCGTAATCTGCAAAGCGGTCATATCCTCGATCCGAAGCTGCCGTACGCGATCCGGCGACGGGAACAGCCGCAGCGTCCGCCCTTCCCACTCCAGACTGGAGCCGAACAGCTCGACGAACCTTTTTTTCAACACATACGCGAATTTCAAATTGATCTGCTGCCCGAGTATGCCCCAGCACAATGCTTCGAACAGGTCGGGTATGCCGATAAGCCGCAGCCCGCGGAAGCGAACGACCGCCTCCTGCAGCAGCGGGTCTTGCTCCGCCATTGCATAGAACGGGGCCAAGTCTCTGTCCATATCGAACCACTCCCGCACAAAACGAACGACCGCCTCCCGCGCATCACCGGAAGGTTCATCCTTGAACCGGAGCCGAAGCCGTTCCTCGCCGTCCTCCGTAATTTCCACCGCATGCCGCTCGCCGCCCGTCTCAATCCACCGGTACACCCGTCCGTCCGCGACTTGGAACAAGCATTCGTCGGCCGAACGGGTCAAATAACCCAAATTTTGCTTGAATGAAAAATACGGCGGCGTCTCGATCTGAACCACCTCGCTCATCCCACCACTTCCTTCATTACAAATACGACAAATACGCCCAATCCGGCTTAAGCCGGCACCTTCTATCGTTACCGCGTCCGTTCACGCACTTAAGCTCCATCCTTCCCCCATTGTACCAAATCCAACCGCGCGTGAAGCTCCCTTCCGCCGGCCGTCGAATGAAAGAGCAAGAACACAAACCTCGCCCCCTGCTGTTACCGCACAACAAAGGTACGCCCTGCTCGCTCTCATAAGGCGCACCTCTATCGGCATGTTCATGAGCTTGCTTGCCAACGCGCCATAATCGGCATTGCGCGGGTCGTCAATGTCCGCCCGGGTCCGTCAGCGAGGTCGGCGACGTAATGTTTACATTAGGTATGTTAAGCTGCCCGGCTTAACGTTCTCTTGCAACGCTATTCCCCGTAATTAGATACACATTGTAGCTCGCGATATAGAAAGCAACCCGCTACGTTCGCTACGGTTCAATCGTGGAATGAATCGCCCCACATCGTCTAACGGCCCGTTTATTGGGTCTTACAACTATTATTTTACATAAATTAACGTTCTTCACTTATATAAAAAAGGCCGTCCTCCCGGACAGCCTCCCCGCACTATATCGACTTGCGGAATGTCACCCGGCGATAGCCCGGATACAACTAATCCCGTTCCACTACGGCAAGCTCTCCTTCACGCCGAGAATACCGAGCCATGTCACCGCCTCGTAAAATCCGACGTAATCGAGCGAAGTCATGCCGTCAAACAGGACAAATGCCATTTTCATAACCAATCACCCTGCCCTTTCCCGTTAGATAAGAAACAAAAAAAGCATTCGATCGCGAAGATCGAACACTTTGCCCAGGCGTACGGCGGATATCGGTGCGCTCCCTCATGGTTATCCATATCTACGCCAGTAACGCACCGTTCGGTTGTAACTCCAATATAGGGCGGTTTATGGAAAATTTCAACGCTTCGTTTGCAAAATTACCCCAATGACTCATTGTGAATCCGAAGAGAGTCGCTTACAATCTACTCGATTGGAAATCCAGCATTTTATCGGAAAAGGGGAGGCTTTACATGGAACTGCGCAACAAAACCGCGATCGTAACCGGAGGCGGCACCGGCATCGGCCGAGCGGTCTCGCTGCTGCTCGCGGAAAGGGGAGCAAATGTCGTTGTGAACTATTCGCGCTCGCAAGCCGAAGCCGAGGAAACTGTTCAACTGATCGAGAGCAAGGGCGGACAAGCGATTGCCCTGCAAGCCAATGTAGCGAAGGACGAGGAAGTGCGCGCGCTTGCGGAGGCGACCGCCCGGCACTTCGGTACGATCGATATGCTCGTGAACAACGCCAGCATTACGAAGCATATCTCGCTGGAGGACCTCGAATCGGTCACCGACGACGTGTGGGACGATCTGCTCGGCGTGAACGTAAAGGGCATGTTCCACTGCGCGCGGGCCGTCGCCCCTTATATCCGCCGGAACGGCGGCGGCGCCATCGTCAATATCGGCAGCATCGCCGGCCAGAACGGTCTCGGCTCCTCGCTGCCGTACGCCGTATCCAAGTCGGCGGTACACGGCTTGACGAAGTCGCTTGCCCGCGCTCTCGCCCCCGACATTCGCGTCAACTGCGTCGCGCCCGGCGCCGTTCTGACCCGTTGGTGGGCAGGCCGCGAAGAACAGATGCAGCGGCTCGCGCCGAGGCTGCTGCTGAAGCAGATTTCTACGTCGGAAGACATCGCTTCGTTCGTATGCGCCGTATTGGAGCAGGAAGCGATGACGGGGCAAATCATTACGGTGGACAGCGGGCAGACGCTGTAGATGGCTGAAGAGACGGTTGCCAAACGAATCGCGCCGTCTCCATGCTGCCGACAGCATGGACCAAACCGACCGGACGCCGAACCGCTCCGTCCCCTGCGTGCGGTCTGTACTAACGAATCGTAGTGGACTTGTGCGCGGGTTCAGGCTAACGAATTGCGGTGGACTCCGATACTCCCTGCGCGGTCTGTGCTAATGAACCGTAGTGAGCTTATTTCGGCGAACATGCTCCTTTTTCCAACCTAACGAACTCCAGTGATGCTATTAAGCGCCTTCGTGCCCAAGCAACGTTCGAATGGCGCGAATAGCATCCCTTGAGTTCGTTAAACTCGCAAACGGCGTTTTGAGCTTGAATAAGAGCAGCTCGATTCGTTAGACGGCAATCGCCAACAAGCTTAAGAGGCATAACGATGACGGCTCCTCCACATTCGCCGCCGCTATGCCTCGGGTCTAATTAAATTAAGCCCGCTCCGTACTCGCGAACACTGCCCCATCCATCGACTGCTTCAGGCGCCGTCCCGGCAGACGACTTTCTCTCGTTACTCCGCACGGCCTGCTCGCTCTACTCGTACAGGCTCGATTTGAAATCCTTGCCCGCCGCCGCGGAGCCGCGCAGACGATAGTCGCAGAAATCGAGCAGGTTGTCGATGTCATCTTGATTGCGCGCATGCCCGCCCGGACGGAAAGCGACGCCGATCTGCTCGCCGATGCCCAGAAAATCGTACACTTTAGCCGCTCCCTCATAGGATACATACATGCCTTCCGGATTCGTCCAGTAGTCGGCATAACCGGCTGTCACGAGCAAAGCTCTAGGAACGATCAGCGCCGCAAGCTCGTGCTGGTCGAACGGCAGCTTGTTCACGTCCTTGAACTCGCCGAAGACGGAGTTGAACCAATGCGCCTCTTGGTCGCATTGCAGCACCTCGAGTCCCTCGCTCCGGTCGGCGACGCCCCAGGCATACTCCTTGCCGCCGAACGAACGACGGAACGAGGCGATGCCGCCCGCGCCCGAGCAGTGGGGATTGACGACGGCGAACCGTTCGTCCAGCACGCCGGCGATCAGCGCGGACTTGCCGCAGCGGGAGAAGCCGGTAATGATCGTCCGCGCCGAGTCGATCTCCGCATAAGCGCCTTGCTCCAGCGCGTCGAGAGCTTTGCCCGCTCCCCAGCCCCATGCGACGAGCACGCCGATATCCCAGCCCGGAGCCGTTGTCGGGTCGGAGCTGTACGGATACAGCTCGAAGAACGCGCCGGTCCGCTCGGCATTATCCGAGGCGACAAGCGGCGTCTGCAGCGTTACGACCGCGTAGCCGCGCCGGTTCGCCTGCTTGACATGGTCGGTATCGACGAGGCCGTCCGGCCGCCAAGCCTCCAGCGTCCCGATCGTAAAGATGACGGGATACGGGCCGTCAAGCTCGCAATCTTCGCCAGGTACGCTTACGCCGACCGGGAACGAAGCCGTCCGCCCTTGCGCCGTCACCGTAATGTTCAGCCCGGCTTCCGTCCGCTCGCAGGATACCTTTTCCAAGGCGGCGTCCGGCAAATAACCGTACATATAGTGCTGGTACAATTGCTTCAATTCGTCGGCGCGCCGCTGCCAATCCTCCGCCGATGCGACCTTGGCGCCATCGGCAAAAATAAACGAATCCGGAAGACTGTCCAATGTTGGTAGTTGGCTAACCGGAATGAATGGCTTGATGGTTTGGGACATTCGTATGGACCGCCTCTCTTGTTCGAATCGAAATGAACTTTTGTCCCTAATAGTCTATCATCCGGATTCGCATAATAGAGTGGACGCAGTTGATATTATTGCATGCCGGCCGTAATAAAAAAGGGTCCGCGCCCTGCCTCTTTACGCCGGCCATTGATTCGGCTTGCCGCCGATCATGCCGCCTGACGCCCTCCCTGCGCATAGTACGACGGACAGCGCCCACGACGAGCCGAAGGACGTTATCGCCAACAGAACGAGCCGCACCGTTTCCTCCGTCATGCCGGAACGACGATTTCCAAGCTCATTTCCGGTTGGTGCACAAATGCACCGCCCAAGCCCGGCGCCCGAAGAGCGGCCGGCACGCGGCAAACAGCCGGGCCGGCCCATGCCGCCCCGCTGCGGCAAAATACCGCGTGCCGGAAGCCGGCGCGCGATACCGCGAATAAAAGGTTGAGCGAATGCGTAAACTGGACCCCATGTCAAGGACACTTTAAAAAGAGCATTAAGCAACGTAAAGAAGAAGCATCTAGAATCGTCGACAAATAAGCCATCTCCGTCCGTCCATAGGGGAGGTACGTGATGTCCGTGAGCAGCGCTAGGCCCGGGATGCCCTTCTTAAAGTCCCGTTGGAGCTTATTTGGAACAACCCGGTGCTCCAACGTCGCTTTAGCCATACGTCGATAAGGATTGGGTCTACGATGCGGACAACCGAGGTCCAGGTTCTTTATATGTCTGCCAATGCGCTTTCGATTGTAGACCATATTGAGCTCATTCTCGAGGATCATTTTGATCGAACGAGCACCTTTCTTGAAGCCTCTCCTATGAAATGCTTTTTTGATTTGCGCCCCTACTTCAGCATCCCGGCGAGCTCGCCCTTTGCGAGTATCTACGGCCTGTACGTAGCGGTAGTACCCCGATCTAGAAACGTTAAGCAAGTCGCACAGGTAACGTGTCATGCGTTTGAAGCCTTGCTTTATGGTGTCCTGAACCAGTTCGAATAGTTACTTTTACTTAGTTTTTTTCCCTTGGCTAACAGCCACCTTTCTGTCGTGTCTGCTTTTTTTTTAGCAATTCAAGCTGGGACTCCAGGAGCTTGATCCGCGCCTCTTGCTTGGCAATGACCTCTTCCGGTGCCAGTTCTCGCTTAAGCGGTCGGCCAGAAGCCTCTTTACGGGTATCCGTTAATCCAATAATGCCGTTTCGGTCGTAAGCCTTCTTCCAACGACCTGCACATTTTTCTACACGTGTCTTTCCAAGAATAGTGATGTCAAATCCGCATTCTTCGAAAATGGAGAGAGGCGTTTTCCCTTCTAAATACTGATTTATAAATACTCTTTTGAATTCATCTGAGTAAGTAATTGCTTTGTCACTCACTCGAAGTACATATCTGTTTACTACGAGATGCTTTTGCTCTAATTCGGTAAAGTGTTTCTTGCTCATGTTGTTCCCCTCCAGTTGCTTATTACAGTATACAAAAAGGACCCCACAGCCTAAACACCTTTTTCAAAGTGTCCAGTCTATGGGGTCCAGTTTAGCGATCCGCTCAACCTTTTATTTTACGCTTCCATCGCATCCGCCAGCGCCGCCAGCTTGTTCATCGTGTTCCGGTTGCGAACGGTGGACGGTACTTTCAGCTTGTTGATCTGGACGGCAAGCTTCGAATCGCGCACGCTCTGATGGACGAGCAGATAGATTTCCCGGCCCGCGATCCAGCATTGCTCCGCGTCGTTGCGGTAGGGATCGAGCCCTGTCGCCTGCTCGGACGTCAACGGCTCCAGCAGCATTGTCACGTATTCGCTCACCGCTTCGGATGCCGCATTCGCTTCTGCGACCGCCTCCTCGGAATAAGGGAATCCGGCCGTAATCTGCCGCAGCTCCTCCGCCGTTCTCAGAATGACGTACAGCTTGATGCCGAACTTTTCTGCAATCATGCGCTCCAACCGATCGCGCAGCGGCTCGGCCGCTTCCTCGGTCTCGAACAAAATATTGCCGCTCTGAATATACGTCTGCACCCGCCGCAAGCCGATCGCTTCGCACGCCTGTCTCAGCTCGGCCATCTTGATCTTATTATTCCCGCCTACGTTAATGCCCCGCAGCAATGCAATGTAGATCGTCACAGGCTCCTGTCACTTCCTTCGCTCCATTGAGATGATGGGTGTAGTGTACACTAGGGATGACCTATTCTATTATTGCATTGCGTTGCGCCGATGTCTGTATTTTATGCCGTTAATTGTTAAACTCCCCTGCATCGCCAATCGCAACAGGGCTGCCTTCTGTCCGCAACCCCCGCATAACAACGTTTCTTCACAAGCTACCTCCTCTATAGAAAAAGAACCGTTCCTACCCATCGGCTCCCGGAACGGCTCTGGACGTCAGCCCGGCACGACCCGATAGATCGTTCTCCCGTTCGCCCTGCTGCGCTTTACTCTTGTATGGATGCGGGAAATGCCCGTAATGTCGGTTCCGCCCCCGCTGTCCTTCGTTACTTTCATTCGTAAAATAAGGCCGCGCACCGTGTGCTCGTTGTTATACAGCTTCGTCGATATGAAATTGCCGAGCGAATAAGCGGCTACCCGATGCTTCACGATGCCGGAAGCGTCCCGAACCTTGCCGTAAGCAATCGGCTGCAGCACATGCGGGTGGGCGCCCAGTACCGCATTGACGCCATAATTAAACAACGCCCGGACGATACGACGCTGCTTAGCGTTGGGCGTTCTCTTGTACTCCACGCCGAAATGGAGGCAGGCGATGACGATATCGGACCGCTTCTTCAGCGCCCGCACATCGGCGGCCATCCGCGAGAGCCGAATTTTATTGACGAGAAACGGCTGCGCTACCGGATTGCGATTCGTCCCCGTCGTGTACGCTAGGATGCCGACCTTGATTCCCTTCACGTTCAGTACCGTATACCGCCGGGATTCGGCCAGCGTTCGCGACGTTCCCGTATGGCGAAGGCCATGCCGGTCCAGTAGGCGAAGCGTCCGCTTCAAGCCGGCGGCTCCCCGATCCACGCAGTGATTGTTCGCAGTCGTCAGCAGATCGAAGCCGAGCCGCTTGAGCGTGCCCGCGAATTCGTCCGGGCAGTTGAACGACGGGAAGCCGGTATGCGCTTTGCGCAGCTCGTACTTGCCCGATGAACCCGGCGGGCCGGCGAACGTCGTCTCCAGATTGCCGATCGTCAGATCGGGCTTCCGCAGATGCCGCTTGACGCCCTCGAACAACGGGTCGAAGCTATAGCCGCCCCCGCGGCGAGCCGACACGATAATTCGCCCCTTCATCAACAGATCGCCGATCGCGGCAATCGTTATCGAAGCCAATGAATCGCCCCCTGCAAGTAAAGTGAAGTGCTACACTGTATTCACGCTGCGGCTGTCATGCATAGGCGGGCGGGTTCCGACTCCCGTAGGCCGTCATCCAAATAATCCGACGATACGACGGCGAATACTGACATACAGTTGTCCAACGTCTCCTCTATACTAGCTTCTGTAACCTATTTGAGGAGGCGATCCCTATGTTTCATACAATCGAAAGCTTTATTCAAGAATATACGCGCGAATCCGACGTCACGCTGCAACTGCTGCAATCGCTAACGGATGAATCGCTGCGGCAGCAAGTTGCCGAAGGCTACCGCACGATCGGCCATCTGGCTTGGCATCTCGTTCCGACGAACGCCGGCTTATTTAAAGAAACGGGCATTCAGTTCGTATCGCCGTCTCTGGGCAGCGAGCCTCCGGCGTCGGCCGCCGTCATTGCAGAGAGCTACCGCGAGGCTGCCCAGAACCTTATGAATGCGATTCGCACGCAGTGGGAGGACGCCGATCTGCAGCGAACCGCCAACGTATATGGCTTCGATTGGTCGCACGGCTACACGCTGTTCGTGTTCATGAAGCACGAAATCCACCACCGCGGCCAGCTCACCGTTCTGATGCGTCAAGCGGGGCTGCCGCTTGCCAGCGTCTACGGCCCGACCAAAGAGCAGTGGGCAGCCTTCGGCATGGCGGCGCCGGTGTGATAAAGCAAGCTCAATAGGGATGCTCCCGCGAATTCGCGGGAGCATCCCTGTGCTTCCCCCTCTTCACCGCCTGTTAGTAAAAAGAAGAAGTCGTCCCGGTAGGGGCGGTTCATAGTGTCGATAAACCCGGTGTCTTGCTCCGAGACGTCTGGGTCTATCTATTGTTTGGAGGTTGGAAGGAACGTAGCAGGCGGTGCTACGCCTACAGAGCGGGGCAGTCAACCACATGCTTCACGTAAAATAAGCGCCTGACACAGACGGTTATTTTACTCGCAAACGATTCCAGTCCAGATAAAAGTCTCGTACGGACTCCTAATCCCGAAGCCAATGCTACTTTCAGACATCACGGGCGATTAAGCGACCTTACGGAGCCCTTATTCAACTGCGTGCGAGGGTTTGAACAAGATAAGCGCCTCTAAGGGGCGCTTATTTCATTAACAGACGTCAGAATTTTCTTGACAGCTTGGGCCGTCTCGCTATGGACGCTGTCGCGTCTTGAACAGGTCCGTTCAGTCCAAGCAAATACGGGTGGCGCAATAGCCGTCTCCCTTCGCCAACTCCAAGGAAGCAGGCTCTTGTCTCCGCCGTTGTCCATTGTTGCCGACAACGCATTCGATTAGCCAACAGCCCTTGTCCAACGCTGCCCCCCTTCCGTCATTGTTAAAGATCACGAAAAGCTGGCGTCTAATTGCCATCCTCTAACGCAATGACAACAAAAAAAGCCGAGAGAAGCGGACCTCCTCGAATCGTCGAAGAATGTCCGTTTCCCCCGGCTCATGCCCGGCTAAGCTATCCGAATGAAACAACTCCAATACAGGCGGTCTAACCGTTTTCTTCAAGGGTGAAATTTCAGGAATTTCCGCCAAGCCGAATGCAGACCGGCTTCGTCAGCTCGCAGAATCGATCCGTCAATGACGGATAACCGTCTTCCCCGATTGACAGCACCGCGATCCGGTCCGAATCCTGATTCGCCGCAAGCAGCCAACGGCCGCCCGGCACGAGCAGGAAGTGGCGCGGCGTCTGCCCGCCCGACGGCGTATGTCCGATCGGCTCCAGCAAGCCGTCTTCGCCGACGCGGAACGAAGCAATGCTGTCATGGCCCCGATTGGAGCCGTATACATAGCGACCGTCTTCCGATACGGCCACCTCCGCGCAAGTATTCGAGCCTGTGAAGCCGGGCGGCAGCGTCGGCAACGTCTGACGATGGGACAAGCTGCCTGCGGCCCGATCCAGCTCCAGGACGGAAACGGCGTTCGCCAGCTCCTCGATGACGTAGACGAACGGCAACGAAGGGTGGAAAGCGAGATGACGCGGTCCGGCTCCCGGTGCGGCCTTCATCTGCCGCAGCAGCATGAGCTTGCCGTTCGCCCGGTCCAGCTTATAGGTGTATATCGTATCGGTGCCGAGATCGTTGACGAGATAAAGATCGGTGTGCGGAATCGGATAGATGGCATGCGGATGCGGGCATTTCTGCCGCTCCGCGTTGACGCTGCTTCCTTCATGGGCAACGGTGTCCGAGATCGGCCCCAGCGAGCCGTCTTCTTGAATCGGATAGACGCAGATCGGCCCGCCTTCGTAATTGACGAGCAACAGCCAGTTCCCGGAAGCATCGATCGTCAGATGACAAGGATAATCCCCGAAAGTCGGCTGCCGATTCGTCTCCGACCATCCTGCCGCTCCTCTGCCAATAGCGACAACCGCGCCGCCGTCCGCCGTCTCGCTGACGGCGAACAGCCTGTCCGCTTCTTCGGCATAAGCGAGAAAAGAAGGATTCTCGACGCCGGCCAGCCCTTCCTCGACGCTTAGCGCGCCCGTCTCCGCATTAAACGCCAGCGAGCGAATGCCCTCGTTGTCCGCTGAATTATAGGATCCGGATACCAGCCGGATTCTATTCGTATCGTGCATGTCGATGCCCTCTCTCCCATAGTTTGTTTTCTGCCAGCATACTTGCGCTCTCCGCCGAAGTCAACAAGCAGATGCCATTGCCGCCCTTCACATACAGCATCATGCAGCATAGACGCCGCCGCCGTGGGAAAAAGTATTCGTATCACATCAGAAAAGAGGTGCTGTTATCAGCATGAAGAAGCATGTGGCCGCCGCCGTTGTTCTTACGGCATTATTAACCGGTTGCGGAGCCGGACACCACGGCGTCAAGCAGATGAAGCATGGCAAAATCTCTGCCAAATCGACTCAGGATTCTTATACGGCGCAATCGATGCCGAACACGGCGCAGCGCTGGATTGTCATCGGCGGCAACGGCGGTAACGGCGGCAACTTCAACTGGGACAATATTAAGCTCCCGGACGGCTTCCAGGTGTATCCGACGAACCCGTCGAATTCGACCAATCCTACAAACCCGTCCTATCCGACGAATCCATCGGAGACAACACCGACGACGCCATCGACTCCGACTACTCCAACGAACACGACGGGAGGAGGAGGCGGCACGACGGGAACGGCATCGACGGAAGCGAAGCAGGTGCTCGATCTTGTCAACGCGCAGCGCAAGAACAACGGTCTGGGCGCCTTGACGCTCGATAACGCGCTCTCCAATATGGCGCTCGTGAAAGCGAAGGATATGATTAATAACAATTATTTCTCCCACAACTCGCCGACATACGGTTCGCCGTTCGACATGATGAAGCAATTCGGCATCTCGTACCGGTCGGCAGGCGAGAATATTGCCCAAGGCCAGACGACTGCCCAGCAGGTTATGAACGACTGGATGAACAGCGCCGGCCACCGCGCGAACATTCTGAACAGCAGCTACACGAAGCTCGGCGTCGGCTTCTACAACAATGCATGGGTGCAGGAATTTACCGGCTAACGATAAGAAGGAGGGCGGCGCATGCCGTCCTCCTTCTTATTGTGCGGGACAAGCCGGCATAACATACCTGCTGCTAACGATTTTCGAAAGCATCGAAGCTTTCCCGGTTCAAATCTTGCTGCCGAAACGTATAGGCTGGCGGCTTAAGCCGCTTCATTTAATTGGCGAACGACTATGCTCATTGCGAGAATGCTCCTTCTTCGTCCATTGCGAATCGTGCATACGTCTTATAAAGAAAAGACGTTGATTTGATTTCCGTCCGGATCGAAGCAATGATATGTCCGATACGTCAAACCGTGGACGGTTACGCCCGCGCGTCGCAGCCGCTCGAAGGAATCGACGAACCATCTCGGCTCGACATAGAAATACATGCGTGCCGCATTGCCGGCATGCGGCCGCTCGCCCGCCGGCTCTTGCTGCTGCTCCAGCCATATCACGCCCTCCGGCGCCGCATTGAAACGGCAATACCCTTGCAGCATGACCGCCCGTTCCTTAAGCGACTTCTTATCCGTCTTCAACTGCATACAAGTTTTGTACCATTCCGCGGAGGCTTGCAAATCGCTCACCTTCACCGTCGGCATCATGCAGCCCGCAATGCCCGCCGTTGTCGGATCGAGCCTCGGATCCTGCACCGCGGTAAGCCGCGTGCCGAACGGATCGAAGAAATCGAAGCGATGCAGACCGTTCTCGCCGGTCGTAATTGGAGCCGTTCGGATGCCGCGCTCAATGAATGCGTGCCGCGTCGTCCGCAAGTGGCCCGTGCCAAGATTAAAGCGTACGCCGTCGCTGCATCCGTAGTCGAACCGAAAATGCTCGTGCTCTTCGTTTGCGGAGACGATGCCGATCGTCCCTTTGCTCTCCCTGAACTCGACCAGCGTGCCGCGGAGCCCCGGATAGATCGGGCTGACCATCGAGTTCGTCTGAACGGTCATTCTCAGGTTGCGGCAGTACCAGTCGACCGCCTCCTCGTGTCTCGCTTCCGGTACGAAGACCATGCACTCGTCCAGCTCATAGCGCATGGGCAGCGCCTTGGGAGGAACCGGCTTCGTCTCCTCTCCGGACACTTTAAACGAGGCTACGGTAACCTTGCTCCGAAACGCCGGACCGATGCCGGCCTGCCCTTGCACGCGTGCGAATCGCCCCTCCACCCTAAGGCGCTCCTCCCCGTTCACACGGACGACCATATGGTCCGGTTCGACGACCCATTCGAAATGAACCCATTCCCCGACGGGAATCCGTCCGGTTCCTTCGGAGTGGCATGTCCGCCCCTTGGCCGGCTCGTTCGCACGCAGCGAATCGAAATTCCGCTCCCAGTTAAATATGAGCCTCGCTTTCCCGTACATCAACCGGATGTTATGCATATCGGTACGAGCCACTGTCTCCAGCCGGAACGGAACCTTATAGGCACTGGGCGTGACAATATATACGTTGTCCAGCTTCTCGCCGGAGTCGAGCGTATAGCCGTCCTCGTTCCTCCGCGCCATCCAATGGCCCGAGGCCATCTCTTCCAGTACGTCTTTATTGCCTGCTGTCGTAATCGGCATATTCATCCCTTTCGTTCCCCTCACATGTAGTAAGCTCTTGGCGGATTATCGACGATCGGCGCCACATGCTCGCGGGATGCCAGCCGTTCCAGCTCCGACGCAAGCTTCTCCAATGCTTTGACGCCCTCCGTCTCCGCTTGGCGGATCTGCCCGAGCTGCGCCAGCGCGGCGGCGACGTTGTCCGGATCGGCCGGATCGCCGCCCGCAGGGGCCGGGAACAACAGCTTTAACCGCTCAAGCCCTTCTGCCGCACGGCTGTAATGACCGGACGCTTCCTCCAGCAAGCAGATTACGATCGAGCGTTCCTCCGATTCCTTGCGACAATGCCACTCCGCGATTAGCTCCCTCAGGAATGCCGCCGCATGATTTCGATTCTCCAGCACGACGCCGATCGTATAAGCATGCCCGAGCGGCTCGATCGCCCGCTTGCGGAATACGTCCATCCAAACGTCGTATGCAGCCAGTCCGTTGGCATATCCGGTAAAAGCCGCATCGCCGCCCCGAGCGTGACGGCTGACCATCCGGCACAGCCGCCATACGGCGTCCGATTGGCCGATTGGACGGTCGCCCTGATAGCCGAGCACGAACAGAGAGCTCGTCTGCAGCCTGCCTAACCGCTCGTACGGCACTTCTTCCGACAATGACTTGGAGTCCAATGCCTCGAACATTTGCCGCCGGTCGTCGTATCCGTAGATTAAACCGAATTCTGAACGGATCAGTTCCCATACCATCGCCGGAACGCCGCGATCGATCGATTGCTGGACAAGCGCAATTGCCTCGGTCATCCGCTGCGGATCGGGCGGGTCGAAGTCGAACGCTTCCACGTAACGGACCTCGATCCCCAAATTTCTCATCCCGTTCAGAATGTAATAATTGCGGTCGATCATGTTCGCGCTGGACATATCGAGTCTCGTTTTCTCCACATTCAGCAAAAATCCGCCCAGCAAAAAACCGTTCGTGTACGAAAGTGTCCTGTCCGGGTATCGCGCCCTTGCGAAGCGGTGCAGCATTTCGGTTCCCGTCTCGGTTGCGCCGCCCGCTATCGCAAGCGCTTCCGGATTCAGCCTGACTTGCGCCATACATCCGTCCTCCCTCCGCTGCCGAATGTGCGCCCGCACGAGAAAATGAACGCGTTCCTCCTGCACCTTATGTCTTGAGCGCGAAAGAATCTGGTACACGTTCCCGGAGCTTAGGCCGAACAATTCGGCAATTTCTTGAGGCGAGCATTGCCCGAAGAAGTGGGATTCGAACACTTGGCGCTCCCTTGCCGTCAGACAACGCAGCAGTTGCCGCACCAAGCCGTACCATTCCGCTCGCTCCAATTGAAGCTGCGGGTCGCCGTCCGGGTCTGCTCCGTTCGCGCCCCCGGACGGCGACGGGGATCTGGACATCAAATAATCCATAATGCTGTCCAGATCGTATGGATCGAGCGGCATGCCTCTGGCAGCGACCCGATATGACGACATCGGCAGCTCCTTCGCATAAGGACCTCCCCTTCGCATTCTCATTAACGCCTGATTGCGGACAATTCCTTTCAGCCAGCCGAGAAAGCGGCCTTCGCCCGACAGTTGACCCAGCCCCATAAAAGCGCGAATAAGCGCCTCCTGCACAATGTCCTCCGACAAATGCGGGTCTTTGGAAATGCGCGCCGCCCAAGAAAAAGCTTTCACTCGATGACGTCGAACCAGCTCGTCGAACGCCGCGCTTTCCCCCGCTCGCGCCTTCATGACCAGTTGCTCGTCCGTATGATCTTCGATCGGCTGAATCAGACCGGGCGTCCGATTCTGTCCGGCTATCGGATCGTTCACTCTCCTGCACCTCTCTTGCGCATTATACCGTCTCTACTATATAAGTTGCCGGAGCGGCTCGATTTCTGACACAATCTATATCAAGATTTCAAAGGATGATATCGATTCTATTATATCAATCTGGTTATAACTGGGATACAAGGCGATTCGGCGAAAAATAAAAAGCCCCCTGCGTTGCAGGGAGCCAGGATACTAAGGGGCCGGAAGGACGAAGCGGCTATGATAACGGATCGGTACCGGGGAACGCGACGCGCACAAGCATCGGACTATGCGTTAGATTGCCATATCTCCCGATCTATCGATTACCGTGCGGCGGCTGCGTTCAGAGCCGCTTCCTTCTCGCGTACGAGCGGAATGACCTTCTCGCCGAACGCCTGTATATCCTCTTCGTAATGGAGGAAGCCTGTCAGGAGCAGATCGACGCCGATTCGCTTCAGCTCGATAATACGGTCGGCAACCTGCTCGGGCGTGCCGATCAGCCCCGTCTTGAATCCGTCGTTGTACTGAACCAAGTCCTCGAAATTGGAATTCGCCCACATCCCTTCCCGTTCCGGCGAAGCTTGGCCCGCGAACTGCACCTGACTGCGGAACCCTTCCACCGCTTCCGGATCGGCGTAATGGATAATGTCGCGAAGCGCTTGACGCGCCTCCTCCTCCGTATCTCGTACAATGACGAACGCGTTCGCGCCGTATTGGAGCTTGCGCCCGTGAGCGGACGCAAGCTGTCCGACCTCCTCGATCTGAGCCCGAAAGCCATCTATCGTATTGCCGTTCATGAAGTACCAGTCGGACACTCGCGCCGCCATCTCGCGTGCGGCCGCCGAATTGCCGCCTTGGAAGACCGGAGGGACGACGATCGGCTTCGGCTTATGCGGAGCGCCGTTGATCCGGTAGAAATCGCCGCGGAAGCTCGTCTCGTCCTCCGTCCAGAGCTGCTTCAGCACACGGATAAATTCCTCGGAGCGGCGATACCGCTCGTTATGGTCGAGCCACGGCTCGCCGAAACCGTGGAACTCGCCCTTGAACCAGCCGCTGACAATATTGATCGCGGCGCGGCCTTGGCTAATATGATCGAGCGTAGAGATGGCCTTGGCGATCGGACCCGGATGCCACAAGCCCGGCAGCACGGCGGCAATCAGGTTCAAGCTGCTCGTTACCGCAGCCAGCGCGGAAGCCAGCGCAATCGCCTCCAACTGATTTTCCGCACCGTAGCTGGCGATGAACCTCGTCTGCAGCAGCGCGTATTCGAACCCGGCTTCCTCGGCCAGCCTCGCATACTTGGCGTTGTCCTGGAACGACCAGCCCGTTCTTTGCGGAATTTTCGATATGACCAGACCTCCGCTTACATTCGGCACCCAATAAGCAAATTTTAATGACATAGCGTTCACCTCGTAATCGATTTTTTGGTTTGGGGATGGGGCCTTTAGCGGACTAGTCGGCCATCATGAACATGCCTTGCTTACGCAGGCTTTTCCGCACCGCGCGCCTTCCGGCGCGCGGTGCCATACCGGCACTGCGGTGCTCGGTCACACTTCCTCCTTCCTGCGATGCGCCGGAAGTACATTATTCGCCATTATTTTGCCGAACGACTACTAAACGCTCGGTTCTCTTCCCTCCGGCCGCCGCTGTATTGCTGCGCCCCGTTAGATCGACGGCGATTTGCCTTTGCTGTTCTCTTTGAGCAGCTTCCAGATCGGATCGGTCAGCGATGCCGGATCGAACCGGTTATAGTGGTTGGCAAGCCCCCGAATCGGATCGCCGGCGTAAAATTTCTCATACAGCAAATGCCGCGCGCCAAGCGGACTGCCGATCAAATCCCAAGCCAGCTTGAACAGCTCGACTTTCTTCTCCGCGCTGACGGCCGCCCCTTCGAAATACAAGTGCATCAGCTTCGAGATCGGCCCGTAGAAATCCTCTGTATCCGACGGAGTCTGAACAAAGCCGCCTGCTCCGACCTGCTGCAAAATTTCGACCGCTCGCGGATAATATCTCGTGCCGAGACTGCGGGCCGTCTCAATGTATGACAAGTCGGGCACCAGCACGCCCGCAGCGTCGGGCTTCGCCTGCGTCTCGGCCGCAATGACGAGCGCCTTGATAACGTCGATCTGCGTCAGCAATTCGCCAAGCTTCTCCTGAATATGCAGGAAGCCGGTAACGCCGATCGCCTCCGCTACCGCGAACGCGACGCCCGTCACGAACTCGAGCTTCGCGACGAATCGAACGACATTTTGATGAAAAGCGAGTCCGTTCGCCGTCTGATTCGCCCGCAGCGCCAGCACCTTCTCCGCATCGCCGTACAACAGCACCCTTTCCCACGGAATGAGTACGTCGTCGAAGAACAGCACCGCGTCCATCTCGTCGTAGCGCGAGCTGAGCGGATGATTCCGTTCGTTCGGATGATGGAACGATTCGCGGCAGACGATATGCAGCCCCGGCGAGTTCGCCGGCACGATCAGCACATGGGCATGCTTGCGATGCTCGGCTTGAAATTGCAGGAATGAGAAAATGACAAAATCATGCGTGTACGGCGCGCCTGTCGCGATCATTTTGGCCCCGCGGACGACGATGCCCTCGGATGTCTCGCGAACAACATGCAGGAACCGCTCCGCCAGCCGCTTGTCGTCGAGCCCGCTCGAACGATCGATTTGCGGATCAATGATTGCCGTTGTCAGGAACAAGTCGTTGTCCCTTGCTTGCTCGTAGTAGGCCGATATTTTGTCTGCGAACTGTGGATCGAGCTGCTTCAATTGCTGCCTTTCCGCATACCATCCGGTCACCATCGACCGCGCGTAGTCGGACAGCCGGCTCATCATCCCGTTCGTCGCCGCGGACCAGCGGGCGAACGAACGGCTGCGCTGCGCCAGCTCCGCCGGCGAGTGTGGCACAAGGAAGGAGCTGTGTGCGTATTTGCCCGTCTCAGGTACGAGAAACCCTGCTATATCGCGTTCGAGCGGATCGTCCAGCATGTTGAACAGTCGCCCGATCGTATGCAGCGTTCCTTTGAATTCGGCATGCTCGGCCACGCTGTGGATCGGTTTGCCCTCCAGCCATACGCTGCGCCCGTCGTCTAAGCTTGCTTTGAACCTCTCTCCCCTAGCACTCATGCCGCTCAGCCTCCGATTTTAAACTTTATTAATCCGATTGATTTTATGTGATATGTAGATTATGATAGCCCATATCCAATTTATATCAACAATCAATATGGCTTGTTTTGGCGGTTATCCGACACTTCCGCCCATTCTGTATCCGATCGTTGAATTAAACGACAATCGGAACGGAATTGACCGGTTTCGAATTGTTGGATAATCAACAGAGCATGGGATGATGTCGTGAATTTCAGGAGGGGTAAGATGAGCGAGCATCGGGGAACGGATCGCAGAGTGGCCCGCACGCGGTCGATGATTGCCGACGCCTTGGTGGCGATTTTGCGGAAGAAGCCTTACGAGGAAATCAGCATTACGGACATTGCGGAGCAAGCCGACATTAACCGGTCGACGTTCTATTCGCATTTTATCGATAAGGACGATCTGTTGGACCAGCTCGTCTCGGAGAAACTGGATGCGCTAAAGAGATTGTTATTCGACGCCGCTGCGGCGTCGAATAACAATCCCGATTTCAATAACGCGGACCCGATTTTTACGGCGTTGTTCCGGCATGTAGCGGAACGGCACGACTTCTATTCGTTAATGCTGTCCCGCCATCCCAACGGCCAATTCCGCACCATGCTGACCGGACTGATCGAAGACAGCTTCTTCGTCCGCATATCCAATCTGGGCCTGAATCAGCAGCTTCTGGTTCCGCTCGATCTGCTGCTTAATTACATCGGCTTCTCAGCGGCTGGCATGCTGGACAAATGGCTGACGAACGAGCGAGTATATTCGCCCGATCATATGGGGCTTCAGTTGACACGTCTTGCCGTTCTCGGTGTATACCCGGCGATGGGCGCTTCGTCCCGGACGTAGGCTCGCGTGCCTCCCGGCGGCGGTTGGTTGAGACATCTAAGGGGAGTACCCGTAGGACGCTTAATCGTTGCTCGCTTAGCCCGGCTAACGATTAAGCGCCTCAACTAGTTACTTAAAACCGCGCAGTTGGCTCGTTTGAAGCGTGTTGGGCGGATTAAGCTACTTTGAACGTCACTTGATTATTCGATGTCGAGGTTAGCGCTAACGTAAGCGTCCTTGCATGACACTTATTCTCCTCACCGCTTCGCCCCACGGGCCGACCAGCCCACGAAATACCAGCGGCGGCGGCAGGCTGCTCCATCTAAGGGTGCCCGTAGGACGCTTAATCGTCGCTCGCTTAGCCCGGCTAACGATTAAGCGTCTCAACTAGTTACTTAAAGCCCCGCAGTTAGCTCGTTTGGCGCGTGTTGGGCGGATTAAGCTACTTTGAACGT
>Ga0160470_100246_pt1 | contig 40954 bp, 38 predicted proteins | sample HID1973I_E11MG_FD_108214 | JGI IMG/M metagenome (GOLD analysis project Ga0160470, IMG submission 108214) | Enriched mosquito-associated microbial communities from UW Madison campus, WI, USA - HID1973I_E11 MG | ecosystem: Host-associated > Arthropoda: Insects > Digestive system > Unclassified ... | reverse complement strand
CGAGGCGGCGACCAACATCGTCGTGCGCGAAGCCAACCGCACCATGCTGCTGTACGTCTACGCGGCGGTGACGCTGTTCTGCCTGATCACCTTCCGCAGCTGGCGCGCCACGCTGGTGGCGCTTTTGCCACTGGTGCTGACGTCGATCCTCTGCGAAGCGCTGATGGTCGCCATGGGCATCGGCGTGAAGGTCGCGACGCTGCCGGTGATCGCCCTCGGGGTGGGCATCGGCGTGGACTACGCGCTGTACCTGCTCAGCGTGCAATTGCACTTCCAGCGCCAGGGTTTGCCGCTGTCCCAGGCCTATCGCAATGCGGTGTCGTTCACCGGTCGGGTCGTCGGTCTGGTGGGCATCACCCTCGCGGCGGGCGTGGTGTGCTGGGTCTGGTCGCCGATCAAGTTCCAGGCCGACATGGGCATCCTGCTGACCTTCATGTTCCTCTGGAACATGCTCGGCGCGCTGATCCTGATTCCGGCTTTGTCGTACTTCCTGCTGCGTGAACGGGTGCCGCAAAACGTGCCTGCCGACGGCATCGAATCCACTGAACGTCGCGGCATGCCTCTTGCCGTGACCACTTCCGAGTAAGCCAACAATGTCTGACTACAAAGCTCCCCTGCGCGACATGCGCTTCGTCCTGAACGAGGTTTTCCAGGTGTCCCGGCTGTGGGCCAAACTGCCTGGCCTGGCCGACGTGATCGACGAAGAAACCGCCGCCGCGATTCTTGAAGAGGCCGGCAAGATCAGCGGCGAAGTGATCGCGCCATTGAACCGCGCCAGTGACGAACAGGGCTGCACCTGGAACAACGGTGCGGTGAGTGCTCCGGACGGTTTTGCCGAGGCTTATCGGGCTTTCGCCGAGGGTGGCTGGGTCGGTGTTGGCGGTGATCCGCAGTTCGGTGGCATGGGCATGCCCAAGGCGATTTCGGCGCAGGTCGAAGAGATGGTCAACTCGGCCAGCCTGTCGTTCGGCCTGTACCCGATGCTGACGGCCGGCGCCTGCCTGTCGCTGAATGCCCACGCCAGTGAAGCGCTGAAAACCAAGTACCTGCCAAATATGTACGCCGGTATCTGGACCGGTTCGATGTGCCTGACCGAGGCCCATGCGGGCACCGATCTGGGCCTGATTCGCACCAAGGCTGAACCTCAGGCCGATGGCAGCTACAAGGTCAGCGGCAGCAAGATTTTCATCACGGGCGGCGAGCATGACCTGACGGAAAACATCATCCATCTGGTGCTCGCGCGTCTTCCCGATGCGCCAGCAGGACCCAAGGGCATCTCGTTGTTTCTGGTGCCCAAGGTGCTGGTCAACGACGACGGTTCGCTGGGTGAACGCAACGCACTGTCTTGCGGCTCCATCGAACACAAGATGGGTATCAAGGCTTCCGCCACCTGCGTGATGAACTTCGACGAGGCGACTGGCTGGATCGTCGACGCGCCGAACAAAGGTTTGGCGGCAATGTTCACCATGATGAATTACGAGCGCCTGGGCGTCGGTATTCAGGGCCTGGCTCAGGGCGAGCGTTCGTACCAGAACGCCGTCGAATATGCCCGTGATCGCCTGCAAAGCCGAGCACCCACCGGCGTGCAAAACAAGGACAAGCCCGCCGATCCGATCATCGTGCATCCCGATGTGCGCCGCATGCTGCTGACCATGAAAGCCCTGAATGAAGGCGGTCGCGCGTTCTCCAGCTACGTGGCGCTGCAACTGGACATCGCCAAGTTCAGCGACGATGCGACGGCCCGTCACCGCGCACAGGAACTGGTTTCGCTGCTGACGCCGGTGGCCAAGGCGTTCCTCACCGACATGGGCCTGGAAACCACGGTGCTCGGCCAGCAGGTGTTCGGCGGCCACGGCTACATCCGTGAGTGGGGCCAGGAGCAACTGGTGCGCGACGTACGCATCACCCAGATCTACGAAGGTACCAACGGCATCCAGTCCCTTGATCTGGCCGGACGCAAGATCGTCGGCAGCGGCGGAGCGCTTTACCGATTGTTCGCCTCGGAAATCCGCAACTTCACCGCCACTGCCTGCGCGGATCTCGGCGAGTTCACCCAGCCGCTGAACGCCGCTGTGGACACCCTCGATGAACTGACCGCGTGGCTGCTGGATCGCGCGCAGAACAACCCGAATGAAATCGGCGCGGCCTCCGTCGAGTACCTGCACGTGTTCGGCTACACCGCCTACGCCTACCTGTGGGCGCGGATGGCCAAGGCGGCCATGAGCACTCATTCCAAGGATGATTTCTACGCCAGCAAACTGGCCACCGCGCGCTTCTACTTCGCTCGCTTGCTGCCGCGCATTCATTCGTTAAGTGCCTCGGCCAAGGCCGGCAGCGAATGCCTGTATGCCTTGCAAGCCGAGCAATTCTGAAAGGACAAGGAACCCTGTTCATGATGGCGACAAAAATAATTCCGCCCGCCGAAGGCGCCTATGCCTATCCGTTGCTGATCAAGCAATTGCTGTTGTCCGGCGTGCGCTATGAGCCGGGTCGGGAAATCGTCTACGCCGACAAATTGCGCTACAGCTACCAGACCCTCAATCAGCGTATTCGGCGTTTGGCCAATGCGCTGACCGCTGCAGGGGTCAAGGCCGGGGACACCGTGGCGTTGCTCGACTGGGACAGTCACCGCTACCTGGAATGCTTCTTCGCCGTGCCAATGATTGGCGCGGTGCTGCACACGGTGAACATTCGTCTGTCGCCGGAGCAGGTGCTCTACACCATGAACCACGCCGAGGATGACCTGGTGCTGGTGCATGATGATTTCCTGCCGCTGGTGGAGCAGATTCAGGGGCGGTTGACGACGGTTAAGGGCTTCATGCGGCTGACTGACGATGTGCCCGTGGATACGTGTCTGCCGATGGTGGGCGAGTACGAAAGCGCACTGGAGGAAGTGTCCGACCAGTATGAGTTTCCTGACTTCGATGAGAATTCGGTGGCGACGCTGTTCTACACCACCGGTACCACGGGCGACCCGAAAGGCGTGTATTTCACCCATCGCCAACTGGTGCTGCATACCCTGAATGCCGTCGGCACCCTGGGCGTCTATCAAGGCCAGCCGTTGCTGCGCTCCGACGATGTGTACATGCCCATCACGCCGATGTTTCACGTGCATGCCTGGGGCGTGCCGTATGTCGCCACGCTCATGGGGATCAAGCAGGTGTATCCCGGCCGCTACGAGCCCAACAGCCTGGTCCGGCTTTACCGCGAAGAGAAGGTCACGTTTTCCCACTGCGTACCGACCATTTTGCAGATGATCCTTAACTGTGAAGAAGGCAAGACGACCCGTTTCGATGGCTGGAAAATGCTCCTGGGCGGCAGCGCGCTGACCCTCGGTATCGCCAGCGAAGCCAACGCCAAAGGCATGGTGGTGCATGCCGGCTATGGCATGTCGGAAACCTGCCCGTTGTTGTGCCTGACCTATTTGCGCGATGAAGACCTGGCGCTCCCCGGCGAAGCTCAGTTGCCCATCCGCATCAAGACCGGCACGCCGGTGCCGATGGTCGACCTGAAGATCATCGACGCCAACGGTGACGACGTCGCCCATGACGGTGAGTCCCTCGGGGAAATCGTGGTGCGCGCACCGTGGCTGACCCAGGGTTATTTGAAGGATAAAGAGAAGGGTGCCGAACTGTGGCACAACGGCTGGCTGCACACCGGTGACATGGCATCGATTGATGCGTTGGGTTGCGTGGAAATCAAAGACAGGATCAAAGACGTGATCAAGACCGGCGGCGAGTGGATCAGCTCTCTAGAGCTGGAAAGCCTGATCAGCGAGCATCCGGCCGTGATGTCGGTCGCGGTGGTGGGCATCGTCGATGAACAATGGGGTGAGCGGCCCATGGCGATGGTGGTGTGCGAGCCGGGGCAATACCTCGATCGCAAGCTGCTGGAAGGCCATCTGCAAGCCTTTGTCGACGGCGGGCGCATCAACAAATGGGCCATCCCCAAGCAGTTCAAGTTCGTGGCGGAGATTCCCAAGACCAGCGTCGGCAAAATCAACAAGAAGCTGATTCGCGAGAGCGAGGCGGGCTGACGGAAACAGCTGCCGGGCCAATTAATGGGTCCGGCCATCAATTTTCCAAACTTGTGCCAAGCTGATGGAGTACTGAAAACCCAGGACGACCCGCCCATGAACTTCACCCAAGCATCGCAAATGCGTCGAGAGTTCTACAAAGCTGTCTGGCTCTACTTCCATGTGGTCTGGCCGATTATTTCCATGCTTCTTGTGATGATCGTGCTGTTCGGCTTGATCATCAGCCAACTCGAAGGATGGAGCCCGTTCGATGGCATCTACTTCGGCTTCGTCACGGGCTTGACCATCGGGTATGGGGAGCTGGTGCCGAAGCTTGCTATCTCGCGGGTGCTGGCGATTTTGCTGGGATTTAACGGCATCCTGATGACGGCGATTTTTGCGGCGGTGTGCATTCGGGGGATAGAAATTGCGGTGCGGGTGACGGGTGCGGATCGACAGGAGGAGCCCAAAGGTTAAGTGGCATGGTTAGATACCTGTTTTGAACAACAGGGAACGGCCATGATCGACTTTAACAACAAGGGTTTCTTCAAGCTCAAGCAGAACGACGAATACGCCGAACGCGTCACCGCCCTGCTGCTGGACGGGGAGACGGTTATCGACTCCTACAAATCCATGCGCGATGGCGTTGTGTTTACCAACAAACGGATCATCGCGGTCAACGTTCAGGGTTTGACCGGCAGCAAAAAAGACTTCACTTCGTTGCCGTACAAAAACATCGTGGCGTATTCAGTGGAAACCTCAGGCACCTTCGACCTGGACTCCGAACTGGAAATCTATTTCTCGTCCTTGGGCAAAGTGAAATTTGAATTCACCGGCAGGACGTCGATGGTTGAAGTGTCGAAACTGATTTCCCAGCATTTGCTGTGAATTGATTGCCTTTGTGAACGCCACGAACCCCTGTAGGAGCAAAGCTTGCTCGCGATGGCGGTGGGTCAGGCGATGGTGATGTTGGCTGACTGGACGCCATCGCCGGCAAGCCAGCTCCCACAAGGTTTCACTGTTTTTTGGACAGTGTTTATGGCCCCCAACCCGCGCCACTGACTGCCTCTTGTGCCAGTGGGTGCATGTCTGCCCCGTGGTGCTCTGTTTGCCACGCCAGCAGTTCCTTGCGCATGCCGGGTGTCCAGAACATTTGCAGGTGATTGCGCACGCCGAGTACAGCCGCGTGCTGGTCCGGTTCGCTGGCGAAGTACTGGGCGATCTGGTTGGCCATCTTGATCAGGTTGTCCGTGCTCATCGGCGTACCTCCGCTTTTGCGCCACGGGCCTGACGGCGATCCTTGAGGAGGCGGGCCTGTTCATCGCTGAAGGCCTGGAAGCGTTTTTGCCATTCCGAAGGGTGGTACACGCGGCTGACTTCCACGGCGGTGACCTTGTATTCCGGGCAGTTGGTCGCCCAGTCGGAGTTGTCGGTGGTGATGACGTTGGCCCCAGATTCCGGGAAGTGGAAGGTGGTGTACACCACACCCGGCGCGACCCGTTCAGTGACCCGCGCCCGCAACACGGTCTGCCCGGCGCGGCTGCCGATGCCGACCCAGTCACCTTCATTGATGCCACGGCTCTCGGCATCGGTCGGGTGGATTTCCAGACGGTCTTCGTCATGCCAGGCGACGTTGTCGGTGCGCCGGGTCTGGGCGCCGACGTTGTACTGGCTGAGGATGCGCCCGGTGGTCAGCAGCAGCGGATAGCGGCCGTTGACCTTCTCCTCGGTGGGCACATACCCGGTGAGCATGAAGCGCCCTTTGCCGCGCACGAATTGCTCGATGTGCATGGTCGGCGTGCCGTCCGGCGCTGCGGCGTTGCACGGCCATTGCAAGCTGCCGTGGCGATCCAGTTCGGCGTAGCTGACGTTGGTGAACGTCGGCGTCAGGCTGGCGATTTCATCCATGATGTCCGATGGATGCGCGTAGTTCATCGGATAGCCCAAGGCGATGGCCAGCGCCACGGTGCCTTCCCAGTCAGCCTTGCCGCCCAGCGGCTCCATGACCTTGCGCACTCGCGAAATGCGTCGCTCGGCGTTGGTGAAGGTGCCGTCCTTTTCCAGGAACGAACAGCCCGGCAGGAACACGTGGGCGAACTTGGCGGTTTCGTTGAGGAAGATGTCCTGCACCACGATGCATTCCATCGCCGACAGCGCTGCCGTCACGTGCTGTGTATTCGGATCGCTCTGGGCGATGTCTTCACCCTGGCAATACAAGCCCTTGAACGTGCCGCCCAGCGCAGCCTCGAACATATTGGGAATACGCAGGCCCGGATCAGGTTGCAGGGTGACGTTCCACGCCTGCTCAAACTCCGCCCGTACCACCTCGTTGGAGATGTGCCGGTAACCGGGCAACTCGTGGGGGAACGAGCCCATGTCGCAGGAGCCCTGAACGTTGTTCTGCCCCCGCAGCGGGTTCACGCCCACGCCTTCGCGACCGATGTTGCCCGTGGCCATCGCCAGGTTGGCAATGCCCATGACCGCGGTGCTGCCCTGGCTGTGTTCGGTGACGCCGAGGCCGTAGTAGATCGCCGCGTTGCCGGCGCTGGCAAACAGGCGGGCGGCGGCGCGGATGTCGGCAGGCGCCACGTCGCAAATCTCGCCCAGGACTTCCGGCGAGTTCTCCGCGCGACTGACGAATTCGCTCCAGCGAGCAAAATCGCTGCCCTCGCAACGAGCATCAATGAAGGCCTGATCGAGCAAACCTTCGGTGACTATTACATGGGCCAGGGCGTTGAGCATGGCCACGTTAGTGCCCGGACGCAGGGCCAGGTGCAGCTCGGCGCGGGCGTGCACCGAGTCCACCAGATCGATACGACGCGGGTCGATGACGATCAGCCGTGCGCCTTCACGCAGGCGGCGTTTGAGTTGCGATGCGAACACCGGGTGGGCATCGCTGGGGTTGGCGCCCATTACCAGGATCACGTCGGCCTTCATCACCGAATCGAAACTCTGAGTGCCAGCGGATTCGCCCAGGGTTTGCTTCAGGCCATAGCCGGTCGGCGAGTGGCAGACCCGCGCACAGGTGTCGACGTTGTTATTGCCGAACGCAGCGCGTACCAGTTTTTGTACGAGGTAGGTTTCTTCGTTGGTGCAGCGACTGGAGGTGATACCGCCAATGGAATCGCGACCGTATTTTTGCTGCAGCCGACGGAATTCGCTGGCGGCATAGGTCACCGCTTCATCCCAGCTGACTTCCTGCCACGGGTCGTTGATGTGCTGGCGGATCATCGGTTTGGTGATGCGATCCGGGTGCGTCGCGTAACCCCAGGCGAAGCGCCCTTTGACGCAAGAGTGGCCGTGGTTGGCCTGGCCATTTTTATCCGGAACCATGCGCACCAGTTTGTCGCCTTTCATCTCGGCGCGGAACGAGCAGCCCACGCCGCAATAGGCGCAAGTGGTGATCACACTGCGTTCAGGCTGACCCAGTTCGACCACGCTTTTTTCCATCAGGGTCGCGGTGGGGCAGGCTTGCACACAGGCGCCGCAAGACACGCATTCGGAGTCGAGGAAGTTGTCACCACCAGCGGCCGAAACCCGGGATTCGAAACCGCGTCCGGTGATGGTCAGCGCAAAGGTGCCCTGGGTTTCTTCGCAAGCGCGTACGCAGCGGTTGCAGACGATGCACTTGCTCGGGTCGTAATCGAAATAGGGGTTGGAGGTGTCCTTCACATCGGCCAGATGGTTATCACCTTCATAGCCGTAACGCACTTCCCGCAGACCTACCTGACCGGCCACAGTTTGCAGTTCGCAATTGCCGTTGGCCGAACACGTCAGGCAGTCCAGCGGGTGATCGGAGATGTACAGCTCCATGACGTTGCGTCGCAGGGTTGCGAGCTTCGGCGTCTGGGTGTGCACGCTCATGCCTTCGGTCACCGGCGTGGTGCAAGACGCTGGATAACCGCGCATCCCGTCGATTTCCACCAGGCACATGCGGCAGGAACCGAAGGCTTCCAGGCTGTCGGTGGCACAGAGTTTGGGAATGGTGGTGCCCAGCAGTGCCGCGGCGCGCATCACCGAGGTGCCTTCCGGCACGCTGATGCTGCGACCGTCGATGTTCAGGGTGATTTGCACCTGGCTGTCGCGGGCAGGCGTGCCCAGATCGATATCGGTTTTCGGGTCGAAGAGAGTGATCATTGCTCGGCCTCCGAAGGCTGCAGACCGAAGTCGGCGGGGAAGTACTTGAGGGCGCTGGCCACCGGAAACGGGGCCATGCCGCCCAACGCACAAAGCGAACCGTATTGCATCGTGTCGCACAGGTCCTTGAGGATGATGGCCTGCGCATCGCGACCGTTCTGGTCCGGTGCGGCCAGCAGGCGGTCGATCACCTCCACGCCACGGGTCGACCCAATGCGGCACGGCGTGCATTTGCCGCAGGATTCCTCGGCGCAGAACTGCATCGCAAAACGCGCCATTTGGGACATGTCCAGCGTGTCATCCGCCACCACCACACCGCCGTGGCCGAGCATCGCACCCATGGCTGCGAAGGCTTCGTAATCCAGCGGCGTATCGAATTGCGACGGCGGCACCCACGTGCCAAGCGGGCCGCCCACTTGCACAGCCTTCAATGGCCGGCCACTGGCGGTACCACCGCCGTAGCCTTCCACCAGTTCGCGCAAGGTCAGGCCAAACGCCCGTTCCACCAGACCGCCGTGACGAACATTGCCCGCCAATTGGAAGGGCATCGTGCCCAGGGAACGGCCCATGCCGTAATCGCGATAAAACTGCGCGCCCTTGGCCAGAATCAGCGGCACCGAGGCCAGGGTCAGCACGTTGTGTACCAGGGTCGGCAGGCCGAACAAACCTTGCAACGCGGGGATTGGCGGCTTGGCGCGAACGATCCCGCGCTTGCCTTCGAGGGAGTCCAGCAGCGCGGTTTCTTCACCGCAGATGTAGGCACCGGCACCGACGCGCACTTCCATGTCGAAGGCCTGGCCGCTGCCGCCGACATTCGCGCCCAGGTAGCCGGCGGAACGGGCGATGTTCAGCGCTGCACGTAACGTGGCCACGGCGTCGGGGTACTCCGAGCGCACATAGATGTAGCCATAAGTGGCGCCGACGCAAAGACCGGCAATGGCCATGCCTTCGATCAGCAGGAAGGGGTCGCCTTCCATCAGCATACGGTCGGCAAAGGTGCCGGAGTCGCCTTCGTCAGCGTTGCACACGATGTACTTTTGCGTCGCCTCGGTAGCGCGCACCGTGCGCCATTTAATCCCGGCGGGAAACGCTGCGCCGCCACGGCCACGCAGGCCTGAATCGAACACTTCAGTCGCAGTTTGCTCGCCGCCTATTTTGACGGCCCTGTGCAAACCCTCGAATCCACCGTGGGCCCGGTAATTGTCCAGGGACAGCGGCCGAGTGATGCCGGCGCGGGCGAACAGCAGGCGTTGTTGCGTCTTCAGATACGGTAATTCTTCTACCAGCCCCAAGGCCAGTGGATGCGCGGATGGTTCGCCTTGCAGCGCGTCGAGCACGGACGGCACATCGGCAGCGGTCAGCGGGCCGAAACCGATCCGGCCTTGCGGGCTGTCCACTTCCAGCAGCGGTTCCAGCCAGTACAAGCCTCGAGAACTGGTGCGCTGCAACTCCAGCGGCAGATTGCGTTCCCGGGCCTGAGTAATCAGAGCCACCGACACCTCATCAGCGCCCACGGCACGGGCCAGCGAATCAGCAGGCAAATAAAGAGGCATCACGCGTCCTCCCGGCAAGCGTCGAGCAACGCGTCCAGACGCTCGGCACTGAGCCGTGCATGCACCCGGCCATCCAGCTCCAGAGCAGGCGAACAAGCGCAGGCGCCGAGGCAATACACCGGACGCAAACTGATGCTGCCGTCGGCGCTGCTGCCGTGGTCATCGAGCTGCAGACGATCGCGCAACTGCGCCGCCAACTGCTCGGCGCCGCGACTCTTGCAGGACTCGGCGCGGCACAGACGCAGGATATGCCGCGCTGGCGGCGCAGTACGGAAGTCATGGTAGAAGCTGATCACGCCACGAATCTCGGCCTGACTCTGGTTCAGGGCGTGGGCAATCTCGGGGACGGCGGCGTCGGGGATGTAGCCGATGCGTTCCTGAATATCATGAAGAATGGGCAACAGCGCACCCGGGGAGCCCTTATGGCGCTCCAGCAGACTGTTGACCACTGGCAGGTGCAACATCTCATCAGGCATTCAGCAATCCTCACGGTCACGGACGAACCAGAAGGTCGTCGGTCGTCCGAAAGTGTCGGCTGCGGCATTCACACCACGTCACGGTATCGTGGATTTTCAGGCCGTTGGCCAGGGCACCCTGAACGGGCATCTTGTTGTGCCCGGTGCGGTCTTTGCCGCACCTCTATAAGGGCATAAAAGGCAGCTTGCCACGGCGCTTTTGAATCCTCTGCACAAAAGCGACGTGTTCGGTTCTTTCTACGACTCTTCATTGAGTCTAGATGAGTGGCGCGGGGAGCGTTCACGCGCCGGCCTAATGCCCGAAGGGCTTGTCGATGGTGCATGTATAGCAAGCATTGTGGGTGAGAAGAAGCATCACAGGGTGGGCAGTTTTGCGGAGCAGATGTGCTGTTCTTTCCACTGCATCCCAAATCCCAGCCATCCAAACAAACCCCTGTGGGAGCCAGCCTGCTGGCGATAGCGTCAGCCCAACCACCATCAATGCTGAAGATGCACCCCAAACCCACTCCAATGCCTGCTGCGTGGAAACGTCCTACATCCAAATGCCAAAACAGAATCGGAAGTATCTGATTCTGTTTTTTGGCGATGGCTGAATGAGACATCGCTGATTCCGAACGGCGTAGATTTTTCTGCTCACTTAAAAAACCAGGCAATGACAAGGAGCGGTCTCATGGCGTTTGACGCTTTCATTAAAATCGAAGGTATTCCAGGCGAAGCCCTTGATGAACAACATAAGGACTGGATAGAAATTACCGGCTATAGCTTCGGCACTCACCAAGGAACTTCAGCTACAGCGAGTTCTGCAGGCGGCGCGTCGTCGGGGCGAACGACCGTAAGCGACTTCAAGTTCACCAAAAATCTGGACAAATCTAGCTGTAAGCTCATCGAGGCCAGTTGTGCGGGGGACCACCTCAAGGAAGTTGTACTGAAGCTGCATCGCGCTGGAGGCGAGAAGCAGAAGTATTTTGAGATCACGCTGGAGGAAGTCATCGTTTCGAGCTATGCACAAACTGCCAATGATGGCGTGCCTACTGAAAGCATTAGTTTGAATTACGGTCGTATTAAAACCGTCTACACCCAGCAAAAACGAACGGATGGTGCCGGCGGAGGTAACGTCGCGGGTGGTTGGGATCGTATCAGCAATAAAAAATACTCTTGAGGTAACCACTCATGCCGACAAATATTTTTATAAATTCACTAATGCAGCCTTATTCGTATCTAAAGTCGACGTTACAGCTTGAAAAAAATTCCATGTCGAAATTTGATGCGTTGAATTCACATGTTGTCAATTCAGTAGTGTTGCCTGGCGAGATAATAATTGTAGGTGATGATTCAACGGCGTCCTGCACGAGTGAAGAAGCATTTTACATGGGGCGCGCAACGGAAGTTCATATGGCACTCATGGTCAATGGGATGCAGAGTGATGGATTTTTAGTTGAAAACCATGAATTTATTACAAAACTACTTGGGCACTCCGCGCTCGGGATCGGTAGCGTGAGCGGACCGTGGAGTAGCCACCTGGATAGCATCAGGAAGACTCTTGAGGATATTGAAGTGGCTCATCGCGATCACCTCAGAAGCGGGAAGGCTCGGAGTCGAGAAGATTTTATAGCAAGGCGGAAGGTGCTGTTTGAAAAGCTAGAGGATCAAATGAAAGGTTTTGCCAGATTTGGAACAGGCCTGCGAAACCGAGGCTCTATAAAGGATATGCTTGGAATCTCCACCAAAAGCTATCTGAGCTCAGGGGTCATAACGGGTTACGCCGAAACGATCAATGGTGTGGCGAAAGCTTCGAATATACTGAAAAAAGGTACTTACGTGGGTGTTGGCCTGAGTGTGGCCGGCGCAAGCACTTCTTTATACACCGCATGCGCTACCGGACGTGAAGCGGAATGCAGGAAAGCTAAATATGTTGAAGGCGGTAAATTGTCCGGAAGTCTGTTTCTTGGCACCCTTGGAGGTTCATTCGGAGCGGGTACGGCAATGTTAGGATGCGCATTGGCTTTCGGGATCGCTACTGGAGGTCCCGGTGCGCTGGCTTGCGCGGTAATCGGAGGTGGTGTAGGCGGTTTCCTTGGAGGTGATTTCGGTGAAGGATTTGGAGAGTCGGCCGGTGAAATTCTTTATGAGTTTGTGCCGCAATGAGTAATATGGTACTGGCAGTCATTGTGGTGTTTCTGTTTGTTTTTACCTTCCTGTCTTTGTGCTGGATATTTGTATCGTCATATCGATTTACTGAGTTGATAGAAGGCTACTTGAATAGAAGTAAGTTTGTGGCGAATAACCGCATGACGCTATCTAATGCCGGATTTATTGGCTTGATTCTCAGGAACTGTTCAATGGCAATGATGTTCTTGATTCCTCAGCTCTGCGAAAGTCGTGGGCTCGTAGAGAAAAACGAATTAGCAAACCTGCCAGTGCATCTTAAAAGAATGTTAGTGGCGCCATGGATCGCCGGTGGAGTTATGTTTGTTTTGACATTGTTTTTTGGTTTTTTGCTATTTGATTAAAGTCTTTGGTTTCGTTTTTTTCAGCTGCGGTCGAAGTTATGGGGTTGTAGTCGCAATGAGTGATATTGCGTTGGTTGTTATGGCAATATCCATATTTGTTTTAACGTTCCTGACAGTTTTCTGGATGTTGGTGTTCTCTCATCTGTGCACTGAGCGGGTTGAAAGTTTCTTGAGTAAGAGCAAGTTTGTAGCGAATAATCGCGTGGTTCTTTCAGGCTTTGGTTTGATTGGCAAGGTTCTAAGAAGCGGTGCAATCGCATTGATGTTCTTGATTCCTAGGCTATGCGAGAGGCGTGGCCTGATCGAAAAAGATGAATTGTTGAATTTGCCATTGGACCTGAAGAGAAAATTATTAGCTCCATGGATTTTTGCTTACGTGCTGTTTTTTTCAATGTTAATTTTCTGGCTTTTTGTCGTTAAATTCCCCTTTTTATTATCTCCGGATCACTGGTGTTGACCTCCTGTAAAACACGCTATGACCGTAGGCATTCATCAGGGACGCGTCAGTAAAGTCGGGTTAATGGCGGCAGTTGAAGGCTACGCGAAGTGAGGAAATCAGGGGGCTGTTTTCAAAACATCGGCGTGCGTCAGTAACCAGTGCTGGAAACTGCGAACGGCAGGCAGCGGATTGCGGTGGTGCGGTTGCATCAGGTACAGGCGGCCACGGCTGCGCATGCTGTGGGGTAATGCCATCTGCAGGCGGCCCGACGCCAGTTCGCCTTCAAGCAGGCTTTTCCAGCCCAGGGAAACCCCTTGGCCCATGACCGCCGACTGCATCAGCAATTGGTAGCTGTTCGTGCGCAAGGCGTGCCTCGGGCTGTGGTAGCTGGCGCCGGCATCGGAGAACCAGTCGGCCCAGGTCAGCCAGTCGTGGTAATGGTCTTCCACGATCAGCAGGGTGTGGTCTTCCAGCAGATGCGCCGCGTCTCGAATCTCGCCGCGGCGCTGCAGATAACCGGGGCTGCAGACGGCGATTACCTCCTCGGTTTCAAACACCGGTGACAGCTCCAGACCATGGGGCGCGGGCAATTCGTCGAGGTGATAGAACAAGCCCAGGTCGTATTCGCTGACGTCCAGATGGCTCGGGCTTTCACTGCACAGAATGCGGATATCCAGGTCCGGGTGCTGGCTCTGGAAGTGCGGCAGCAGCGCTGCCAGCCAGATCGAACTGATGGTCGGCGTGCTGGCCAGGGTGAGTTGCCGATCCGCCCCACGGCGGCGCAGTTCGGCGGATTCGCGGTCCAGCTCGCGCAACAGGCGCTGGATGGTGCGGAAGTAACGCTCACCGGCCGGTGTCAGGCTGATGCCCAGCGTCAGACGGTGGAACAGCGGACGCGCCAGGTCTTCTTCCAGACGCTTGATCTGTCGGCTGACCGCGCTTTGAGTCAGGTTCAGCTCGTGGGCCGCCTGGGTAAAACTCAAATGACGGGCGGCGGCCTCAAAGGTCTGCAGACAGTTGAGCGGTGGGAGATCGACGTTTCGGCGCGACATGAGGTATCCACTGGCAAGAGGTAACCCCAGCGAACTGGGGTCGACCGGTAATCAGATTCCGGAGCATCCTGCCATTCCCGGCCTCACAGTGCGACCCGGGCAACGCGTTTGCTCCATTGGCGGTGATGCACCTGCTTGCCGTTCTCCCGCGCCACCTGCTCGGCCTCCACGTAGAACCATTGATCATCCGCGCGCAAATGCAGGCTGCTGTCGACTTCGACCGACCATTGCTCGCGCCCGACGCGGTACTGCCATTGAATATCGGCACGGGTCGACAACGGGTCCCACGGCAAGGTGCGGTACTCCTCGGTGCAACGCTGATCGACCCACAAACCATGGTCGAGAAAGCGCACTGCCCCCAGGTCGTCTTCGATGCGCACGCACACTTCACCGCTGCTGACATCTTCGATCAAGGTGCGCTTGGGCGCGGCGGCGCGCAGGACTTCCAGGGCTGCCGGTGGCGCACTTTGCGGCGCTTCGAACGGGCATTCCACCGCATCGCCGGTAAACACCGGCAGTTGCACGCTTTGCAGTCCGGGCAACAAGGTCAGAGTGGTCAGTTCGCGGCTAGGCCACAGCAGGGGGAAACTGGCGGTACTGAGCGCGAGGCGCAATCGGTAACCGATCGGCAGGCGCACACCCACCTGATCCAGGCTCAACATGACGTCCATTGGCTCGCCCGGCACAGGCGGCGTCAGTTGGGCGAAGTCGTCGCGCAGGTTGAGGTTCAGCACGCCATAGGTGATCTGACTGACCTGACCATCCGGTGCGACGGCGTTGAGTCGGACGACCAGTTGTCCACAGGTGGTGTCGCTGCTCAGGCGCAGCTTCAGGCGCACATCACCCAGCAACGCCAGTGGCTCGGTCAGCGGTTGCGAGTCGAAGCACAGGGACTGCGCATCGTCGCGGCGCTGATCGGTCGGACCATCGGGACCGAACCAGATCGCGCAGTACTCGCCCTGATGCAGTCCGGTGGTCAGCGGTGAGCAGATGCTGCGTGAAGCGCTCAACGATTGTTGGCCCTGGCTCAAACCTTGATCGTCGAGGCTGAAGTCTGTCCATTGAACCTGCGGGTCCGGCCAGCCGGTGGTTTGGACCCAGATGCCCGGACGCTCGGCGTAGCTGCCCTTGGGAGGCAGCACATCTTGCAGATAAAACGTGCACGCGGCGTCGTCCATCACGCCATTGTCGATACCCTTGAGCCAGTGATCCCACCAGCGCTTGGCTTCCTGCAGGAAACCGATGGCCGGGTTGGGCACGGCAAAGTGAGGGTACTTGTGAATCCACGGCCCGATCATGGCTTTTTTCGGGCACTGGAGATTTTCCATCAGGCGCGGTACAGCATTCTTGTACGCATCGCCCCAACCGCCCACGGCGTAGACCGCCGCCTTGATCGCCGAGTAATCCTCACACACCGAACCGTGGCGCCAGTAGTCGTCGCGCGTCTGGTGTTGCAGCCAGGTCTCGGCCAGCAACGGCATGGCGTCCAGACGCTCCTGCCACAGGCCTTTCCAGCTATCGCCCACCAGCAAGGGATCGGGCACCGCTGCGCTGAAGTTGAGCATGGTCGCCGCCCAGCCGAAGTTCTCCATCAGCAGGTTGCCGCCCTTGTAATGGATGTCGTCGGCATAACGGTCATCGGTGGAGCACAGCGTGATGATCGCCTTCAGGGCTTCAGGCTGACGCGCCGCCACTTGCAAGCCGTTGAAGCCACCCCATGAGATGCCCATCATGCCGACGTTGCCGTCGCACCAGGACTGATGGCACAGCCACTCGATCACTTCCAGCGCGTCATTCTGTTCCTGGAGCAAGTACTCGTCGGCCATCAAGCCTTGGGACTCGCCGTTGCCGCGCATGTCCACACGTATGCACACGTAACCCTGACCGGCCATCCACGGGTGGGTCAGCGCATCGCGCACGGCAGTGCCGTCACGCTTGCGATAGGGCAGGTACTCGAGGATCGCCGGGAACGCCTGCTCACCCGCCGTTTCGGGCAGCCAGATGCGCGCCGCTAGTTGAGTGCCATCGCGCAACGGGATCAGGCAATGCTCGATTTCACGAACCCTGTGGGCAAACTCGGTGATGATGTCCATCGGAAACTCCAAAGCAATATTCAAATGTTGATCGCGAGCCAATGCCTCCCCCAACCATCGGGGAGGCAGGCACTTGCTGAAACGGGAAGGGGTCAGGCCAGAGGCGGTTTTATCGCGAGAGCTCCGGCGTTGGGGTGGCGCCGACGGGCATCTCCCGGGCTCGGGTGGCCTGGCTGACAGGGACGGTTTTCACGTCCAGCAGCGCCGGATTCCTCAGCCAGTAAATCAGCGAGGTACTGGCCAGCAGCACCAGAAACATTCCCGGCAGCCCACCCAGGTTGGACAGCATCTTCACCCCGTCGATGCCGACGAAGGCCACCATCACCCACGACACCGTCCCGATGATTACGCCCCACACCACTTTGAGCATCGGGTTACCGTCCAGATCCGAATCCGCGGTGACGCCCTTGCTGCACAGGTTGGAGATCACGTCGGTGCTGGAGTCCGCTGCGGTCACGAAAGAAATGAACGCAATGAACAGCAGGAAGGCGACCATCAGGCCACTGGCCGGCAACTGCTGGAACATCTGGTACAGCACATGCTCGACGCCTTGCTCGTTGAGCACACGGTTCAAGCTGCCATCGCCCAGCGCGTCGAAGTACAGGCTGCAACCGGAGAAAATACAGATCCACAGCGCGGTGAACAGGGCCGGGTAAAGCATGTTGATATGGATGAACTCGCGGACGGTGTAGCCACGACCGATCTTGCCGAGAAACAAGGCACTGACCGGCGCCCAGGCGAACCAGACCGACCAGTAGAAAATCGTCCAGCTTTGCGGCCAGCTGTCACCACTCGCGGCGCCGGTGAAGAGGCTGCGGCTGAAGAAGGTGTCCAGGTAAACGCCCAGGGACTCGACACCCAGGCTAATCATGAACAGCGTCGGACCGCAGAGCAGCACGAACAACCCCAGCGCCAGCATGATCCAGGTATTGAATGACGACAGCATCACGATGCCGCGCTGCAAACCGCTGGCGGCCGAGGCGACGAAGGTGATGACGATCACACCGATGATGATCGCCAAGCGCAGCGGCGTGGTGTCACCGCCGATGTACTGACTCAGGCCGCCGGCCAGGGTCAACGCGCCGGTGCCCAGAGAGGAGGCCATACCCGCGACCAGTGCAAACATGGCCAGGGTGTCGATCAGCCCCGCATAGCGTTTGACCCGTGCGGCACCCAGCAACGGTTGCAGCATCGAGCCAATGGAAAAGTTGGCGCGCAGGTTGTAGAACACCAGCGCAAACACCAGCGAAGGCACCAGATAAATCGCGTAAGGGGTGATGGTCCAGTGCAGGAACATCGTCGACATCGCAAAGGTCTTCGCCGCCGCCGAACCCGCCTCGATCGCCATGCTGGAAGGCGGGGAATACAGGTGATAAAGCGGCTCGGCCGTGGTCCAGAACAGCACACCCACCGCCAACGTGGTGCACAGCGCGACCATGAACCACCGCCACTTGCTCAGCAACGGCTGGGCCTGCTCGCCGCCGATGCGCACCTTGCCCAACGGCGAGAAGTACACAATCGCGGTCAGCACCACCATCGCGAAAGAGCCTGCGCTGAACAGCCAGGAGAAATTCTTGAGGATCATCGTATTGAGCTGTTTGCTCACCGCGAGGAACGCATTCAGGTCAACGTAACTGGCAATCACCGCTGCCAGCAAGATCAGAAACGTTGGCCAAAAAACCAACGGCCGCAATGGATACTTCATATCGTGCGATTCCCCAGACTGATTATTCTTATCGCCTTAAAAGGCATTTTTAGGTGCGAACCGGGCAGGGTGTTGCTGCGGGCGATTCGCTTTGCGTCTTCGCTGGGGCTTAGATAACCGTTTATTCGATAGCGGGTGCAATCGATGAATGGGTATGGGGGTATTCCCGGAAGTCATGGGGTAGCGGGGTTAGGTCTTGGGGGATGGCGTGCGGTTCAAATGTCATATCGCTCGGACATGGAGATCAAGCGTTGTGAGTTTTGGAGGCTGCTGCATCCATGTTATCCACAGGCGAAAAAAAGGCCCTGCAATGCAAGGCCTTCTAAATTTTGGTGGGCAACTCGAACCCCCACTACTTCAGAAAAACGGGATCAAGGTAAAGGGGCGCGAGTAGTTATCAGCTTCAACCGAAAGCCAAATCACCCAAAGCCGAACAGTAAAAAAGCCCGAAAAATCGAGGCCGACCCCGAACGCCAGCCCCCACACACACACAACCCCTGTAGGAGCCAGCCTGCTGGCGATAGCGCCAACCCAAACAACAAAAACCCCAAAGCTGAACCTAAAACCCACTCACATCAAACAGCCAAACAATGCCCGCCAACCCACCAAAATCCCTGTGGGAGCCAGCCTGCTGGCGATAGCGCCAACCCAAACAACAAAAATCCCAAAGCTGGACCTAAAACCCACTCACATCAAACAGCCAAACAATGCCCGCCAACCCACCACAATTCCTCTGGGTCCTGTGGATTCTGTGGGAGCCGGGCTTGCCCGCGATGACGCCAGCCTATCCAACACCAATGCTGAATTAACTACTGCCATCACAAGCAACCCACACCACACAGACCTCAGCGAGATTAAGTATCAGCCGTCGCCCTCGGCCCCCTTAGAGGCCGGCCCACAACCCTGATCCCGCTCCAGAACCTTCCGCACATCATCAACCACCGCCATACCCATCGCCGTCAGGTAATGCGCAGCACACGCGTGGTAATTCGTGTCGCTTGGGTAAGCCGCATCCTTGGTGAGTGCTTTCGCGAGAAAGAGGAAATCGGACGCCATGATTAATGCATCGCCGAGTGGGACGTTGCAGGTGACATGGAAGAGGGCTTGATCGCCGCAGTAGATGGCGGGGGTCAGGCCGATGGTTGTTAGCTTTGGTTGGTCGGTCATTGGGCATCTCCGGGGATGGAGAGGCAATGGGGGAGGGGGTTACGCGGTTGGGAATTGCGTAAAGGGGGAAGCCAAACTTCGTACGGTTTGATTCTGCGCATTATCCAACTCCTTGATTTAAGAAGCTGCCACGAGCCTTCTCACGGACTTGGGTGACAGCCGTGCGCGGGGTGAGAAACCGGCAATCAAGGCAACCGGTAGACCCGAAGGTCTCCCACGCACAGCCGCCATAAAGCCAACCGCGGGCGAAAAAAAACGCCGCGATAGGTTTTGGGGCGCTTTGCGCCTTGATTGTTGCGGGCTCTCACACCCGGCCGCTGAATTTGCAGCGACGGTGGGAGGGTATCGCCCAGATACTTTTCCTGCAACCTTCGAAGGCTTAGATCCCCACCCGCCCGAGATGAAAAAATGCTTTCTACACCTGCTTCGGTAGGGGGCAGCCACTGCGAACAAAGCCCGTTGTTGACCAGAAACGACGCGTGGACGCTCTATTGGCTACACAGTAGTTTATGCAGCAAGCGAGAACTGATGTGTATCCTGAGTCCGCTTTCAACCACGCTTGCGCATTCCCTTCGCGTCACTCCTCGGACGAAAACGAATGAACCCAAACCTCTACAAGGCCGCTAATGGAAATCTGGCGCTGGATTTTAACGAATTGCCAGACGCTTGTTGGCTGGCGATTGTTGAAGATCTGATCAAACTTCACGGGTTTAGACGGGTGGGTGTACCCGTCCTAGGCATCAGTGAACAGATTCACCAAAATCTGCAATGTGCAGAGTTCACCCTAGCTGCCGGCTGGGACAATTGGTCTGGGCATTACTTGCTTTCAGACTGCGTGGCGGGCGATGTATTTCTACAAACGCTATTCGACCAGGTCAGCGCCTGAATTGGGGACGTGGAAGAAGCTTTATAAATGGGATAGCCATGGTGCCCAATGACCACGTGGCTGAAGGGCTTTCCTGCTTTTTAAACTGCAGGCTTTTTTTATTGAATGTCTTTCAGATAGTCCTTAAGCGCGAGGAGCGGTGCATTCAGCTGCTCGATCGTCTTCGCAGCGCTGAAGTCTGCCGCCAACCTATGCAGCTCACGCCCCAAGACCGAATCAACACCGCCAATAGCATCTAGCGCCAGCGTCAGGCACTCATTCACTTTCTCCTGGATTAACTCAACATCCTCCCTGCGCACCAGCAACCCAAAAACCACCCGCTCATAATCGCTCATCAGCAAATCATCCCGCAGAATCGGACTTGAGTCTTCCGTCTCATACGCAAGCTTCATGCAGAACAAAGCAACAGTTTCCAGCAGCAGTTCCATAGGGGAATCCTTGTGAATGGGTCCATCACCGCGGGCGGCGGGGAAGAGCAGCAAGATCAAAAGATCGCAGCCTTCGGCAGCTCCTACACGGGACGGAGGGGTGTCAGCCACTTTATCGCAGGCGAAAAAAAAGGCCTTGCAAAGCAAGACCTTTCTTAATTTTGGTGCCCGAGGGGGACTCGCATATTCCATATTCTATAAGGCTTGTAGGCCATTTAGAAGTCTAGGGATACATGCAGGGATACACGAAAGGCTTTGCTGACTCCATTCTATCCCAGCCAGCAAAGCGATGCAGGCACTTGATCGCTGGCCGTACTGGACTAAAGCTCTGCAGGATCTGAGTCGGCTTGCAGGTCTGGATAGTCAGTCCATTTGCAAACACCGCAGCTATGGTAATACGCGCCCTCTGGTGGGATATGGATATCGAAGTGTCTGCGGACGTCACGTGATTTGCAGGTCGGACAGGTATCTAGGTGTGCTTCCTGGTCCCGCTCCAAAATCTGAAAGGAGTTACCGATTACTGTGCGGCAGGTATGTATTGCGATTGATGAAGCCATCTGGCCGCCGCTTTTCGAATGAGTGAGCCAATTCACCAGCTGCCAGGCTTCCTTACCAATGTTCTTCAGATGCTGACGCAGTTCTTTGTTACTCCCTCCCCCGCACAATTGATTCATCAATAAATCATTCCAAGCTAGAAAATTAGCTTTTTGAGGGAGCTCAATCGCCTCAGGCATTTCCGTGGAGGTCCTGAGCGCTTCGATCATGCAAACGAGCGCCTCCCTCAGAAGCATACCAACAGCTTGGAAGTCTTCGAGTTCTACAGCGGACTCATGGCGCTCGTCAGCCTGATCCATTCTCCTGAAAACTTCATCGAATGGGGTTGGTTCGAAATTGGCGATAGGCTCGGGCCGACTCTTCAACCGCATCATTAAGCCGATGTGGAACGAGATGGTGTAATCGAGGCTTGGGAAGAAACGCTGTGAGTAGAGATTGGTCAGATTCGTTAAGACCCAGTAGCGGTCTTTGTCGGTCGTCACGTCCCAAATGTCGTAAGACTCCCCAATAACCGTCTCTCGTTTCAGCTTCTCTACGTGAAGTACTTCCTCATCCGGAGCTTGGCCATTTACGTAGCTAGCGATGTCCCTGCCTGCATGCACGTCGCTCTCAACGCTGTAGCGAGACAGTTCCTCAGCAGGGATCAGATTTACTGGGACAACGCAGCCTTCAGAACTCTCAAGATCGTTTCCTTCCTCAACGCTCATAACCACTCCATTTGTGTCGATAGTCGACTGCTACATAGCATTTTCTAAGGGCTCCCGGCCAGCGCGTTGGACCAGAGTGAGCCGATCAGTTGCTGAGGTACAGACGTCGCTCTATGTGGGAAATGCTGGCGGGGACCCTGGGGGTTTAGTCGAGATACGGGGTCGGAAACCCGCGAGATATTGTTAGCGGTAATTGCCACAGCTTACTGAAATTTCAACGTTGAAATTGAACGGATCTTAAAGAAAAAAGGGCATCGTTACCGTGTTGGTAAAAATGCCCCTTTGTGATGCTGATAACGCACGCATGACGTTTGTCAACCGAATCAACTCCGTCAACCTGTTAACCGACCTTAAAAATCCATCCGCTAACATCAACTTGCGGGTTACTCGCCTCGTCTCGAAGGCAATCCTCAGGGGGCCCAGCACAATTGTGGTGTCTGTTAACCGGATTTTTACTTAGTCAGCCCCCTGAATTCGCAGGTTTCCGACCCCCGTACGTACCGAGCACGCCCAGGGGGCCTGGTGATTCCAATATCCCTATTTATGCATTTTTGGTAGAAGGCATCTCCGATGCATCCAGGCTTTCGGCGACCCCAACGTTCAAATTTACTTGAGTCGATACCAGGCAAGTATCGCACTCGCTGCTGGCATCATAACCGTCGGGGGGGTGGGGTCGGAAAAGGCGTGTTACACGTGTAGCGGGTGTTACGATATGTTTTAACTGCCTGAATTCATTGTGTTATTCGTACGTTACACACCGTCTATGTTTCGCGTGCGTTAGGTGTTGCAAGCCAAGTAGGTGTTACAGCAGCGTTTATAAATTTCGGTACCCCGCAGGCCAAAATCGGACAGACGCTTCCGCACGCAGAGAGCGATGACAATCAATAATTACGATCCGACGCAGGAAAATAAGTACAGAGCTAAGCCCGTATGCCCGTACGATTTTCCGTGAGCGATTCGTCTGATGGATCAGATCACTATTCATCATTGGCCTCAGGCAGCTTGGAGTCGGACAGCACTCTGCCCTGCCAGCCGTCATCATCTCAATCAAGGAGTCGAGTAGCCTTCCCTGGCCAACATCCGCCCCTTCCTTGTTCTCCATCAGACGTACCGCTGAACGCGTTTGAGTGACAAGTTAGCTCGTTTAAGAACTAAAATTTCGGTAGTATTCCGCTCTGTAAAAATGGTCGCATATTTAGGGATGAGAAATATGACGGATGCAGCAGGCTCCCCCAGCCTTTCCGAAAAAGCGTTAATATTCGCTGAAAAGATATTTGATGCTCTTTGGGGGGCCGTTGGTCCTCAAGATGCTTGGCATTGGGCGATAATGATTTTAATGATTTTGATAGCAGTCGGTATTGTCGCTGTCATTACATTTAAAACACTAGGTAGTGCAATCGAACATTTAGTGAAGCTGGTAGAAGCGTATAAATCAAGCGGGCTGCCGATGTGGCTTAGCGTAGATAATAAGGCTCGTGTTCGGCGCAGAAAACAATTCTGTGGCGTGTTAGACGCTGACTTAGCATATTTAGCTAAAGCAGAGAATTGGAATGATCAATATTTTACTGATCTAGAAGCGGAGGTTGAAACCGAAGGGGGATATTACGCTACTGCTTGGGATAGAATGCGGAGAAGGAAATCTTTCGGACTTCGTAAAGAGCGCTCACTCATTCGTGCTATTACTTCGAGTGCAGAACGTGCCATGCAACTTGTGGGCGAGCCTGGCTCTGGGAAAAGTGTCGCGCTCCGTCATCTAGCCAAGCAGTTCGCAGAGCAAGGGCGCAAATCAAATGACAAAAATGCAACCGTCCCCTTGTATGTGAACCTCCGCGAAATGGACGGTCAATACTCAGCAGCAATTACCGCTGACGATGTACGAATGTTTGTTCTAGATAATATTCGCCGTGGAGATGCAGATACTTCAGCTTTTGTTAGGGAAAATTGGGATGATTATTGCCATAGGGGAATCTGGCTGTTTTTATTTGACTCCTTTGATGAGATCCCCGCCGTACTGCACTCTGAAGCTGGAAGCGATATTGTAAAACAATATTCGCAGGCAATTCGTCAGTTTCTTGAAGGCATGGGGGAGTGCAAGGGGATTTTAGCATCTCGTGAATTCAAAGGGCCTGAGGCCCTACCTTGGAAAAAACTGCGGATATTGTCGTTAACCGGTGAGAAACAAGATGAGCTAATCGATAATTCTTTTTTGAATGAATCTCAAATGAGTTTGGTGCGCCAACATCTTGCAAATTCTCACAGTAGCATCGGCGCAACGCCACTTTTTTTAACTCTCCTATGCCGCTATGTGAAAGACGAACAACGCGGGCCTAATAACGATCACGATATTCTCTTGCAGCATATTGAAAGGTTAGCACGACGAGAGCCGGCATATCTTCAACGGAAGTACAAGCTAAGCGTAGAGGATCTGATTAATGGTGCTGAGCGCTTGGCCCGTCTATTTGCCGAAGATGAGTCTTTGAGCCTTGCCCCAACACTTGACCAAATCGCTACTCAATTACAATTAGAAGAGGTACCAGGCGGATCTATTGAACGGCTAATTTCTGCTCTCGTAGATTGCAAAATTGGCCGGGCAGATGTGCCTAACGCAGCACATGGAGATCGGCGATTTGCTTTTGCACATCGAAGATATCAGGAAGCGCTGTTCGTCCGTTATCTGGCAAGGCATCCTGAAGCAATTTCGGCCACTGAACTTCTCCGCGATCCTCGTTGGAGAGAGTACACCGTTACTTTGCTGCAAACGCGCCCTTCACAAGAAATACAATATTTGCTGGATGTTGCATGCGCGATACTTGAGCTGCGAGCAGACCAACAGGAAGCGATTGGTTTCGCAGAGCCACCACTTCCTACACAGTTGATGTATTTCGATTGGTCTGTTGAGGTTGCAGTTCCTCTACTCAGTCTGCTTCAAGAAGGACTTTCCCGACGACTGCAAGATGTACCAGATACATTGTCTAACGCCGTTCGATGTTTTTTGGAATTGCGTTGGAAAAGAGGGGATACTTGGGATCGATGCGAAGTGCTTCGGCTTGGAGGGTTGCTACCTCAGGATACTCTTGTAAATTACCTTGTTGAAGTATTCGACAATGGTACTGAATCGGAGCGCGCCCAAGCATTTCGGCTCGCAACCTTCACTTCAAGCCTACCAGAATCCGCTCGTGAGTTTGTTCTTGCGATGCTATCTGATCAAGTTCTTGAAGTGAAAAACCGTGCTGAGCAACTAAATTTAGAGGCGATTGCTGCAAGGCTACCGACAAATATTGGGGCGAATTTTGTAGTCAATCGTTGCAACAGAATTAGACGAAATTTTCGGTGGTTACTGAATCTCGTGTCTTTTCTCCGGATCAGCTATTCTAGCTCTATAGTTGGTCAGTCCACTCAGTTAATTATAAATAATTCTTTTGAGTCAATTGAGGCTACTCCGAAAAATCAAATTTTTTTACCTACTGCAGTGGCGCTGATATTGCCTTTAGTTGTACTTATAGCTTTGACAGCTACATGTGTAAATAGCCTGACAGCTGCTCCCAGTCTGACCCTCTGGTTAATGTCAATAATAACCGGAGTTGCAACGCTGACTTACATATTAATGTTTTGTCCTTATTTAGTTCGTTCCATAGGAAAAGCGATAACTGTCTCCGATTCCATAAAGTGGATTCGCAATCACTTCAAGCTTGGCAGTTGCGTATTGTTTGTTTTGATTCTGTGTTCGTTTGGCGCTGGAGTATTCTTGATCGGATGGCCTCTTGGGTTTGCGATAAATTGGGTGGCACGCAATTATCTGAATTTTGGTTTTATTAGCACTGACACACCTAGTCCTGAACAATTGGCAGCATTAGGAATAGGCGCAATTATCTCTTTATTCTACGCTCTTACCATTGTAATGATGGTTGTTAATGCACGACGAGATCGGCAGTTAGCAAGGAAGCAAAACGGCAATCTGGAAAAAATTAGATTATCTGAAAGTTCAGATGTTGGTATTCTGTATTCTGCCTCTAGCATTGATGAGCTGATTGGCTGGCTAAAAAGTGATGATACTTTGCTTTCTCAAGTTAAACCAATTCGAGAATTCTCAAGTTTCGTACTTGAGGAGGTAAGGCAAGTTCTTCGCAAACAGACGCAGATCTCTCGGGCATCCCCATCATGCTTAAGTTCTAATGAGAAAAGCATTAGGCAAATAAAGCATGTCCGACAGATCGTTGAGCGCCGTTTCATTGAGCTTCATATTAGTTAGCTCTAAATTAACCCGAAATTTCGTGTGAGATCGCTTTTATCCAGAAAAATTAATATTCCTGGTAAGCGAAAGCACGGCTATAGGTGTGTTGCGGGAGTTCTCGATGGCAGACCCAAGTCTTCAATCGTGAGCAACCGCTACTGGCCTATTTTTACCTGTCGCCACCATCAGCTATGGTTCGCTTTTAGCCGGTAACCACAGGCAGAAAACGACCAGAAGCAATCATTCGGGAATGCCTGAGCTATCAACGAAATTGGCAGAGAGATGTGTCGAGCAAGCAGGCTCTGTCCAGAGACTGGCTTGCACAGCGGCGTGAACCAACGCACTCGTATTGGCAAGTAGCGCCTTGCCATCCTGCGATTGATGCACTCAACGATAGTTGGTATAAGCGATGATGCACGACCTTGGGGGGCGCGTTTGCTGATACGCCAATCATGGGCGGTTCTCACATTTTCCGGCGCGGATTTTCGTGGATCGTGTATCCGCCATCGCTGGGAACGATGCGTCTGTCGATGGCAACTTAGCGTGGAATCACGAGATCTTTGCGCAGCATGGTTCCGGCACCAGCAGGTTTGAAATTCACGACGCCGGCTGCACCGATCGGTGTGGTGGCTTGTAAAGAAGGTTAGGGTATAGGTTTGGCTGGTGCTGTTGAGCTGTATCTGAGTGAATCCGTATGAAAGCCACATCCTAGACCTTGGATAAATAAATGAGCACTCTGCTTCTGAAAACTCCACAAAATACAAAATTCCAAGCGGATGTTCAAAAGTACATCATCGAGCTGGAGTTGAAAATTAACCGCCTTCATTTCTTTCGAGCGGCGCAAGTCCAGAAACTGCTGCCAGCACGAGAGAGTGCGGAGTTCTTCACTCAGTGCATAGAAGCATTAGAGTCGGCGTTCGCTGGCGATCTCAACTCCTACTCAGCCATGCGCTGGATGTATTACCTTCGGCGCACGCCTAATGCAGTTTTTAGTGGGAACCTATCTTCCACCGGCGTTAACTCCCGTGCCTTAGCTGAAGTTTACGCAAATCGCAGTACGAAACTAGAAACAGCTGCTTATGGGAGTAATGGCTTCGTTTTTCCGATCAACGACAGCACGTTAAGGCACGTCGCGCGCTTTGCATCCTTCATTACAATTATTTATGACTTGCAAGTTGGATACCGTTTCGCGAGTAAAGGAGCCGAATATGATTTTTCCAGCCAACGCCACCGCGCATTTGTCAAAAGGAAATTCATGGCGGATCAACCAGCTTTTGAATCAGTCTTTCCACGCCGATTGCGAAAGCCGTTACTGGAGTCTGCCGTACAGATTTATGACCAACGCCATAACTACCAGCGGCGCACTTTCCAAGGAGTCGCGATGAGCCTGGCAGGCCTCGCTCATGACGACGCAGCAATCGGCAACATAAAAGCCAGTGTTGATATCACGCAGGCGCTTTGGGGGATGCATGACGAAAGAGTGTTCTCGCCTCAAGAGTTTCTTGACGGAAACCCACGGGCTGAAATTTACGGAGGAGACCGGCAAATCATTGTCCGTTTCGGGCCGTCGAACATTGACTATGCAAGGCTTTTCGAGTTGTACCGCCTACCTGTTATGGCAAAAGTCGAAATTGATAACAACGCCGCGCTTTGCCTATTACTGCTTTTTCTCGCCGGGCGCTGGCTCCAGCGACGGCGCTACTCGTTCCTTCGAGTCATGGAACTTGGCTATTTCGTAATGGATTTCCAGCAGTGGGACGATTTTGCCGACGAGCATTACTCCAAGGCATGCGATGAGATCCGTCAGTATCTTCCTCAGCTCCAAGCACCTAAAAACTACAGCGCTTTCGTCACTAGTTGCTTGAACTTTAAAGGTGAGGTTTGGCCCCTCTCTCACGGGGACATCCTCCGAGTTACGGACGACTACGTATGTATTGACATGTGGGCCGCTTCCACGGGGTTCTTGGGCTGGTTCCAATTTCCCAAGACTCAAGGTCAGGTTGCTAATGAGCGTGCATCGAAGTTTGAGGACGTGGTTCAAGAGGTAATAAATTTGTCCCCCTGGGCAGACAGTTCCATTCAGGGGTTACGGCAAAGGGAGCTTAAAGTTGACGGCCAAGCTTTGACCGACTTTGATGCTATCGGCTCCTACGATGGCACCCTACTGGTGGTTTCGTGCAAAAGCATCCCGTACACGCGCGAGTATGATCGCGGTGCGCACAACGCCATTCGCAACGCAGCATCGACGGTGGACAAAGGGGTAGATTATTGGGTAAAAATCGTCAGCCAACTCCAAACCCGGAAGGAAGGTGATAATTTTAATTTAACCAGCTACAAACAAATCATTGGAGTGGTTTGCACGCCCTTTGCGGTGTACACGAGCCATCCTGCGTCTCTGTCAATGGCTGTAGGTAAATTGCGTTGGGCGTGCTCACTGGATGAGCTGTCGGAGTTTTTGAGAAGTAGCGCCTCAGAGATTACTGAATCGCCCCGGATTTCCTAGACACTATCCAATCTCGCCGTTTAACGTTACAAACTCTGGAAACGAATGAGTCACCTCCGTATCAACTTTAAGTCACTAATTTTGGCCGATTGCCGCCGTGCACGAACGACGGCTCTCTGCCATAAGGACTGGTTTCAATCGTATTTAGATAGTTCGCACTGAGCTGGCGTAAGTGGTAATGGCCTAGCTCCGCTTTGAGATTTGACTGAATGCTAGCTTCTATTAACTCATGGTGCCGGGAGGGCCCGTGAATCAACCTCCGGAAAAGGGAATGCTACTCTCGTTTGGATTTTCCACTTCGTAGTTTTGAATCGCTTGCTCCAAGCTCGTAGCGTACCGGTCAAATTCACTCACAGCGTATGTGAGAAACTCTCGATTCATGATTATACCGTTGAAGTCGTTGATCTTAACTTCCTTGGTCCTCTTGATTGCACTCATCAATCGTCGTTCATACTCAGTCTTCTTATCTTTCTTGGCGAGAATTTTATGATAGTTTGGTGCATTTCCATCATTGTGAATCATGATGTTCCGAATTATCGTTAGATGGTCTACATTATCTATATTTCTTTTCCCTAGACCTTTTTTTAGAATGGCATGAGCCTTTTCTATCGGCCCCAAACTTTTCATTTCTTTTTCATATTGAGCCACACGGATCATCAACTCAAGACAATCATTTATGCGGTGTTCGAACAGGCCAAAAATTGTTAGAAACGCCGACCGTCGAGTGAGCTGAGTTATCAGAAACTTATAATCTTCTTTTACTTCGTCATAATCATAGCCGATACTCGAGCCACACGAATAATATGTTCTTGTGTATTGGTAGCTGTCTCCATTGTCATCATATCTTTCATCTTCGAATTCATTTTCTTCTACTGCGCCCGGCTCGTCGGCCTCTTGAACTGCAAGAAGCACATTTTTCTCAGCCTGCTCGGCAAGCATTTTCATAATTGAAATAGATGAGGTAAGAGCAAAAAATTTTAAGCTAAATGTAAAATTTAGGTTTACCACGGCAAAAATCCCTCATCGGTGTCCTTGTGTGCGTTCACTATCTCATCAGGCGAGCGTTGACAGCAAGGTTACTGGCTGGTCGTATGAGCAAGGGTTAATGCTGCCCAAGTCGATTATTAACAGTCTGCTTCTGTCCGATTCTGTTGAATAAGTCGGCCATGATTTGCGAATCAGAAAAGTACGCGTCCGAGATTAAAATCGTTAATTTTGGCAGGGGCTTTTGATGCGGATTTCACGAATCAGCGTGCAAAAAGGCGTTTTTACCAGTCAATGTCAGGCGTTTGGGGCCGAGCGACTTTTTCAACAGAATCGGCCGAAACCTGTCTGCTAAATTTAAATGCAACGGAAGCTTTCGCGAGCTTCCGCTTTCCTTCATCAACGATTTTTGAGTTTATGGTCAATTAGCCCCATTTCTGCCCTGATCGCAGTTATGGTGAGCTTCTGCGTTGCTGTACTTTTTCCGAATCTGGTATCCACGATCTTGAGTAGGGCAATGAGGTGGGCTTTTCTCGCTTGAAGTGTTTCGGGTGGGGATGAGCTGTTGTCTATCGCTGTGTTCATAACTTCGATCCTTGGAGTGATTAAAACAGCCCGCGATTGCAGGCTGTCTCGAGGTAATCAGCAGTTACATCGAGAGCAGATCGCGCGTGCGATGCTGGCGGCCACGGTCCGCCAGTTCGCTCCACCTCCAACTGCCGAAGTTTTCACCCTGCTCGGGGATGTCGAGCTTCATTAAGGACACCGGGTCGCGGCCTATCAGCCGAGCTGCAGCATAAAGTTTGCCGCCTACATCCAGCAGCGTTTGGGCCGCTTCATTCCACGTTTCCTCTAAGGCGTCGTGAGCGAGACGCATGGCGGTGCTCTCAATTTTTTGGTGTTCTACCTGAGCCTCGCTGATGTGTCGGTCTACGATGGCCAGCTCTTGCTCCAAGGCGGTGATGATAAGGAGCTGGCGGCGATGTTGTTCGGTGGCGGTAGTGAGGTTTTTCGCGGCTTTCTGAGCGTCGGTGCTAGCTGCTTTTTCGCCGTCGACGTCGCCCCATGCCACGGCCTGTGCGTAAGCTGTAGCCGCCTGAGTCTCAGCCTGCCGTGCGCTGGTAATCTCTTCCTGCGCTTGCTGGCGAATTTCCTCCAGGCGAGTGCTCAGGCTTTGCCGTTTATCGTTAAGCTCCAGCTCATCTGCCATCCAGTTCGCCATGTCGGCAATGTAGCCTTCCATCAAGCTTTCTCGGTTGGCCAGCTTCTCCAAGCGGTCCAACTTCTGATCCAGTCGGAAAATCTGAAGATCGAGCGAGTCGATCTTTATTTTTCGACTGCTGATCTCATTCCTGACGTTGCTCTGGCGGCCGTCGTTAATGACTTCTTCGCTTTCAAGCGCAGCCTCAAAAGGTGGCAATTCCATTTTGATGGCTTCCATCTCATTGACCAGTTTGGCGCGAGTGTCTTTCAGTTGTTCAATTCGGTTCATGAGTTTGTCCTGATAATTTAGTTAGGGTTCGTATTGGCTGGCGAGGCCCGCGTGAGCCGGCTCTACCTCAGTCAGCAGACCGTCGTCAGGCGACCTGAGCCTCGCTCTCATCCGTCCCCGGTACCGTCTTCACCACATAGCAACGCTGAGTGCCCAGTCCGGGCAAGCGGACGGCGCAGGAGGCTTTACCGTCCGGACCTGGCTCAAGAACACCTCGGCGTATCAGCTCCTTGTTTACGGCGTTGATGTTCATGCCTTTGAACACCTCGGAGCGCCATGCCTCAGGCAGTACGTAGTAGGTGTTGGTGGTGTGCAACGCGTCACCGAGGCCATGTTCGAGCGTCTTGCGAAAACCCAAGCGGTCAATGGTGCGTGGACCGTGCTCATCGATCTTCGCGGCGGCTGATTCCCAGCGGGTGAAACGGCTTTCACCGAAGCGCTCGACGACCTGACGCAAACGCGCAAAGATCGCGTCCCCTTCCAAGTTGCCAGCACCGCCGCGCTCATTCATCCAGGCACTGAGGCACACCCGGGCGGCGATGGTGGCCGTGCCGTCTGGCCAGCCGGTAATCCCCATCGCGGTGGCCAGTTCGCCGGCAGCGGCGGCCAGTCCAAAACGGGCAGCCGCACGATACGCTTGGCCACTGGCCGAGGTAGGGAGGGCTTTGGCGATAAAACCTTCCATGGTGTGGCGTAGGATCGCCGACCAGCCGTGCCGCTTGCCGGGCTCACAGAGGGCAGACAGGAAGGCCGTGAGCGGTGTGCCGTAGTACTTGGCCACCCGCGCCTTGAGTGCGTCGGAAAGGGCTGCGGCGTCATCGAAACCGTTCAGTACGTCGAACATTCCGAGGCCCTTGCTGGCGTCTGCTGGCACGGCGAGCATGCGTACTTCCATACCGGCTTTCAGTTCCTTGTTCGCTTCGGCCATGTGCTGCGCCAACGTCTTCTCACCGGTCGACAGAAACAGCAAGCGCCACTCCTGCACCTGTCGGCCTGCTTGTCCTCGGTCATTGGCGCGAGCCTTGCCGGTGCCGTTGCCGAGCATGTACACCGTTTCACCAATGATGCGCGGGTCGCACATGCCGATTTCATCCAGTACCAGTAGCCCGTCGGAGTGCGCAGCGGCGATGGATTCCAAGGCGTTATCGGTCGAGCGCCAGGAGCGCACTAAACGCGGCCCACCGTAGATCGAGGCGGCCACTTGCAGGTGCGTGGTCTTGCCGCCCGAGCTATCTCCGTAGAGGTGGAAGCCGCCCGACTCATGGCCGAGCATGTGCAACAGCGGACCGGCAAACGCCACGCTTGCCACAAACGCCAAGCGGTGGTTGCCGATGCACAAGGCGCCGATCTGCTCTTGCCACTGTTCCAGGGTGCCGGCCTCGCTGATGGGAGGAAGCTGCGCGCCGGCCTCATAGAAGTGCAGGTGTTCGGTGTGCAAGCCGACCTGCTGTTCGGGCAGCAAGAAGGCGCTGTCATGCCACCCCAATCGAGTGACCAAGCGTGCGCGTTGAGCGCTGTCGAAGCCGCCGAGGTAACTCTGCAGGTCGTTGCGGGCATTGCGGCCGGAGCGACTGCCGGCGAGACGCAAACCCATGTCCACCAGTGGACCCAGCACGTCCTTGCCGAAGTCGCCGGTCATGGTCCGTGCCGGAATGTTCCAACGTTTTTTTGCCCCGTCGGGATCGTCGAACTCAACCAGCAAACCCCAGTTATGACCTTGCGCGTCTCGGGTGCGCGCCAGGATCTCCAGCGGCGAACACACGGGGCGCGCCTCGCCATCGTCGCCGGAATAAAACACACCCTCTGGCGTCAGGCGGAAGCCACCGGGCAACAGATCGTTTTTGGGTTTCGTGGCGCGCTTGGCTGCCGGCTTTGCTTTGGCTTCGGGTGGTTCGGACGGTGCTTTCTCCTGCTCTACACCGAACAATTCGCCGCTGCGCTCCAGCTCGGCGAAGTGCGCCGCCGTCCAACCTTTGGCCTGTGCATCGGCCGCGTCATCGCCGTCATCCCATTGACCACCTTTGGCGAAGGTGGGTTGGCCATTCTTGAGCGTGGGCTTGCGTTTGAAGACGTCCAGGGCGATCACGCGCACCGACGCGGCGCCGATCTGTTGCAATTGTTCGGCGACGGCGTCCATGCAGTTTTTACCACTGGCGTCGTTGTCTGGCCACAACACCACGGACCGACCTTTGAGCGGTGTCAGGTCGGCCTTGTGCCAGGAGTTCGAGCCGTTCGGCCAGCACGTGGCCACGTAGCTGGGCAGCAACTCCGCCGCGGCGTCGGCTGCCTTTTCGCCTTCGCATAGAATGGCCGGTGCCTCTGCGCGCTGCGCCAGTTCATCCAGACGCAGCAGAGGACGCGGCTCAGGCAAGCCCTGCCAGCGCCATTGCTGGGTTTGGCCTTCGGCCCGTTGGCACCAGGTCAACGGGGCAAACACCTTGCGCGGTTTGCCGTCTTCATCCGGGCCCAAGTCGAAGCGATAGAGGACCATGACTGGCTGGCCTTGAGCGTCGCGATAAATCCAAACCTTGGACGGCGTACCGTGTTGCCGGTGTTTGGCCGGGCACTTACTCATGGCCTCGGCCGGGATCGGCTGAATGGCCAGCCATTCCGGTGTTTTGCTTTTGCTGGGACTTGGTTTCGATTCAGCCGCCCCAGCGGTAACGCGCAGCAGATCCGCCAGTTTGTTGCAGGCTTCGACGTCGGTGCCGCCGTCGAGATAGCGCACCAGGTCGATCAGATCGCCACCCTTGTCGCCGGTGGCAAAATCCGCCCAGGTGCCTTTGGCCAAACTGACCTTGAGGGAGCCTGCACGTTTGTCGGTGCGAGTCGGATTAGGAGCGGTGTATTCCTTGCCGCCGTCCACGCGCTTGCCGTTGGGCAGCCATTGAGTCAGCACACGATCGATGTTCTGCAACGCAACAACTTTGACTTGAGCGAACGTTGGTCGACGGATGTTGGAAGTAGAGGCAGTCATGCGCCACCGCCTTGGGCCAATTGCAACCCACTGGTAACGTCATCGATGATCGCCTTGGCCATCTCACTCAAATAATGCGAAGCCCAGACCATTGGGGCGTTGTCATTTTCGATGCCGCTCAGAAAGGTCAGTTTGTTCACGCAATCCATGAGCAGGGAGGCTTGTTCAAGCGCTTCTTCGCACGATATCCCGGCATTGATTCGGAACAATGGCTGGTTCTGAGCGTTGCATTTGGCAAAGGTGGCGCCGCCCACCGTATTGATCAACATAGAAGGGCTCATTGCGCACCTCCGCCCATGGCTTGCCGGGTGGAGTTGTCGGCGTGCACAGCGAGGGTGCGGATCAATCCCAAGGTGCCCCGAACGTCCCACAGGGCGGCCGCGATGACATGATTGGCTAGACGGGGGCCGTCACAGTCGAACTGATCTTCAAGTAGCAAAAGCACAGAGTTGGCCCGCTCCACAGCACAGGTAAGGGCATCAATCGGCACACCGGCTTCGGCGTCGTTGTGGACGCAAAGCAAGTCCTCGGGCAGGGCGAAACTCAGAGCGGAATTCATAGGGCACCGCCGACGGCTTCGAGCGCACGGGCTTTGGCCATATGGACGTTGTAGCGTGCGAGACGTGTTGCGAGGCTGGAATTGGCGTGTAAAGCGGCGAGAGCCATTGCACGATGGGCAGCGGCGCGATTTTTGAACGGACTGAGGGCGTGCATGGGTGGAGCTCCTTCTTAAGTAGGAACTGCCACGGTTCGTCGCCAAACGAATTGGGGTGGCAGCTGTGCGCAGGTTGGCGAACCGGGTAAGAAGGAACCCGGCAGACCCGAAGGTCTCCCACGCACAGCCACCATAAAACGGGAATGCGGGCACAAAAAAAGCGCCTGCAATCGTAATGGGGGCGCCTGTGCGCCTTCTTAAACTCGGGTCGCCAAACCCGGTCGCTGAATTTGCAGCGACGGCCAAAGAGTAACGTCCTGTTTTGCAAAGTGCAACCGTGCGGAGATCTTGCGCATTTCTTTGATGCGGCATAAATTGTGCGGGCATGTAGATTTACCTCAACGCCTCCGGATCGCTCCCGGGGGCGTTTTCGTTAGTGCTGGGTCGTGGCGGGGCGAGCGAGGGTGAGCCATTGCAAGTGGTTCCCTTGGCGAGCCCTTTGCCGCATCTGCTGTAGCGCTTCGGGATTGCGCAGCAGGTTGGGAATCAGCTCGCGCGCGTCGCTGATCACCACGTCTGCGGGCGGCTGAATTGCTAGCAGCGTCCACTCCAGGTCATGCCACAGCACGATCAGCACTTGAGCACCGGCCGAGATCGCCTGATCGCGCAAATTGAGCAACCGCTGGCGACCTTTGGTCTCTGTGCAAGAAGGCAAAGATGCGTGGAGTACACCGGCGAGATCCAGGGCTTGGTGAGGTAGAAAGGTTGGGGTCATGCTGCCTCCTGCACATGGCTGAACAGCTGCGACGGTGTTTCGCCTTTGAGCCAAGCCACGATTTTGCTGTCCTCGACGCACCGTCGGCTATGTTCTTCCGCGAACAGTTCGCGCTGCTGTGACAGACATTCCTCCACATAGCTGGACAGGTCCGAGGTCAACTTCATTTCACGGTGCAGGCGTTCACTAGCGGTCTTTTCCTCCAAAAGATCCTGCTCGGTGATGCGTCGCCATACCGTCGGATCATTCGCGTAACCAGTCGATTGATCGACCAGCCAGTATGTGACCCAGTCGGTCATGCCCAGCGATTTCAGTGCGATGCGACGGCTCTCTTTCATCGCGAAATAACCGGTGCCGTGGATGCTGGAAAACTCCCTGCGTACCGCATTTTTGCGGATCAGTTCGGGCAAATCCCAGGGATTGGGTTTGAGCGGAAGGACCAGGCCATCAGGGTTAAAAAAGAAGGCCTCTTGTTCTTCCCCGTTCCAGCTCACTCCCGCGATAGTGCGATGCCGCCAGTTGATAGCATCAGGTTGGTAGAGTCGAAATCCGACGCCGTAGGAATCGAGAAAGGGCCCCTTGAAAGGGCAGTGGCTACGTCTCATGCGGCCACCTGATCGCGGGCTTCAATGCGGCCCCGTGCCCAAGCTTGAACTTCGGCAAGCACCCACGCGACCGGCGCTCCGCGTGCGGTACTAGTGCTCAGTTTGACCGGCTGTGGGAAGCCGCAGTCGGGGCGCTGCATGAGCTTGTAGATGGTGGAGCGTTTCATGCCGACGATACCCTCGACTTCGCGCATACGAATTAGGGTGGAGGCGGCATCAAACAGCGTAGTGGGATGCTTCGGGGTTTTGTTGGAAATGGGGGTTACGTTTGGGCTCATAGGTATTGCTCTCGGCTAGTTAGGACTGACGAGAGCAATGATCTAGGCGTTGAAATGCGGTGAGCAGTTCACTTCCATTTGAAATTTCTGGTTTACACCACCCAGTAGCGTTTCAATATGGAGTTAACCTGTTTGCGGGTTAGTGCTTTTTCGGTTTCGAGGGGAATCCATTCAAGGCGTTGTTTTATGGGCTTCGCTATTTCCCTTTCAAGCCAGCAATGCGTCGCCGTTGTGACATTACGATGCGATATACCCTTCCTCAGCAGGCCCCGTGCATGGTTGACGATAGCGGCGTCACGATCACTGATTTCCTCATTCCGATCCATGCCACTGAGCACCCCACCTTTTCGCCTAACCGCATTCTTGATCGTCTTTACCGCAAAGGGCAGCAACTCGTCATCCTGTAACGATGGCAGGGAGACGATCGGCTCCAGGTGCATCACGTACTGTTCAAGCGCCTCGATACGCTCATCCGAGTTGACCTGCATTTCGACAAACTCGCAGTAAAGATCCCAAGGCCAATCCGGTATCTCTGTCGTGTGCGACCAAGCGTCTTGCTCCGCAACGCGCATCCAGTCGCTGAGAACTTCCAGTGCTTTCACCGCACACGCCATGATGTAGGCCGCATGTGCCTGATCGTCTGTAGCCGATGAGCAGGCACCATATTGCCTAACCCAATCAGCCAAGCGTGCAGAGGTATCGGTTGAGGCGTACTGGAAAATAGCTTCTTCGTGCCGGGTTGTTTGGATGCACAGGGTATTTAGGTCGCTATTGATATCGTCCGTTTGAACTCGTACGGAGCATTGATCAATCAGATGGCAGGCACTCATGACCTGCTCTCGACAAAGCGCGTAGAGCGGTTGGGAAGCGAGGAATTCGATCAGGCCTGCTGACGGCTTAGGGTGTTCGCAGGATTCTTGAATAGGGATCACTGTCACTCGAACCATCTCTGTGCCAATTCGCCCCATGCCATCCCGCGCCCTGTATTTCTGCGGCATAACCAGCGTGCCGAGCGGCATCGCATACGGCGGCAACGGTTAGCCAACAGTGGCAATGATGCGCTTTTGGCGTTACACGGATGTGTAGCGTTACACGACGCGGTTGCCATCGCCTTCAAGCGTGTTACAGGCGTGAAGCTCAATATATTCAGGAGTTTGGTGTCGCCCGTTACACCAGTAACACGCGTAACACCGTTATCGGAGGGGGGGTGGATAAGGAGCCTCATATCACCTTTCCAAATTGGGCTTGCACGACATTGCCAATTGCTAGCTCATCAAGATGGTCGGCATACCACTGCATCATCGTTACTCGTTTTTCAAAGTATTGAGCTTTGTTGTACACCCCTGAGATGCCTTCTTCTTTGTGGGCAAGTTGTGCCTCGACGTGTTCTTTCGGCCAGCCATGTTCTCGGAGTAGCGTGCTCGCTGTGTGTCGAGTGCCGTGTCCAACTAGGCGACCCTTATAGCCGATTGTGGCAAAGACCTTATTGATAGTGTTTTCACTAATGGTCGGATTTTTGGCTCCTACCCCGGGAAAGAGCCAACGACTGCGGCCGGTTAAGCAGTGCAGCTCTTTCAGTGCTGCAACAGCTTGGTGAGGGAGGGGGCATACAAAGTCCCGACGCATCTTCATTTTGGCGGCAGGCGTGGTCCAAATGGCTTTCTCGAGGTCGAATTCCTTCCATTCGGCCAAGCGGACCATCCCAGGCCTTGATGCCGTCCATACACAAAGCCATGCAGCGGTGCGGGCTGTCAGTCTGCTTGGCGTGTTTTTGAGCGCTTGGAGGAATTCACCCAGCTCAGGTTCCAGCAAATGCGGATGCTGCTGAGTCTTAGGAGCTTTTGCTGCAATGTCACGTAGGCGGCTGCCCGGATCGTTTTCGGTGAGCCCTAAGCCAATGGCACGGCCGAAGATCTGATTGATCCAGGTGCGGCACTTTTCTGCCACGTTGTGTGCGTTCCGGGCTTCGAGGGATGCCTGGAGTTCTGCGCAGTCGGTACGGGTAATTTCGTCGAGGGGCTTCTCTCCCAGCGCAGGGAGGATGTCCTTGTCGAGGTAAGAGCGGATTTTGTTAAGAGTGGAGGGGGCGAGACCCTTTTCTTCTTTGGCCTTGAGCCAAGCTTCAGCAGCAGCTCGGAAGGTCCGAGTCCTGGCAGCGTCAAGCGCAGATTTGGCAGAGCGTTTCTGTTCGAGAGGGTCGGCGCCGCTGCTAACTACCTTGCGTAGATTGGCAGCTTTGTCCCGTGCCAAAGCACCACTTACTTCTGGGTAGCCCCCGAGCCCCATCCAAGCCCAATTGCCCGCCGGACGTTTGTAGCGTAGCTGCCAGGATTTACCTCCATCCGGTTTGACCCTGAAGTACAGGCCATTTCCGTCGAGCTCCCGGTATTCCTTTGATTCCGGCTCCAACCCCGCAAGTGTCGTGTCAGCGAGAGGGCGGCGCTTAATATCTGCGCGCTTCATCCTTGTATCCCAAAGTTAGGTATTTTTCTCAGGATACAAGCAGGGATACAGGGATACAACGTATAGGGAGAGACAGGGGTAGATAGACAGGCACAAAAAAACCGGCCAAGTGGCCGGTTTCTCTGGGTCTGAAAGTCTGTTAGAGACTTTCAGATACTGCTATATGGTGCCCCGAGGGAGACTCGAACTCCCACTTCTTGCGAAAACGGATTTTGAATCCGCCGCGTCTACCAATTCCGCCATCAGGGCTCAATGGCGGCGAAGTATAGAGATGAGATTACCGTTGGTCAATCATGTACATAGAGAATTTTCACTATTTCGGCTAGACTTCCGGCCCCTGCTAGACGAACCCCATCATGCGCGTTGCTGACTTTACTTTCGAACTCCCTGATTCGCTGATTGCTCGCCACCCTTTGGCCGAGCGTCGCAACAGTCGCCTGTTGACCCTTGATGGGGTCAGCGGCGCCCTGGCACACCGTCAATTCACTGATTTGCTCGAGCATTTGCGCCCGGGCGATTTGATGGTGTTCAACAATACCCGGGTGATTCCGGCACGGCTGTTTGGCCAGAAAGCGTCCGGCGGCAAGCTGGAAATTCTGGTGGAGCGGGTGCTCGACAGTCATCGCGTGCTGGCCCATGTGCGGTCCAGCAAGTCGCCAAAGCCCGGGTCGAAGATCCTGATTGATGGCGGTGGCGAAGCCGAGATGCTGGCGCGTCACGATGCGTTGTTCGAGCTGGGCTTCACTGAGGAGGTGTTGCCGCTGCTTGATCGCGTCGGGCACATGCCGCTGCCTCCTTATATAGACCGCCCGGATGAAGGCTCGGACCGCGAGCGTTATCAGACGGTGTACGCCGAGCGCCTGGGCGCGGTGGCGGCGCCGACGGCGGGGCTGCATTTCGATCAGCCGCTGATGGAGGCGATTGCCGCCAAGGGCGTCGAGACCGCGTTTGTGACCTTGCACGTGGGTGCGGGCACGTTCCAGCCGGTGCGCGTCGAGAAGCTTGAAGATCACCACATGCACACTGAATGGCTGGAAGTCGGCCAGGATGTGGTGGATGCGGTGGCTGCGTGCCGCGCTCGCGGTGGTCGCGTGGTGGCGGTGGGGACCACCAGTGTGCGTTCCCTGGAGAGTGCCGCGCGTGATGGCGTGCTCAAGCCGTTCAGTGGCGACACCGATATTTTTATTTACCCTGGCCGACCGTTTCATGTGGTCGATGCCCTGGTCACCAACTTCCATTTGCCTGAATCCACGCTGTTGATGCTGGTTTCGGCATTCGCCGGTTATCCCGAAGCCATGGCTGCCTATAAAGCAGCGGTGGAGCATGGTTACCGCTTTTTCAGCTACGGTGATGCGATGTTTATCACCCGTAATCCTGCGCCGACTGCCCCTAAAGAATCGGGCCCTGAGGAAACTGTATGAGTCGTATGTCGTTTGAATTGCTGGCCACTGACGGCAAGGCTCGTCGCGGTCGTTTGACCTTCCCGCGCGGCACCGTCGAGACCCCGGCTTTCATGCCGGTGGGCACGTACGGCACCGTCAAGGGCATGCTGCCGCGGGATATCACCGCCACGGGCGCGGAAATCATTCTGGGCAACACGTTCCACCTGTGGCTGCGTCCTGGCACTGAAGTGATCAAGAAGCACGGCGACCTGCATGACTTCATGCAGTGGAAAGGCCCGATCCTGACCGACTCCGGTGGTTTTCAGGTGTTCAGCCTGGGCGCGATGCGCAAGATCAAGGAGGAGGGCGTGACCTTCGCCTCTCCGGTGGATGGCGCCAAGGTGTTCATGGGCCCGGAAGAGTCGATGCAGGTTCAGCGCGACCTGGGTTCGGACATCGTGATGATATTCGACGAATGCACGCCTTACCCGGCTGACGAAGACGTGGCTCGCATTTCCATGGAGCTGTCGTTGCGCTGGGCTCAGCGCTCGAAAAATGCGCACGGCGACAATACGGCGGCGCTGTTCGGTATCGTTCAGGGCGGCATGCACCAGGACCTGCGCATGCGTTCGCTGGAAGGCCTGGACAAGATCGGCTTCGACGGGCTGGCCATCGGCGGTCTCTCGGTGGGCGAGCCCAAGCATGAAATGATCAAGGTGCTGGATTACCTGCCGGGCCTGATGCCGGCTGACAAACCTCGTTACCTTATGGGCGTTGGCAAACCTGAAGATCTCGTGGAGGGTGTGCGCCGCGGTGTGGACATGTTCGATTGCGTGATGCCAACCCGTAATTCCCGCAATGGGCATCTGTTCATTTATACAGGCGT
>Ga0160470_100244_pt1 | contig 41021 bp, 35 predicted proteins | sample HID1973I_E11MG_FD_108214 | JGI IMG/M metagenome (GOLD analysis project Ga0160470, IMG submission 108214) | Enriched mosquito-associated microbial communities from UW Madison campus, WI, USA - HID1973I_E11 MG | ecosystem: Host-associated > Arthropoda: Insects > Digestive system > Unclassified ... | reverse complement strand
GATCAATACCCAACACTCACCACCGCGACTACCCGGGTCAGGCTTCATCTTGAACGCCTGACCGACGGGACGATTCGTGCCTATGGGTTTTACACCGGCAAGAATCGGGATTGGGAAAATGTGTCGGTGGTGGCTGCAGTAGCGGACGGCGAGCACTTCGTCGTGGAACTGGATCAGGGTCTGAAGCTGATCCTGAGCCCCGGCGACGCCTCCAAAACACCCACGCTGAAAGACGCTCCACCGCTTATGCCTGTGTGGGTGTATCCGCCGACGAAAATCGCCGATCAGATTCTGGTAAATCCGGTGCATCCACCGGCTTATCGGGATGCGGTTGTGTGGTTTCCTGAATCCGTGATTCCTCCGTTTTATATTGCTTACTGTGTGGAGAAAGTCTGCGACCACCCGGACATGATGTTGGAATTGGCTGAATACATTGCGGGGGAGATGAACCGGAATATTCATGATCCAGCGGTCTTGGAGATGAGACGACTAATCGACTATGACCCTATCGTGGAAGAAGAAAAATTTGCGCAGCTACCAGCACTTGCAAGACTTGATGGGCCACCTAATTACCGAACTATTGCATTGACAAAGAAAATTGCAGCGGCGGCTATTTGGACCAAAAAAGTCGGGCAAAATCAGGTATGGGATCACAAGCCGATATTAAATGCCATGTACAACGGCATTGTTTGGCATAAGCAGGGCAGATACGTTTACTTCTACGACATTTGGTCCAACATCCACTATGGCTATGTGGGACTAATAGGAGGGCTTTCAGAAAGTGTACTCCTTGATGGTGCTGGAGCCGAGCAAATTGCCTCGGACACCTTCAGAAAAATGAAGGAATGGTTGGATAAACCCAAGGAGAATTGGATACTGCCCGGCCCCCACACAACAGCCAGTCCATGGACAAGCTTACGATCATGGGATGATGTCGCGGATAGGGTATCAATCAGTATTGGCATAAAATTCGCCACCCAGTATCCCAACGGCGGAGTAACAGCGAAGATGATTATGGACGCCGTATTAGCAGTTTCACCGGAGGATTGGGGCGATGGCATTGAAGTCCACAACTGTCAGTAAAAAACGATATGGCTGCGTATGGCTTTTATGGATTCCGGCATTACCGCTGTTGTTTCTATGGGTAAAGATCCAATTTGAGCCCTCAGTAACTATCCACTACGCCAAAACCGGAAAGGGAGAATTCAAATACATCTGGAACGTTCAACATCGAATATACAAAGGACGAATGAAACCCGGTGGAGGAACAACTGACAGCGGTTTTATTTTTCCAGATGATAAGTTTTTTATGGAAATTTATTGGTGGCAAGATGGTGTGAATAGACGCTGTGTCAACATCACACCCAAATGGAAAAATACGCGTATTTACCTGGATGAAAACGGCAATGTCGACACCCGTAAAGAAAGCGGCACCGACGTCGACCGTCTGAAGCGATGCATCACCGACCCTTCATCTTCATATTAAATACCGGTTTTTGGTTGTCGTAGACGACACACCTAGTGACATTCCCGAGCCATAGCCATAGCCATAGCCATAGCCATAGCCATAGCACCACCACACTGAGGGATGGAGTTCGTGTCAACGTATGTAAGTAAACGCAGATTAAAGTTCAGTAAGTGGTTATGGATTCCAGTAACCCTTTTCGCAATCACCAAATGGCACATTGCACTCCCGACGGTTAACGTTTACTACCCCAAGGAAGGCTGGCGAGAATTCCAATACATCTGGAACGTCCAACACCGGATTTACAAGGGAGGGATGACACCCGGTGGTGGAGCAGTCGATTGGGGTCATCTCTTTCCTGACGACAATTTTTTCATGGAATTCGCGTGGTGGAGCAAAATAGAAGGTCGAAATCACTGCATCAGCATCACCCCAAAGTGGCCAACCACGGATATCTACCTCGACGTATGGGGCAATATTGATATGCGCGAAGGAAGCGGCACCCATACGGATCACTTGAAGGAATGCGAGTTTGATTCTGCGAAACCGTAAACGGAGGCAGTTAGTCTTCAACCGCACCAACACCATTGAAAGGACTCACCCCGTGCAACCAACCCTCGACTGGCTCATCCACCACCCGCACCACTGCGACACCTACGCCGCCTGGATCCACCAGCAGTTCCACTATGAATACGCCGAGCAGCCTCTGCCCGACTGGCAACGGGAGTTTGCCGATGGCCAAACAAACGGTGACTGGAACTGCCTGATCGCACTCGACAACGATCAACTGCTGGGCGGCGCGGCGCTGGCCAAGGCGGATCTGGCGCGCCGGCCGGATCTTGGTCCGTGGCTGGCCTGCGTGTTCGTCACGCCGCAAGCGCGCGGCCGGGGATTGGCGGAAGGTCTGATCGAAGGGATTTGTGCGCAGGCAAAGGCGAATGGCGTGGCGAGGATTTATCTGCACACCCAGGACAAGCGCGACTACTACGCCAAACGCGGGTGGACGGTGCTGGAACGTTTTCAGGCATGGGAAAAACAACAATGGCTTATGGCGCGGGAGCTGTAAACACCGAACCCTGTAGGAGCTGCCGAAGGCTGCGAGCTTTTGATCTTTTGATCTTTTGATCTTTTGATCTTTTTAACCTTTACCAAAGATCAAAAGATCGCAGCCTCGTTTCACTCGGCAGCTCCTACAGGGGTGCGTATGCAGGGTTACTTGGCGGGTGCTTTTGCCTCTTGCAACAACTGTTGAATCATCTGTTCCTGCGTCTCGTAGCGACCTTCACCAAAGTGGGTGTAACGCACCTGACCCTTGGCGTCGATCAGGTAGTGCGCCGGCCAGTACTGGTTGTCGAAGTTGCGCCAGATGGCGTAGTTGTTGTCGATCGCTACGGGGTAGGTGATGCCGAGTTTTTTTACCTGATCCTTGACGTTGTCGATGATGCGTTCGAACCCGTATTCAGGGGTGTGCACGCCGATCACCACCAGCCCCTCCTTCTCGTATTTCTTCGCCCACTCCTTCACGTACGGCAAGGTGTGCTGGCAGTTGATGCAGTCGTAGGTCCAGAAATCCACCAGCACCACTTTGCCTTTCAAGGATTCGGTGGTCAGCACTGGCGAGTTGAGCCACTCCACGGCGCCGGACAGCGAGGGCATGGCGCCTTTGGCGTTGTCCATGGTCGCGTCGGCCTTGACCTTGCTGACGAAGTAATCGACGACCTTTGGCACGGTTTCCAGCACGCTTTTCTCGACGCTGCTGACGCCTTCGGACGAGGTGCCCGCCAGCAGTGTTTTGTCCGCGCCGGTGGAGATCACCGCGGCAGCGGCCAGCACGGCTACACCGGCACCTCGGCGTAGCCAGCCCGTCACTGGAATCGACGCTTTGAGGCGGTTAACCAGGCCGCGACCGGCAAAGATCAACGTTCCCAGCGACAAGGCGCTGCCCAAGCCGTAGGCCACCAGCAACAGACTGGTGCCGGCGTTGGCGCCTTGCAGCATCGCGCCGGTGAGAATCACGCCGAGTATCGGGCCGGCGCAGGGTGCCCACAGCAGGCCCGTCGCGACGCCGATCATGATCGAGCCCAGCGGTCCGGACATTTTTCGGGTGTTGGGGTCGAGGCGGTTACCCAGCAGCACAAATGGCCGTGCCAGCCATCCGCCGACGCGGGCGGAAATCAGCGACAGGGCGAACAGCGCCATCACCACGAGCGCCACGTGCCGACCGGTGTTGTTGGCCTGTATCACCCATTCGCTGCTGACCACCGCCAAACTGGAGATCAGCGCGAAGGTCAGGACCATGCCGCCGAGGGTCAGCAGGATCGAGGAGCGTGTGCGTTCGACACCGGCAAACAGGAACGGCACGACCGGGAGGATGCAGGGGCTGAGGACGGTCAGAATGCCGCCCAGGAAAGCGATGAGGAACATGGGAGTCACCTTGGAAATACGAGAGTGGCGATAAAACGCTAATTCACTGTGGGAGCCGAGCTTGCTCGCGATGGCGTTGGGTCAGCCAACATGGGGGTCGGCTGACAGACCGCCATCGCGAGCAAGCTCGGCTCCCACAAGGGTTCGGTGTGGGCTGCATAAATGGGGTGGGGCTCAGGCCATCTGGCTGTCCAGCAATTGCCCCTGAGGTGTCCGGCTCCCGCCGTTCTCAGCCACCATCTGGCCTTGTGGCGTATGGCTCGAACCATCTGCGGCCACCATCTGCCCTTGTGGCGTACGGCTCGAACCATCTGCGGCCAGCAAGGCGCTACCGCCCTTCTCGGCCACTGGCGTCAGTTGAAAGCAGGTGGCACTGCCACAGGTGTTTTGTTCAACCGATGCGTTGGCGTGAGCCGCCGCGCCGGCGACGGAAAAGGCGAATGCGGTCAAATAGCGGGTGACGTTGTTCATGGCGTTCTTCCTGTTCAAAAATATAAGGAGGTGAGTGCAAGACTCAGTTGTCTTCCTGGCAGCCGTCAGCAAATTTGCGGTAGTCCAGGACCCTGGTTTTGCCTTGGGAGTCCAGGTAGGTCAGTTGGGCATTGACGATCCCGCAGGAAGGCGTGGCGTCCTGCTTCATCGAGATCACTTTCTTGATGTCCAGGTGGGTGCCGTAGGTGTAAGTTTCAGGGGTGACATCGGCTTCGGCACGGGCCGACAGGGTGCAGATGTTCAGGGCGGCAAACAGGCAAGCGGCGTAGATGGCTTTGGTGTTCATGGCGGTTTCCTCAAGGCTTCAATGGGTCAATCGTTCTATTGAGCCGAGGCGGTTTGGTTTGCCTCGATGGAACCCATTAAAAGCCCGTGAGGTATCCCCTCTGTGTCGAAAACCGGCGTGGATTAATCGCTACGTATCTGAACCGCCTCTTGATACACAGCGATACAAACCCCCTGAAAATCGGGATTTTTACGTCCTCGTGTATCCGTCCAAAGGCCAGATACACTGCAATACAAAGGGCAGAAGTCGCGCGCGCGAAGGCTCGATAGACTGCGCGACATTCCCCATTCATAGAGGCTCGGCCCCATGGAACACGTTGATCACATCCTGATCGTCGACGACGACCGCGAGATTCGCGAGCTGGTCGGCAACTACCTGAAGAAGAACGGCCTGCGCACCACCGTCGTCGCCGATGGCCGGCAGATGCGCTCGTTCCTCGAGTCCACGCCGGTGGACCTGATCGTGCTCGACATCATGATGCCGGGCGACGACGGCCTGACACTGTGCCGCGAATTGCGCGCCGGTAAACACAAGGCCACTCCGGTGCTGATGCTCACCGCCCGCAACGATGAAACCGACCGCATCATTGGTCTGGAAATGGGCGCCGACGATTACCTGGTCAAACCGTTCGCCGCCCGTGAGTTGCTCGCGCGAATCAGCGCCGTGCTGCGCCGCACGCGGATGCTGCCGCCGAACCTGGTGGTGACTGAAAGTGGTCGCCTGCTGGCCTTCGGACGCTGGCGCCTGGACACCTCGGCCCGGCATCTGCTGGACGAGGACGGCACCATGGTCGCGCTCAGTGGCGCGGAGTACCGCTTGCTTCGGGTGTTCCTCGATCATCCCCAGCGCGTGCTCAACCGTGATCAATTGCTGAACCTGACCCAGGGCCGCGACGCTGACCTGTTTGACCGCTCCATCGACTTGCTGGTCAGCCGCTTGCGCCAGCGCCTGCTGGACGATGCCCGCGAACCGGCCTACATCAAGACCGTGCGCAGCGAAGGCTATGTGTTTTCCCTGCCGGTCGAAATCATCGGGGCACCCGCATGAACCTGTCGATGCGTTGGCCCCGTACCCTCGCCTCGCGACTCTCACTAATCTTTTTGATCGGGTTGATCCTGGCGCAGGCGCTGTCGTTCGGTGCGCAGTACTACGAGCGTTATCAAACCGCGAAAACCACCATGCTCGGCAACCTGGAAACCGACGTGTCGACCTCCATCGCGATTCTCGACCGCCTGCCCGCCGACGAGCGTGCCGGCTGGTTGCAACAACTGAATCGGCGCAACTACCAGTACCTGCTCAACGAAGGCTCGACGGGCGAACCGATGCACGACTCGCCGATGGCCATGACCTCGATCAAGGAAGCCATCGGCAAGGATTACCCGATGACTTACAGCGATATTCCCGGCCCGCAAAAACACTTTCAGGTGCACCTGAAGCTGGCGGATGGCAACCCGGTGACCATTGATGTGCGACCGGCGATGGTGCCGTTGTCGCCGTGGCTGCCGATGGTGCTGACTGGCCAGCTGGCGTTGCTGATTTTGTGTACGTGGCTGGCCGTGAGGATCGCCATTCGTCCCCTCACCCGCCTCTCGGAAGCGGTGGAAAACCTCGACCCCAACACTCGCCCGGTCCATCTGGACGAAAAAGGCCCGACCGAAGTCGCCCATGCAGCCAAGGCGTTCAACGCCATGCAGGCGCGCATCGCGGCTTATCTGAAAGAACGCATGCAGCTGCTGGCAGCCATTTCCCACGACCTGCAAACCCCGATCACGCGGATGAAATTACGCGCCGAATTCATGGACGATTCCAGCGAGAAGGACAAGCTCTGGAACGACCTCGGCGAGATCGAGCATCTGGTGCGCGAAGGCGTCGCCTATGCGCGCAGCGTGCATGGCGCTACCGAAGAAATCTGCCGGACCAATCTGGATTCGTTCCTCGACAGCCTGGTGTTCGATTATCAGGACATGGGCAAGGACGTGTCACTCGACGGCAAAAGCGCTGCAGTGATCAACACCCGGCCGCACGCGCTGCGGCGGGTGCTGGTCAACCTGACAGACAACGCCCTGAAGTTCGCCGGTGCGGCGCAACTGGAGGTGCAAGCGCAAGCGGATGGCAGCCTGTCGGTGAAAGTCATGGACCGGGGGCCGGGCATCGCCGAGGCAGAACTCGCCCACGTACTGGAACCGTTTTACCGCGTGGAAAACTCACGCAATCGCAGCACCGGCGGCACGGGCCTGGGCCTGGCGATTGCCCAGCAACTGGCGCTGGCATTGGGTGGGTCGCTGACCTTGAGTAATCGTGAAGGGGGTGGATTGTGTGCGGAGCTTCGGCTCCCGGTGGATCAGTGAACTTCACTCGCCCCCCGTAGGAGCTGCCGAAGGCTGCGATCTTTTGATCTTTGGCGGTGCGACTGTAGAAACAAGATCAAAAGATCGTCCGAACGCGGCCCGAGCCTTCGGCAGCTCCTACAGGGTTGGTAATCCAGTGGAGATAAGTATCAGCCCTGGGGTTTCGCGCTACGCCCGCGAACGAACTCGTTGGCCTTGTACGTCAGCTGATCCAGATGTCGATCACGCTGTTTCTCCGCGTCAACCATCGCCCGCTTGCCGTGCAGTTGCAGCAGGTAGGTGTGGATCTGCCGCACCTCCAGCGAACTGTAGATCGGTCCCACATCCAGCAACCCCATCAACCCGTCACTGCTGTGGTCACGGGTGTTCATCAGCACCTGGGTGCCGCGCACACCCACCACCTGAAAGCCCATGGACTCGAACCACGGCACTTTCGCCACGGCGCACGTCAGCTCGGCGTGCGGGTAACGGCCGACCATTTCGCGCAGCATCCGCCGGGCCACACCCTGGCGCCGATGGTTAGCGTGAACCGCCATGTAAGCCACGCCGCACGCTTCGGGATCGTCCTGGATCGGCAGGTACAACAGGAAGCCAATAACCTGTTCCGGATCGTCCTCGTCGGTGGCAACGAGTAACTCCACCGCAATCCCCTTCGCCCCGTTCAGCGCCTCCAGGTACAGATGAACCTCGAAGCCGATCGCGTACTGGTAGACGTTGTACAGCAGGTTGCTCGGGGGGATGGCGATCATGCTGATGTCGGTCAGGTTGTCGACGACCATCTGCAGGATCTGACTGTTGAAGTGCTCGGGGCACGGGGTTTTGAAATGGGTGATCTGGGGCATTGTGTTGTTGACTCTGGGGCGGGCGTGTTCGCTGGGGGTGCCTATCATAACGCGCTGGACGTGGGTGGTGGGTCAGTGAGTGTTATGCCGTATGGGACGGCGTCATCGCGAGCAGGCTCACTCCTACAGAAAATCTTCGTCTTTTCGCGATCCAATTGTAGGAGTGAGCCTGCTCCGGGCGGCGTTCCGACGATGACGCCATCAGCAATCCCCAAAAACCCTGTTCACAAGCACATCCATTCATGAAACCACCTCATGACTTCATGCCAATTTTCACCCTTAATCGATTTAGCAAACCTTACTAGACTGCAACGATGAAAACCTTCCCCGTTCGATTCATGAATCACACGCATAACTCTATAGCCGAAAAACGCAAAAACCTTCAGCCACTGAAGGTGTCACTCTTTCTTGTGAGCCTCGACGACGCCGACAAACCATAGGAACCGATCCAATGGACGACCGTGACCCGCATTCGATATCCAGACGCACGTTCCTGATTGTCGGCGCCGTAACGGCCACGGCACTCGCGCTCCCGCCCTTCATCTGCGCCGAGGCCAGCGCCGCCAACGCGGCGCGTCCGATCAAGTCGACGGTGTCCCTCACCGTCAATGGCCAGCTAAGAAAGCTCGACCTCGACACCCGCACCACGTTGCTCGATACATTACGCGAACACCTGCACTTGGCAGGCACCAAGAAAGGCTGCGATCACGGCCAGTGCGGCGCGTGCACGGTGATTGCCGATGGCCGGCGCATCAACTCCTGCCTGACGCTGGCGGTGATGCACGAAGGTTCGAACATCACTACCATCGAAGGCCTTGGCACCCCCGACAAACTGCACCCGATGCAGGCCGCGTTCATCAAGCACGACGGTTACCAGTGCGGTTACTGCACGCCGGGGCAGATCTGTTCGGCGGTGGCGGTTCTGGGTGAAATTCGCGACGGCATACCCAGCCATGCCAGCCCGAGTCTCACGGATAAACCGCAACTGATCGCCAGTGAATTCCAGGAACGCATGAGCGGCAACATCTGCCGCTGCGGCGCGTACTCCAACATTATCGAAGCGATCACCGAAGTCGCGGAGGCCAGCGCATGAGGCCCTTTACCTATTTACGCGCCAAGTCCCCCGCCGAAGCCGCTGCCCTTGCGGCGCAGGTGGACGGCTCACGGTTCATCGCTGGCGGCACCAATCTGCTGGACCTGATGAAACTGGACATCGAAACACCCACGCACCTGATCGACGTCAACGGCCTGGCCCTCGACAAAATCGAAGTGACGCCCGAAGGCGGATTGAGGATCGGCGCGTTGGTCAGGAACACTGACCTTGCCGCCGACTCGCGGATCAGAAAGGACTACGGGCTGCTGTCCCGCGCCTTGCTCGCCGGCGCCTCCGGCCAATTGCGCAACATGGCGACCACCGCTGGCAACCTGTTGCAGCGCACCCGCTGCCCGTACTTTTATGACACCCACCAAGCGTGCAACAAACGCCAGCCCGGCAGCGGCTGTGCCGCCATCACAGGCTTCAGTCGCCCGCTCGGCATCATCGGTGTCAGTGAGGCCTGCATCGCCACGCACCCCAGCGACATGGCCGTGGCCATGCGCGCCCTCGATGCCCAGGTGGAAACCGTCCGCCCCGACGGCACCACCCGCGTCATCGCGATGGCCGACGTTCATCGGTTGCCCGGTAATACGCCCAACATCGAAACCTCACTGGCCGCCCACGAGCTGATTACGGCGGTCACGCTGCCGGCGCCACTGGGCGGCACGCACATTTATCAGAAGGTTCGTGACCGCGCGTCCTACGCCTTCGCGCTGGTTTCGGTCGGCGTAGTGATTCAAGCGGACGGGTCGGGCCGTGTCGCACTCGGCGGTGTCGCGCACAAGCCGTGGCGCGTGGAAGCGGCCGAATCGCTGATGTCCCAAGGCGCAAAAGCCGTCACCGATCAATTACTCGCAGGCGCTACGCCCACCGAGCAAAATGCATTCAAGCTGACACTGGTCGAGCGCACGCTCGCCTCGGTGATGGCCCAAGCGAGGGCTCACGCATGAAATTCGATACCCCCGCCACCACCAATCCCATCGACCAGATGAACGTGGTCGGCAAGCCCACGACGCGCATTGAAGGGCCCTTGAAAACCACCGGCCAGGCGCCTTATGCCTACGAACATCACACTGCCGTGCCGAACCAGGCCTATGGTGTGGTGGTTGGCTCGGGCATCGCCAAGGGGCGTATCGCTTCGATGGATTTGGCCGACGCCCAGGCAGCACCCGGTGTGATCGCCATCGTCACGGCAGACAACGCCGGCACACTCGGCCTCGGAAAATACAACACCGCCAAACTTCTCGGCGGCCCGGATATCCAGCACTACCACCAGGCCATCGCCCTGGTGGTCGCGGAAACCTTCGAACAGGCGCGAGCCGCTGCCGAACGAGTCAAGGTGGATTATGTGCGCGCCGAGGGCGCCTTCGATCTGGCCAGCACCCGCGCGTCGGGCGTGGAAGCCAAGGATCAGATGCCGGACGTCAGCCATGGTGATTTTGCCGGGGCGTTCGCTGCGGCGCCGGTGCAACTGGACCAGACCTACACCACCCCCGATCAGGCCCACGCCATGATGGAGCCTTTTGCGTCGATGGCGTCCTGGGAAGGCGACCAGCTCACGCTGTGGACTTCAAACCAGATGATCGACTGGTCCGTCACCGACCTGGCCACCACCCTGGGCGTGCCGAAGCAGAATGTGCGCTTGATATCGCCCTACATTGGCGGCGGATTTGGCGGAAAACTGTTTATTCGCTCCGATGCAGTCCTCGCAGCCCTCGGCGCGCGTCTGTCGGGCAGGCCGGTGAAAGTCGCGCTGGCGCGTCCAATGATGTTCAACAATTCCACCCACCGGCCGGCGACCATTCAACGCATCCGCATCGGTGCGACCCCCGATGGCAAGATCACCGCCATGGGCCATGAAGGTTGGTCGGGCGATCTGCCCGGCGGCAAGGTCGAGCGGGCCGCGCAACCGAGCAAATTGCTGTATGCCGGTGAGAATCGGCTGGTGACGATGCGGCTCTCGACCCTGGACCTGCCCGAAGGCAATGCCATGCGCGCACCGGGCGAAACCCCCGGCCTGATGGCGCTGGAAATCGCCATGGACGAGATGGCGGAAAAGCTCAAGCTGGACCCCATCGAATTTCGCGTGCGCAATGACACGCAAGTCGACCCTACCAACCCCAAGCGCCCCTACTCCACCCGGCAGTTGATCGAGTGTCTGCGCACCGGCGCGGCCCGTTTTGGCTGGAGCAAACGCCATCCGCAACCGGGCACGCAACGGGAGGGGCGCTGGTTGATCGGCATGGGCGTCGGGGTCGCGTTTCGCAATAACAACCTGGTGAAATCGGGTGCGCGAGTCCGGCTGAACGATCAGGGCATCGTCACCGTGGAAACCGACATGACTGACATCGGCACCGGCAGCTACACGATCATCGGCCAGACGGCGGCAGAGATGATGGGTGTGCCGCTGGACAAGGTGGTCGTGCGCCTGGGGGACTCCAGCTTCCCGGTGTCGGCGGGCTCGGGCGGCCAGTTCGGCGCCAACTGTTCGACGGCCGGCGTATACGCCGCGTGCGTGAAGCTTCGCGAGGCCGTTGCGCAGCGCCTCGACATGAACCCGGATGAAGCCGTGTTTGCCGGTGGCGAAGTACGCTTCGCCGGAAAAAGCGTGCCATTGGGCAGTGCCGCCCAGGCCAGCGAACTGGTGGCCGAAGACTCAATCGAGTTTGCCGAGCTGAGCAAGCAGTACCAGCAATCGACCTTCGGTGCGCACTTTGTCGAAGTCGCGGTCGACAGCGCCACCGGCGAAACCCGCGTGCGGCGCATGTTGGCGGTGTGCGCCGCCGGGCGAATCCTCAACCCGACGTCTGCCCGCAGCCAGGTGATCGGCGCCATGACCATGGGCGTCGGCGCGGCGCTGATGGAGGAACTGGCCGTCGATAAACGCGCCGGTTTTTTCGTCAATCATGACCTGGCCGGTTACGAAGTACCGGTGCATGCCGACATCCCGCATCAAGAGGTGATCTTCCTCGATGAAGTGGACCCGATGTCGTCGCCGATGAAGGCCAAGGGTGTTGGGGAGTTGGGGTTGTGTGGGGTGAGCGCGGCGATTGCCAATGCGATCTACAACGCGACGGGAGCGCGTGTGCGGGAGTACCCGATCACGCTGGACAAGATTCTGGACAAGTTGCCGCCGATGATTTGAAGTCGCCCCCCGCGTAGGAGCGAGCCTGCTCGCGATGGCGGGGTGTCAGTCGCCATTGCTGTCGAGGTGATGACACATTTCAGAAAATGCTCGGCTGCCAGGCCGCCATTGATCCGGCGGCCTGACAAGTCAGTTCTACCCCATGATTACCAGTCGTAGGTCATCTCGACCGCGGCCACCCGCTCCTGCCCGTAATAGCAGCCAAACGAATAGTTGCAGTCCGAAACGTACTCACGGTCGAACACGTTCTGCACGTTCAGACTGGTGCGCAACCCGCGCAGGCTGGCGTCCAGTTTGCCCATGTCATAGCTGACGGTAGTGTCGTAGACGACATAGGCCGGCACGTCGAACGAGTTGGCGGCATCGCCCGGCTTGCGTCCGGTGTAACGAGCACCCGCGCCGAACGTCAGGCCATTGAGCGTGGCCTGGGTGAAGTGGTAGTCCACCCACAACGAGGCAGACACCGGTGCTGTTGCTTCGCTGCGATTGTCTTGATCACCATAAGTACTTTTGGTGTAGAACGAGTCGATATAGCTCGCGGCGGCAATGACGTCGATGTTGTCCAGACTGGACTTGGCTTCCAGCTCGATACCACGCGAACGCACTTCACCGTTCGGCGCCGAGTACTGCGGATACTCCGTGTCGCCGGTCAGCACGTTTTTCTGTTTGATCTGGAACACCGACGCAGTGATCAGCGTCTTGTCGAATGGCTGGTACTTCACCCCCACTTCGTACTGCTCGCCTTCAGTCGGATCGAAAGCGTTACCGCCGCGCTCGGGTGCCGCGGTCCCCAGGTTCGGCAGGAACGATTCGGAGTAGCTGACGTAGGGCGCCAAACCGAAGTCGGTCAGGTAGGTCAGGCCTATGCGCCCCGTAAATTGGTTGTTTCGCTGTGAGGCAACGGTATGGGCAAGCAGGTCCTTGTTGTCGATTTCGGCCCAGTCCTGGCGTCCGCCAACGGTCAGGATCCACTTGTCCAGTTTGATCTGGTCCTGCAGGTACGCTCCGGTCTGGCGAATGGTGTTGTCCCATTTGGTGTCGAGTACAGGGGTCACGCTGCTGGTGTCGTAGTTGTTCTTGCCGTAGAGGTCGATGGGCAGCACGTTGTAGGCGTTGTAGCCGTCGTACTTGCGACTGAAATGCCGATAGTCCACGCCCGCCAGCGTGGTGTGTTCCAGGGCGCCAGTGTTGAATTTATATTCCAGGTTGTTATCGATGGTGTAGGCGATGTTGTGCTGCTTCCAGTTCAGCTTGACCCGGTTGGCCTGGGTTTCATCGGTCACGCCCGCGTCATCGGTGACGAAGCTGCGCAGATAGAAGCCTTTGTAATCATCACGCACATCGGTGTAACGCGCCGTGGAGCGGTACGTCAGATCGTCTGTGAGGTTATGGCTGAAGTCATAGCCGAAGATGTATTGATCACGCTTGTAGTCGTTGTAGCGCGAGTCGCCGGAGAAAAAATCCCGTTTGATTTTCTGGCCGGTGGGACCCCGGTCGAGGGAGCCGATCCTCGGCAGCGCCTGATAATCGGCGAGGCCGTCATCGCGCTGAATCTGCGCCAGCAAGGTCAGGGACGTGTCGTCGTTGGGTGTCCAGGTCAGGCTCGGCGCCAGCAGCATGCGTTCGGTATTGGTATGGGCAACCTGTTCGTTGCCTTTTTTGCCGACACCGATCACGCGATAGGTGAACTCTTTCTGATCGTCAATCGGACCACTGGTATCGAATGCACCGTTGACCCTGTTGTAACTGCCCGCACCCAGTTTGACCTGACTACGTTGTTCAGTGGTCGGGCGCTTGGACACCAGGTTGATCAGGCCGCCCGGCTGGTTCTGCCCATACAGTACCGACGACGGGCCCTTGAGCACTTCGATGCGCTCGAGCGTGTACGGATCGATTTGCGGAGCACCGCCCAGGCTGCCGGCATAGGGAATGTAGGCGCCGTCAAAGTACAGCGGCGTCGGGGCAAAACCACGACTGGTGATTTCGTCGGCGATGGCGTTACGGTCTGTAAACCCGCCCGTGCTCAAGCCGGGTGTGTAGCGCAGGGCCTGGGTCAGGTTGCGCGCGCCTTGGACAGCAACCTGGTCGGCCGTGACCACGTTGATGGCCTGGGGAACTTCCAGGATCGGCGTATCGGTTTTGGTGCCGGTGGCGCTGCGGGTGGCGACGTAGCCGTCTACCGGTCCATAGGCGGATTCGATGGCACGACCGGTAATGCTGGTGGCGCCCAGTTGCAACGCCGAGCCGTCGGCAATCGGCAACAGCGAATAGCTGCCGTTGGCCTGACGCACGGCCTGCAACTTGCTGCCGGCGAGCAGTGTTTGCAAGCCCGCATCCAGCGTGTATCGCCCTCGCAGCCCTGCGGTTTTCTGGCCAGCGGCATGCGCCGGGTCGAACGACACCGTCACACCCGCCGTGGATGCGAACTGGGTCAGCGCCAACCCCAGGGAACCGGCCGGAATATCAAAGGCCGTCTCAACATTGGTCTGTGCCCAAGCGGGCTGTGCCACCACCGCCATCCCCAACGGAACGATCAGCGCCATGCCGAGTAGCGCGGCGCGCACGGCCCGACTCAAGGGCTTGGTTAAATGTTGGGTAGCGACAGTGCGCGGTTGGGGGTTGCGAGGGGTCATGCAGTTTCCTTTCGCCCGATGGCAGTAAATGGCGGCGTCTGTTGCGCCTCTATTTACAAAGTCGAACGAGAATGCAAATCAACAACCCCTTTCGAGAAATTATTTTGGATGGTGGCTCAAACCGGTTCTACACGTGTCCAGTAGCGGCTGAAACGGCGGACGCGGACCGGCAAGGTCGTGGTCAGGTTTTCCAGAATGGTGTCGGTACTGCGTAGATGAAATGCACCGGAGATTCGCAGGTCGGCAATTGTAGGATCACACCCCAGAAAGCCTGGACGATAGCGCTGCAGTTCCTCGATGAACGCCCCCAGGCGCCAGTCGTTGATCACCAGCATGTCGCGGGTCCAGGCATCGGCCTGGGGGTTTGAGCGCTGCAACTGACCGACATCGTTCGTGCCGAAACTTAGCTGCTGACCCGCCGCCACGCGCACGGCCGGCCCCATCGCATAAGCACCACGCACCTCGACCGCATGCTCCTGAACACTGACCTGCGTGCGCTCATTCTCATGCCGCACGACAAAACGGGTGCCCAACGCGCGAATGCTGCCTGACGCCGTGTGCACGATAAACGGCCGCGCCTGTTGATCCTGAGCGGTTTCAATCTGGATCTCGCCGCTGAGCAAGCGAATTTCCCGCAAGCGGTCGCTGTAGCGAATGTCCACGGCGGTCGCGGTATTGAGTTGCAACTGGCTGCCGTCATCGAGGCGAACCCGGCGGCGCTCGCCAGTGCCGGTGCGTTGGTCCGCCATCAAGGTCGGCAATGGCGTGGTGTTCCACGCCAGCGTTCCGGCTCCGCCCGCCGCCAGCAGCATCGACAGCACCTTGAGCACATCCCGGCGCTTGGCGCGGGCACTGGTCAGCGTCGGCCGAGCGATGCCCGGCGCGACCTGGCCGAGTTTGTCCTGCAGCCGCGCCAGCCGTTCCCAGGCTTGCACATGGCGTGGGTCACACGCCAGCCAGCGCCGGTGCGCCTCACGGGTGGCGTCGTCCGGCACCTCGCCACGCAGGTCGACATACCAGCGGGCAGCCGCCTCGAGCGTCGCGTGGTCCAGGGGTTGCGGATGGGCCACCGGTCAATCCTCGACCAGCAACAGGCAATGCGTCAGCGCACGCACCGCGTGTTTTTTCACCGTGGTCACCGACACCTTCAGGCGCCGGCCGATTTCCACGTAACTCAGGCCGTCGAGCTGCGCCAACAGGAAAATTTCACGGGTCCGCCCACCGAGACCGTCGAGCAGCCTGTCGATTTCGATCAGCGTTTCGATAATCAGGGTGCGGGTTTCAGGCGAGATGTCCATCGGCTCGGGGTTGAGCGCGAGGGTTTCCAGGTAGGCCTGTTCCAGCGCGCGACGACGGAACATATCGATCATCAGACTGCGCGCGACCGTGCTCAGGTAAGCGCGGGGCTCGCGCAGTTCTGGCGTCTTGCGTTGCGTCATGACGCGGATGAACGTGTCCTGTGCCAGGTCCGCCGCGTTGTCGATGCAACCGAGTCGTTGACGCAACCAGCCGCAAAGCCAAGAGTGATGATTCTCGTAAAGCGTATGCACGGCGTGTTGGTGATTGAGATCGACGGAGGACATGGCGACGGCCCGAAGCAGGATTTATTTGATAATGACTCTCATTTTCGTCCAATAGGCTGTCGGTTGGCAAGATGGGGCCTGCATCGATTTCGCGACATACGCCCACGCGGAGCTTTCGCAAGGGCAAGCGACCCGCTCATCAATGCTCCGGCGCCACGACCCGAAACTTGATATCGATGTCCTTGGACACCACGGTGTCCGCCCACTCCCCTTCGCCGATCCTGAAGTGGTCGCGCTTGAGCACAAACTCACCGTTGAACAGCCCGATGCCACTCTCGGGCTTCAGCTCAACCATCACCTGCACTTCACGGGTCATGCCCCTCAACGTCAGATTGCCTTTGACGGCATAGCGGTTATCGCCCAGGTCAGTCACCTGGGTCGACTCGAAAATGCCTTGGGGAAAGTCAGCGGTGTTGAACCAGGCAGGCTTTTGCAATTCGGTATTGGCGTCTTCACTACCGGCGTCGATGCTGGCCATGTCGATGACCAGTTTGGTGTGCGCTGCGGCCAGGTTGGCGGTGTCGAAATCCAGGGTGGCTTCGAATTTGCCAAACGTGCCGTACACCTCGGAGCCCATCTGGCTGAACGTGAAACTGATCTGGCTCGCGGCGGGGTTTACGCGGGTGTATTCGGTGGCGCCGGCGAGCGGCGTAATGCCCAGCATCAGAGCCATTGCCCAGGCGGCGGAACGCGAGAAGCGAGAGATCATGTGATTCTCCGGCCGGGGCTCTACTGATCGATTCAAGGCCGTGCAGATCAGCACGGCAACAGGTGGACTAAAGCAAAGAACGGTGGGTTATTCCACTCGAAGCGCAGACTTCCGACCACCTGTCGGGGGGTGTTTTGGGGGCCGCTTCGCTGCCCGGCGCGAGCAAGCTCGCTCGCCACAGGGTTGGTGACTGACCCGAACTACGCACGCGGCTGCCAGGCGCGTTGCAGCAGCCTGATCACCTCGGCATCGGGTGTCTGGGAAAAATCCATGTACCAATGGCCGATCGACGTGAACCACTCGGGGGTGATCGGGCAGATCAGTTCGTCTACCTCGCGGCGCAGCGCTTCGGCGGTCTCCACCGGCGCCACGGGCACGGCGACGACAATGCGCGACGGCGACTGCGTCCGTACTGCGTGGATCGCCGCCCTCATCGAGGCGCCGGTGGCCAGGCCATCGTCGATCAGGATCACGGTTTGATCCTTGAATTGTACGGGTGCGCGCGTTCCCCGGTAAGCCTGCTCACGGCGCAGCAACTCCCGGATTTCCCGAGCGACCACAGCCTCGAACGCCGCCCGGCCAATCGGGTGAAACTGCAAGGCATGATCGTTGAGAATCTGGATACCGCCGCTGGCAATTGCCCCCATGGCGAGCTCTGGCTGGGACGGCACCCCGAGCTTGCGCACCAGCATCAGGTCGAGGCGAAGGTTGAGGGCCGTGGCCACCTCGTACGCAACCGGAACACCGCCTCGGGGTAAGGCGAGAACGATGACATCGGGCCTGTCCGCGTAATGGCGCAGCGGTTCTGTCAGGCGTCTGCCGGCCGCCGCCCGGTCCTGCAAAATGAGTGGCGATGAGGGACTCATTTGAACACCTCCCCAGGCGATCACGCCTGTCGGTTCACCTCATGGGGTCACGCTGGATTGTCGATCCGAAAGGAGTCGGCATCAACCTCAGCGCTACACCAACCGCTCAATCTTGCGATGCTTCCAGACGAAGGTGTAGTAGGTCGTCTGCAACGCCAGCATCCCCAGATACGCCACTGGAAACGCCATCCAAACCCCTTGCAAACCGAACTGCACATCGAGCAGATACGCCACCGGCAACTGCACCAGCAGCACGCACACAATCGAAATCGCCATCGGCACCAGCACCGTGCCGCTGGCGCGCATGATGCCGCCGATGATCGCCTGGAAGCCGAACACCAGCAGGCTCCAGAGCATGATGTGCAGCAAGTGCTCGGCCATCACCTGGGTCGCATCTTCGGTGAGGAACAAGCCCAGTAACCAGCTTGATAACAGATAACCCAGCAGCACCAAACCACCGGTCAGGCACACGTTGATCCAGAGCCCGGTGCGCAGGATCGGCCCCAGGCGTTCAACGCGCCCTGCCCCGATGGCCTGAGCGCCGAGGATCGATGCGGTGATCGCAATCGACAAGGCCGGAAACTGCACGTAATTGACGATCTGCGTCACCGCCCCATACGCCGCCGTCGCCTGGGAACCGTGCTGATTCACCAACGCCAGAATGACCAGTTCCGACAGCGACAACACCACCATCTGCAATCCCGTCGGCAAGCCGATGCGCAGTACCTTGCCGAGAATCACCCGATCCAGGCGCATCGCCGCAAACATCTCCCGGTCCGGGGCCAATGGATGCCCCCTGGAAATCAACCGCCACGCCAACCAGCCCATCGCCGCCAGGTTACCCGCCAACCCGGCATAGGCCGCGCTCTGAATCCCCATCGGCGGCAACCCCAGCCACCCGCGTATCAGCGCCGGCGTCAACGCCAGCCCGATACAGGTCGACACCAGCAACGCCACCAACGGCGACAACGTATCGCTCACCCCGCGCAGCAACTGGGTGAACAGCACGTAGACCAACAGCGAGGGCATGATCCACATCATCACGTGGGCGTAGGCCACGGCATCGTCCAGCACGTCCACCGGCGTGCCCAGCCCCTGCAATGCCGGGCGTGCGAACACACTGCCAAGTACCGCGGCGGTCAGGCCGATCATGGCGCCCAGCAACAGCGTGGTGCCGGCGATGGCTTTGACCATGTGCAGCTCGCGCGCCCCCCAGGCCTGGCCGATCAGCACGCTCGCGCCGGCGCCAAGGCCGATGACCAGGGCAATGAAGAAGAAGACGATGGGGAACATGCCCGACACCGCGGCGAGCGCCTGGGTACCGAGCATCTGGCCGATGTAGATGCTGTTGATCGTGCCCGACATGGATTGCAGGAAATTGGAGAGCACCATGGGGGCGAGGAAAAGCAGGTAGGTTTTCCAGAGGGGCTGGGTTTGCATTGGATGGGAGGTCCGTCTCGACTGCGAGGTGGTGGTTCTGAAGGATAGCCTCTGGGCTGGGGGCAATGGAAACTAACGTAGTTGATGCCAATGCCAATCGGCCAAGCCACAGAAATCCGGCTCAGGACACAGGCATCGAGCTTTTCAGACGATCAATGGTAGACGTCGGGGTTCGGAAGTTTTCCAGCACCAGCACGCTACCGTTCGACAGCTGCCACTCGAAGAAATCCGAAAAATCCTCTTTCTCCAATGCGCGAATGACCTTCGCCACGAAGCCATGGGCGACCAGCACGACTGTGTCTGTCGAGTGCCTGGCGGCCAGTTCAATCAGGCCGTCTCTGACGCGGCTCACGACTTCGGCAATCGACTCACCCCCCGTAGGTGCGGCATCCCAGTGACGGGTGATGTTCTGCGACCACAGTTGCGGGTACTGGTCTTTGGCTTGCGCCTGGGTCAACCCTTCGAAAACCCCAACGTTGCGTTCCGCGAAGCAGTCCAGAGTCTGCAGTGGGATGTTCAGGCCTGCGCTCAGGATCTCGGCTGTTTGTTGAGCTCTGAGACGGGGTGAAACGACGATGGCATCGATGGTTTCGGGCAGTTGAGTCGTGAGTGCCTGGGCTTGTTGCCGGCCCCGTTCGGTGAGTGGCGCATCGAGCGTGCCGAGGTAGCGCTTCTCGATGTTGGCCAGGGTTTCTCCGTGGCGTATGACGTGTAAATGCATGAAATCCATCTCGGGTTGTCAGGGGGTGGATGATATCAACTGAAAGCTGGGTGATAGCTGTAACAGATCAAAAGATCGCAGCCTCGTTTCACTCGACAGCTCCTACACAGCTCCTACAGGGGTGTGAGCAGTTCGGATGACCATTGCTGGCATCGATAGTCACCATCATTCCAATGAAGTTCTCATAAAAATTCCGGGGCGTAACATCGCATCCATACCAACCAATAACACCCCGGAGCACACCATCATGAAACGCCAGACCCTTCTCAGCATCGCTTTTTCGGTTTTCGCAGTTAACGCTTTTGCCGCCACTTCAACTCAGCCGGTTGTCGCTGAAGGTGGTTCGGATCGTCTGATTGAAAGCCGTGTGGCTGAAGGTGGTTCGGATCGTTTGATCGAGCGCCGTGTAGCTGAAGGTGGCTCGGATCGTTTGATCGAACGCCGTGTAGCCGAAGGTGGTTCGGATCGTCTGATCGAACGCCGTGTGGCTGAAGGTGGTTCGGATCGTCTGATCGAACGCCGCGTAGCTGAAGGTGGTTCGGATCGTCTGATTGAACGCCGCGTAGCTGAAGGTGGTTCGGATCGTTTGATCGAAAGCCGCGCCGTATGATGTACTGCTCTACGTCAACACTCACCGAGAAGCCCGGCCTTATCAGCCGGGCTTTTTTGTGGGTGAAACATTCAATCGCCACTTAATGCCGCGGCCGCACCTGTGATACATAACAGTTGAGTCGTAAATTCTGCGCTTAAGAGGTTTTTGCCAATGCTCCTCTGCCCTTCCTTTTCGAAGCTTTTAACCGGTGTCGTTGCCGGTTTTTTTGTTTGTGCTGCCCACGCCTATACGCTTCCTCCAGCACCTGCCAGTCTGCAACCGCTGTTGGTGACGATGAACGAGCGGCTGAACCTCGCTGACCTCGTCGCACTGAGCAAATGGGACACTCACCTGCCGACTCAGGACAGTGCGCGGGAAGCGCAGGTCATTGCCAACGCCAGAAAGCAGGCGATTGACCGTAAGCTGGACCCGGATGAAGTCGCTGAGCTGATTGCCGCGCAGATTGAAGCCAGCAAGCTGGTTCAGTATGGATTGCTTGCCCATTGGCAAGCGGCCGGCAAAGCGCCTGATACACCAAGGCCCGACCTTGCCAAACAGGTCAGGCCTCAACTGGATGAGTTGCAAAATAGGCTATTGCAGCACTACGCGGCTTTCGCGCCGTATCGCAAAGACCCGAACTGCGCAGACTGGCTGGCGACAGCACGGTCGGGGCTGATCAAGGATACGTTGCACGGTCAGGCGCTCATTCGTGCTACCGGGGATTTGTGTATTACGGATCAGTAATGAGTTTCGCACCCATTGTCGAGACAACACTTAACCTGTAGCAGCTGGCGAAGCCTGCGTCTGGCTGTTATGTGGCGAGGGGATTTAGCGAAACGTCGCACCGCCCCGTTCGGCTGCGCAGCAGTCGTAAATTTTTGGGGGCCGCTGCGCGACCCAACGGGGATAAATCCCCTCGCCACATAACAGCCAGACGCAGGCTTCGCCAGCTGCTACAAGGGACGAGTTTCGCTGGAGATCTATTGACCTTCGCTCGTCAAATCACTTCCCCTGAAACGTCTGCAGGTACGCCAGCACATCCTCGACCTTTTCCGGATCGCTGAGCCCCCAGAAAATCATACGGGTCCCCGGGACTACTTTCTTGGGGGCTTCGAGGTAGGCGGCGAGTGTCTCGTGGGTCCAGACGATGCCGGCTGATTTCATCGCGTCCGAGTACTGATAGTCCGTTGTACTGCCGGACTGGCGTCCAAAGATGTTGTTGAGCTGCGGACCAAAGGACGCTCGCGCGGACTCGCCGACCTGGTGGCAGCCGCCGCATATCCGGCTAAAGAGCTTTTGCCCTGCCTCAGCATCGCCGGCCGCCTGTGCCTGCACGGTGATCAGTCCTGCGCCGAGCATCAAGGCGAGTACAGCGGTGTTCTTCATTTTCACTCCAAATCAGCCAAACGTGACACTGAACCTGTGGCGAGCAGACGCGCGCCTCGCCACAGGTTACTCATCGCTCGCCGTTTCTGCTAAATGACTCGCTCGCGAAGGTGTCACTCGATCAGCCTTTTATGCCGACCCAGGTAAAGCACAACGGCAACTGCGCCTTTTGCTGCTGATACCGGTCATACAGCTCTTCGCGGTTGGAGTGCGGGTATTCCTTGAAGTGACTGATGCGCAACCCGGCATCGAGGGCGCCGCTGAACATGGCGCCCAGTGTGTGCACGAACCAGTACGACGCAGGTGCCTGCTGTTCGACCTTGCCTTCGTAGACGATGGGTTGGGTTTGCACGAAGGGTTCGCTGCGAAAGTACGAACTGTCCGGGCGGTACGGATCGTTTGCTTCGGGGTCGAACATTTCAAGGAACGGGTGGGTTTCGTAGATCACCAATGCGCCACCGGGTTTGAGGATTTGCGCGACGTGGCGGAAGAATTCAGCGATGTCCGGCATCCAGTTCAGCACCCCGATCGTGATCAGCGCCAGGTCGAATTGTTCGTGAAGTTCGGTGGGCAGGTGATGGATGTCGGCTTCGATGAACGTCGCGCAATGGGGCGAACGGACGGCCAGTTCCCGCGCCTGATCGAGAAAGGCTTGCGACTGATCGATGCCGACAACGCTGCGGGCACCTAATGCGAAGAGTGAGAGGCTTTCCCGGCCATTGTTGCAGCCCACCTGCACAGCGTCTTTGCCGGCCACGCCGACCTGTTCCAACACCTCGCGCAAGGTGTCGTCGATGCAGCTGAAATCGCTGTGCCTGACAGCCTCGAGCAACGCCGGCCATTCAGGAGAATCCTTGTGATGACGGGCAGAGTCGTTCCACGCATCGCGGTTGCTGGCGATGGCTGTTTCTTTGGTCGGCATTTCCATTGCAGGCTCCAGAACTCGGGTCTCGATTGAAAGGCCACGAGTGTAGGTGAGTGTTCTGGAAATACCCATTTTGGGTTTGTTGGAATGTTGTAATGGGAGATCTGCACATCACTGCTGCCGAGAGGAACGCGTGCTGTGTAGGAGCTGGTAGGGGCTGTGTAGGAGCTGCCGAGTGAAACGAGGCTGCGATCTTTTGATCTTGCTTTTTAAAAGACAAGATCAAAAGATCGCAGCCTCGTTTCACTCGGCAGCTCCTACAGGGGATCGCGTGCGCTCAAGCTCGGAGTCGCTGGCGGCCAGCTATAGTTAATGACCTTGGGGAAACGCAGTAAAACCGGTTACGCAGGTACAGCCATGAAAACCAGCAAACTGACGTTCACGTTAGCCTTCTGCCTCATCACCGCCCAGGGCGTTCAGGCCGATGACAGTCTGATGCAAACCGACACCTCCAACAGTGAGCTCCAGTACTACGGCGCGGACCAGCCTTTCGCTCACCCCTCCCCGCCGTCTATAAGCACGATACCGCCGGGGGCCTACATCCCGGCGTCACCGCAAACCTTCATCCCGATTTCCAGCCAGCACACGTTCTCCGACTCGCGCCTGCCGACGATCGCCGACGCCACCGTTCGCGTGTTCATCCGCTCCTACGACCCGGAACGCGGTGTCTACGTGAACGAAGAAGTCCAGGACCCCACCTGCCTGCTCGCCTGCCGCAGCCGAGGGCCGTCGTTGTGACGTGACTACCATTGGCGTTTGTCCGGGCGCGAGAGGCCGAGTTTTTCGATCCGGTAGCGCAGCATGTCACGGCTCAGGCCCAGCAATCGTGCGGACTTGGTCACGTTCCAGTCGGTTTTGTCGAGCATCTTGCGCACCATGTCGCGCTCCACTTCCGGCAGGTTCATCGACTCGGTGCCGTTGTAGGTGGGACGCGGCTCGAAGTGCTGCGGCTCCTGCAACACGGGCGGGTCGTCCACCAGGCTCAGGCACACGTTCAGTTGATGCGCGGCAATGGTGTCGCTCTGGGCCAGCAGCACGGTCTGCTCGAGCATGTTGCGCAATTCGCGCACGTTGCCCGGCCAGCTGTAGCTCAGCAGCAGCTCTTCGGCCTGGTCGCTGAAATGCAGGTTCGGTTTGCCATAGCGTTTGCCGTGGGCGGCCAGGAAGTGCCGGGCCAGCAACAGAATGTCTTCACCACGGGCATACAGACGCGGCACCTTGATCGAGATGATCCGCAGCCGGAAAAACAGGTCGCGACGAAACTTGCCCTGCTGGACCATCTGTTCAAGGTTGCAGTTGGTGGCGCTGATCACCCGCAGGTCGACCTTGCGCTCCTTGACCGAACCGACCCGGCGAATGGTCCGGTCTTCCAGCAGCTTGAGCAGCTTGGCCTGCAGCAGCAGGTCCATCTCGCCCACTTCATCGAGAAACAAGGTCCCGCCATCGGCGGCTTCCACCAGCCCGACGCGACGGTCCTTGGCGTCGGTGAACGCGCCCTTCTCATGGCCGAACAGTTCGGACTCCACGAGGTTGGACGGAATCGACGCGCAGTTGAACTCAATGAACGGCCCTTTGCTGCGCGGCCCGTCGAAATGCAGCGCCCGCGCCACCAGTTCTTTACCGGTACCCGTCTCGCCTTCCACCAACACCGGCGGCAGGTCGGTATTGGCCATGCGCCGCTCGGCGTCGAGCAATTGCGCGATGGTGCCTTTGAGGTATTGCATGGGTGCCGATTCGCCGATCAAGGCCTGCACGCCGGACTTCTGCGCTTCGCGCTCTTGATAAAACGACAGCGTACGTTCCATGCGGTCTGTCGCCAGAGCCTTGTCCAGCAGCAACTTGAGCTCCGGCAAAGCCACCGGTTTGGTGACGTAATGAAACGCCCCTTCTTTCATTGCCACCACGGCGTCTTCGACGTTGCCGTAGCCGGTCATCATGATCACTTTCAGGTCCGGCGCGCTGACGCGCAGCTTCTGGATCAGTTCGTGACCACTCATGCCCGGCAAGGAGTTGTCGGTCAGCACCACGTCCGGCGCGAACGTGCGCAATTGCTCCAGTGCATCTTCGGCCGAGTGGCAGACCGTCACCTCGAAGTCCTTGCGCTCCAGGTAGGTCTGAATATTCTCGGCGAGAAGTTCGTCATCCTCGACCAGCAGTATGCTGTGTTCCATATTCCCCTCCCGTTGCTACTTTAAAGTTGAGACAGACGCGAGTTCCTTCCTGCTCTCGACTGGTCAGTTCGACCGAGCCATCGAAACGCTCCATTATTCTTTTGACCAACGCCAGGCCCACCCCCAATCCACCTTGTTTGGTGGTGAAGAATGGCTTGAAGACCATTTGTTGCTGCTGCGCAGTCATGCCCTTGCCGGTATCGCTCAATGTCATGCTCAGGTACCCGGCCTGGGATGCATCGAAATCGATGGTCAACACGCCGCCCTTGGGCATGGCTTCCAGGGCATTGGCAAACAGGCTATTGAGAATTTGCGTGAGCAGCACGCGCTGGCTGACGATCGGTTCGACCGCCAGCGGCGTGAAGCGCACTTCGACGTTAGAGCGCTTGATCAGTGCATCAAAGGCGCTGAGCGTATCGTCGACGGCGAGCATCAGGTCAACCGCTTCCGAGTCGTCATTGGCCGGTCGCAGGGACACCAGCAGCTCACGCACCCAGCGGGACATGCGATCAACCTGACTGATGATGTCGCCAATGTTTTTTTGTGCGCTCTGGCTGGCAATTTCCTGGGCCAGTTCGGCACTGGAACGGATGTTCGCCAACGGGTTGCGCAAACTGTGAGCCACCGCCGAGGACATCTCTCCCAAGGCGACGAAGGTTTCATTGGCGACCAGTTGTGTTTGCTGGCTCTGCAGCAACCTGGCCGCCCGCCGCACGATCCAGAACAACCCCAGGTAAATCACCGCGCCGCCCAGTGCGGTCGCCAGCCAGATCGCCTTGAAGCCGCGCTGGATACGGGCCACCAGGTCCACCGGTTCCTTGTAGATTTCCACCATGGCCATGACTTTGCTTTTGTCGGCATTGAACATCGGGATGTAGTTCTCGATGAACAGATACTCGGGTTCGCGCAGCAGTCGTTGTTCAGGACGCTCGTCATCGACTTCGTGGTAACTGGTGGAGACGGCCTCCTTCATTTCAAAGGATTCGTCGAGTTCTTCGTCGTCTTCGATACGCACACCGATCAACTCAGGGTTGGTCGACCACACCACTGTGCGATCAAGGGCGTACACGGTCGCCAGCAGTATGTCCGGCAGGTGCTCCACGTGGTCGAGGAACTCGATACGCGCATTCGCTCGGGTCTCGGGGTCGACGTCGGGATAAGCATTGTCATCGCGCGGGTCGAGCATTTCGCCCATGGTCCGGTTGGGGTTGATCGACGCGTGACGGATTTCCGCCGCACCGATGGCCTGGATGAATTGCGCGGTCAGCATGGAGTCACGCTCGATACTCTCCTGGACCACAAACCGCGTGGAAATGAAACCCAATCCCAACGCCACGCCCGTGATGATCAAAAAACTGCCGACGGAAAACCAGCGCAGCAGATTGAACTGGACGGGCCAGCCTTTACGCGCTGCGGCCAGTTCCGGCGCAGGTAGTTTTTGTTGTTCTGATCTCGGCATGGGCGTATTCCGGTGTGCCTTCCTGTAGGAGCAAAGCTTGCTCGCGATGGCGATTCCGAAGACGTAATCGCGAGCAACCAGTGCTCCTGCAACAGCATTTCCAATCAGTGTAGGCGGCAATAATCGCCACCGACGCTCCAATGATAGTATTTCGCCGCTATTGTGTTTGAGCGGCCAGTGTTTGCTGGCGCTCCGTCTCTTCCTGCAAGAAATCGATGATGGACTGCGCCGATTTTTCATCCATTCGCAGGTTGGGCATCGGGATCTTTTCGAAGCGTTCGAACAGCTCTACGGCAATCGGGTCCTTTTCCGCCAGCATGCGGTCCGGCTCGCGAATCCAGCGATTCAGCCAGGCCGGATCGCGCTGACGGGTCACACCAATCAGGTCCGGCCCGATGCTGCGCATGCCGATGCCCTGTCCGTCCTGCGGGCCGAGGCTATGACACGAGGCGCAGCGGGTGCGAAACAGCTCTTCGCCGTTACTTGGCGGGCGGATCTCGGGCGCATCGGCGTAGCTTTCTTCGATGCTGGGTTGCTTCCAGTTCTGCAAGGTGTTGGCCAGTTGGTCCGCCAGAATCCACGGATTCTCAAACGGCGAGGCTTTCATCCAGCGACCGGTTTCCTGATTGCCCACGATCAGGCTCAGGTTGTGGTCCTTGTTGCGGCCGTTGTCGACGCCCTCAATGAACAGCCCGAGCTTGTGCCGCAGCTCGGTGACATCGGCGAACTCGCCGGTGAGAAACTGCCAGCCCGGTCCGACCTTGAACCGTTGCGCATAGGCCTTGAGCACTTCAGGTGTATCGCTCAAGGGATCGATGCTGATGGAGTAGAAAAAGATGTCCTTGCCGACCCGGTCACCCAGCAGCGTTTGCACCTGACGCAGGCGCGCGGTTTCCAGCGGGCAGGAATCGCTGCACGAGGTGAAGATGAAATTGATCACCACCACCTTGCCCTTGATCAGGTCATCGAAAAAACGCACCTGCCGACCGTTCTGATCGGTCAGCAGAGTGTTGGGGAAATAGTCGCCGCCCCAGGGTGTCGCCGACGGGGTCGGCGGCGCTGCAACCTCGTGAGCCACCAGCACCTGACTGCCGAGCAGACAGGTCACCAGCAGCAGCACAAGGTGCATGCCCAGGGCGCGGGAGCGCGGCGTGTGTGGTGCTCTGTCGGCTCCCGTGCGGTTCATTTTTTCACCGTCACTTGCGGGCCGAAGCCGTCGCCGTTGCGGAAGGTTGGCAGCGCGGCCGAGTTGACGTAGCGCACACCGTCCCAGCTAGGCAGAGGTGTTGGCATCAACTGGAATTGCCCCGGTTTCTCGATGTCCCAGCGCAGCAGCATGGAGTTGTCTTCATGCTGGGTGTTGTGACAGTGCTCCATGTACGTCCCGGCGAATTCACGGAAGTTGATCGCCATCTCGACGCTGTCCAGGCCATCGTTTTCCGAGCCGATCCGGTACACGTCTTTACGCGCCCATTTTTCCCATTCCGGTGGTGCCTTGCCGCCACGGCTGAGGATGATCCCCTCCTCGAAGTGCACATGCACCGGATGGCTCCAGCCTTTGCCGCCGGCCTTGATGTTCCACACCTCCAGGGTGCCGAAGCCACTGACGCCCGCGTCGGTTGGACCGGTTTTCAACTGGGTGGCGGTGTTCAAGCGCCGAGGGTCCATGTGGAAACCGAAACCGCCGTCCGTCTTGACTGTCCACGGTGCTTCATCGGTGCCGTCGGAACGGCCGAAGGTGAAGGTGCGGTGGCGGGCCTGGGCCAGCAGCACTTTGTCGGCGGCGTTGTCGCGGTGGATCTTTAGCGGGATCATCACCATGCCTTCAGCCTTGCCCGGTTTGGCCGGTTCATACGCCGCCGGGTCCATGGCCAGGTCCTGACCGGTGTAGGCCTTGACGTTGAGCTGAAGCATTTTGCCCACGCCGGGATCACCCTTGTCCCACTGCGGCCCTTTGCTGCTTTGCTTGATCACCGCGAGGTATTTTTCCGAGAGCACATCCGCCAGCTCGATGGGTTCTTTGGGTCCCTTGCCGTCGTCGTGGGCCATCAGGTTGACCACAAATATCTTGTCGCCGGCCTTGATGCCGTTTTTCGCAAAGTTGACGATGATGTCGAAGCGTTCGGCGATGCCTTGGGTCGGCAGAATCGCAAAGTGATTCTTTTTATCGCCGTCCGCGTCCAGGTCCATGGTGCCGTCGAACGGCACGCTGTGCTCCATGATGTTGCCGTCGTTGGCAATCATGTGGAACGGCACGCGAGCGTAGGAAACCCCGGAGTTCTTCGGCCCCTGGAACTCACCGCTGGAGCCCTTGATCTCGCGCACGATGGCGAACTTGAAGTAGCGCGACACCGAGCCATTGAGGATGCGGAACCGGTAGCTGCGAGCACGCACATCCAGGGTCGGTTTCCACTGCCAGTTGACCAGCACCTGGTCACCGAGGAAGCCGTCGGTGTTGAAGGGGTTGAACCACAGTTGACCGCTCTGATCCCACGCCTTGTCGGCGAACACCAGGTTGACGTCATAGTCGCGGTTGCCCCACGGCAAGGCGCTGCCGCTGGGGAGACGCAGGTTGACGCCGTCGTTGACCGACTCGTTACCGCGATCCAGGGCGCTGTAGTAATTCATCATCGCCGCGTTGCCCTTGTAGACGTTCTGCGCGGTGAAATCGAGCATGTGGTCGTGGAACCAGTGGGTGCTCATGGTTTCGCGCCAGTCACCACGAATCTTGATCGTGCCGTTCTCGCACGTCTTGCGGCTGGGGCTGAGGTCGTTGGTCCACAGGGTTTCGCCCGGCGCGCAAGGGAACGCCGCACGCGGGTCATGGGCGTCGGTATTGATGCTGTCATAACCGGCCAACTGGATCGGCCAGCGATAGTCGTAATACTGGCCGGGGAAGAAAAACGCGTTGGCATAACCGTCGCTTTCCGCCGGTGCGTGACCGTTGTGTTCGTGGGTACTGATGGTGTGCAGGCCAAAGCCCATGTTCGCTGCCGGGTCGATCGGCAAGCCGTTGTAGTGGCGCATCAGTACGGGCTGGCCGTAACGCACCATCAACAATTTGGGTGGCAGGGTGCCGTCGAAGGTCCACACCGAATTGTGATTCTGCACCGGCATGTTCGGATGGAAACGCGCGTCGACGCCCTTGGCAGTGCCATCGGTGGCCGGTACGCCAGCAACGTTGTGGTAAAGGCCACCGGGGCCGAACTCGCCCAGCGCATAGCCGTGCATCTGACGACTGTCACGCAAGCCGCCATTGACGCGCGCGCCGGTCTGCACGGTCTTGTAGGCCAGTTGCGGGTAGAACTCGTTCCAGCGTTGATGGGACCAACCCTTTCCTGGCGGGCGGCCTTCGGCAGACGAACCGATGTGCCGGTTGAGGAAATATTCGATCTGCGCCTGCCACGGGTTGCGATCTACCACGTTGGAGAACTGGCTCGGGAAAGGTGTCAGCCCCGGTTGGCGCAAGAAGGCATCGAGTGCCACGCTCGGTGGCGCACTGCGCGCCGCATTGGTGGGGTCTTGCTGTGGCGCCGGACCGATGGCCGCCGGTGGAAATGGCAAAGGGGCTGCCGGTGTGGTGGGGTCGAGTTTCTCCGGGCCGAACTCTTCGAACAGTACCAACTGTTGCGTGAACGGCTGCGCGCCAAACAATGGGCTCGGCTTACCGTTGGTGGGGTAATTGAAACTGGTCTGCACCGTCGGCGGCAGGATGTTTTCCTGGCGCGTGGTGGCTCGGCTGCCTTTGATGCCATCGGGCAGGTCGAAGGAATCTTCATTGGCCTCGGGCAGGGTCAGGATGGCGTTCAGGGCGCCCGCCTTGTCCTCGGGTTCATCGTAATAGGCCGAAGGATCCGTGGGTTCAGGCTGTCGTTCATCATCGATAGGGCTGGCGCGCAATGACGCCGAGCCCAGGGTGACGGTGAGGACGACGCTCAGAGGCGCCATCAGGCCGAACCATTTGAAGGGGTGTCGCGCTTTTATGTCCATCACCAGCCGCCTCGAAGTCATGAAGGGGGTGCTGGTGGTTTTGCAAGGAGCTCGCCATATTTGTAACAAGTTTATACAAAAGTATTAATACTTAACAAAACAATGGCTTAACAACATCAATGTGCCATGACTGAAAAAACGACTGGGGAATGACACCCGCTACCGGGGAACGTTCACACCCGTTTTCAGGGAACAAGCTTGAACGACAGACGGACACAAGTGCCCTCACCTTCACGGCTTTCCAGCCTCACGGAGCCTCCGAACCGCTCCATGATGCGCTTGACCAACACCAGGCCAACGCCCAGCCCGCCCTGCTTGGTGGTGAAGAATGGACGGAACGCCATCTTGCGTTGTGCCGCCGTCATGCCCTTGCCATTATCGCTCACCACCACACTTACCCGTTGATCATCGATCGGCTCCAGACGGACCGTCAGCGTGCCGCCCTTTTCCATGGCTTCCAGTGCGTTGGACAGCACACTGTTGAGGATCTGGGTCAGTTGCACCTGCTGGCTGATCACCATGGGCGTAGTGGCTGGCTCGAACACCACCTGGGTCGAGGTCCTGGCGATCTGCTGCTCGAACGCCATGAGGCTGTCGTGCAACGCCGCGACCAGGTTCACCGGCTCCGCCTCGTCATTGAGCGGACGCAAGGATTGCAGCAGTTCCCTAACCCACTTCGACATCCGGTCGACCTGGCCGATGATGTCGTTGATGTTCTTGTGCGCCGCGCCGGTGTCGAACTCCAGGGCCAGTTCGGCACTGGAGCGGATGGTCGCCAGCGGATTGCGCAAACTGTGGGCCACCGCCGAGGACATTTCACCCAGGGCGACAAAGGTTTCGTTGGTGATCAGTTGCTTCTGCTGCGCCGCCAGCAAAATCGCCGCACGCCGCACGATCCAGTACAGCCCCAGGTAAATCAGGCCACCGCCCAGCGCCGTGGCCAGCCAGATCAGCAGCAGTCCGCGCTCCATGCGATCGATCAGGTCCTTGGGTTCCTTGTAGATCTCCACCATCGCCGTGACCTTGTCACCGTCGGCATCGAACAGCGGAATGTAGTTTTCAATAAAGATGTATTCCGGTGGCGTGACGAACTTCTGCTCCATGCGCGATTTGTCGACGTCATGGTAACTGGCCGAGACCGGAATCCTGGACTTGAACGCTTCTTCGAGGTCTTCATCGGCGTGAATCGTGGTGCCCATCAAGGCCGGGTTGGTCGACCAGATCACGGTGCGGTCAGGCGCATAGATGTTGGCCAGGATCACGTCCGGCAAATGCTCGATGTGGTCCAGAAATTCGCCGCGAGCCGCCGCGCGAGCCAGCGGATCGACGTCAGGAAAATACTTGTCCTGGCGCGGGTCGAGCAACTCGCCCATGGTTCGTACGTGTGGGATCGAGACGTGGCGTACTTCGGCCGACGCGATCGCCTGAATGAACTGCGAGGTCAGCAACGCATCACGCTGCACGCTCTCGGTAATTACGAACCGCGTCGACACCGCCCCCAGCGCCACCGCCACCGTGCCGATCACCGCCAGGCTGATCAGCGAAAACCAGCGCAGCAGATTGAACGGCTGCTTTCGCGTGCTCAAACGGACATCGCCCTGCTCGGCCTGGAGCGCTTGTGTTGGCAAATTCATCGACGACATTCCTGGTGGATTCCCCTATAGGGTTATAGCCCACTCGCTGATGTTTGCCCGATTCCGGGTGTTGCTTATTCCCCATTCCCCGCCGCCCCCATCTACCCCCAACTGTGGGGACAGGTGCCCGTTCGTTTTATCGACACTGAGAAAGCTGCGAAGCCCCGCAGGCTTGTGCACCGGGCCTTTGCGGGGTGTTTTCGCGGATTGGTATGGAAGTTGCCGAATCCCCCTCAACTGACTCGTCCCCGAGGGACAGGTCTCCGATAGAGGGAATACTCATGCACCCTTTACTGTCCAAAACGGCGGCCGCCCTGGTCGTCAGTGCTCTAGCCCAAGGCGTTGCTCAGGCGGCGTTGTTCGCGGTCGATCCCGGCCCCTACCTGCCCGGCAACGGTGGCTTCGCCGCCTGGTACCAGGACACCCATGGTCGAACCCTCGACCTGTGCCTGTCCAAGGCCGTGAGCTCTCGCGTTCCCGGTGCACCGGGCGCCCCGACCTACATGTGCAACCTGTTGCCGACGCCGGGGGTTTTCGACGATGCGCAACCGGTGGTCTTCCCCACCAACTTCCCCGATGAAGCCTTCTGGTTCACCGCTGACGGTGCAATCGTCGATGCGGCCCGTGGCATCGACCTCGCTTACGGATCAGCCATCGAAGCAGCCTTCGCTGCCGAAGAACCGGTAGAAGGTGATCAGGTCAGCTTCGCCCGCGTCCGGATCCGTGTCGACGTGCCCACTGCCGGCACCTACGTGATCACCCACCCCTACGGCGTTGATGTGTTCAACATCGACACTCCCGGGCGGCGGGCGATCAACATGACCCGGGACATCGGTATCGGTTCGCCGAAAACCTACGACGGCGCGCTCAAGGGTGATGTCGGCCCGTTCCTGCGCAGCGTCAACGGTCCCTACACCGAGACCAACCCGGTGACCGGCAGCGCAGAACAATTCGTCGGCGACCCCAACCTCAATGAGGCGGTCACCGGCAGCCCGTTCAACACCAACTACATCCGCATCGAAGGGCCCAATGGCCTGGACCTGCGCACCACGGTGTTTGCCATCTCGGGCAAATTGTCGACCGTGGTTCGCCCGACACCGATGATCACCCAGCGTAGTACCTACTCGCGCAAAGCAGGTGACAGCGCACCGGTCGCCCAACAAGACGTTTTCGTCATGGCGCCACCGCCACCGGCCACCGTTGCCCTCACCAGCAGCACGCCGGTACTGAACCTGAGCGAAGCCGACACCACCGGCAACTGGTACGCGCAGTCCTCGGTCAACCCGACGCTGCCAACCACCTTGCAAGTGACCGCCGACAACCACCTGGCCATCGCCAGCAGCACGCCGACCACGCTGCCCATGGCGCTGACCGACCTGGTGGTGATCCAGCGTGCCGAGTACAGCCTGAGCTCCGGGCAACTCACCCTCGTGGCCTCGACCAGCGATGAAACGTCGCCGCCGGTGCTCACGGCAACGTCCGGTACCGGCACCGCCATCGGCGCACTCAGTGGCGATGGCGCGGTGAAAAGCCTGGCCACCGGCATCTCGCCGATTCCGCCGGCCAAGGTTCGCGTGACGTCATCCAATGGCGGCAGCGACACCGAAGAAGTGGTCATCGTGCAATGAACGCCCACATGCCCAGATCCTCATCAGGAGGCATCATGAACAATTGGCCACGCCTGGCGCTCAACGCCCTGGGACTGACTCTATCGCTGTCCGGCAGCGCGTTCGCGCAACTCGCTGCCGTCGACCCTGGTCCCTACACCTTTGCTACGGGGAAATTCCCCATGTGGTACCAGGACAACAATCTGCTATCGATGGAACTGTGCCAGTCCCGCGCAGCCAGCTCGCGGGTGCCGGCCACCGTACCACCGGCCTACATGTGCACCCTGCTGCCGGAACCGGGCATCTACGACGATACCCAGCCGATGATATTCCCGGATAACTGGCCACCGGAGGCGTTCTGGTTCCTCGCCGAGACCGCCATTGCCAACAACGGTGCAGGTTATGGCGTAGACGCGTACGTCGCCGGGATTGAAGCGGCATTCGCCTCGGAAAACCCTGTCGATGGCGATCAGCAAAGCTTCGCGCGGATTCGTATCCGGGTGAACGTGCCCACCGCCGGGACCTACACCATTACGCACCCGTATGGCGTGGAAACGGTCAACGTCACCGCGCCTGGACGCCGGGCCATCAACATCACCCGCGACATCGGTATCGGTGCTCCAGGCAACTTCACCGGCGCCGTGGGCGGTGCCATCGGGCCATTCCTGCAAAGCGTCAACGGTCCCTACACCGAGGTGAACCCGGACACCGGCACGGTGGAAACTTTCGTCGGCGACCCGAACCTCACCGAACAGGTCACCGGAAGCCCTTTCAACACCAACTTTCTGCGCATCACAGGTCCTGCGGGCACCATCCAGACCAACCTCTTTACCCTCGCGGGCAAGAAGCTGGACAACCGCGCCCAGACCCACGTCGAGCTGGATCGCGCGACTTACCGGCGCACCACGTCGGGCGGCAACAGCAACGTCCAGGTCGAGGTATTCGCCAAGGCAGACAACAGCTCGACCCTGTGCTTCCGTGAGTCCATCGCGCTGGTTCCCGGACCACCGTTGACCCCTTGCCAGACCACGCTGCTGGGCGACAACACCGGGCTGTTCTTCGGTCAGCGCCTGGCCAACGGCCCCGTGCCTCCGGTCGTGGTGGTCACCGCCACCAACCCGAGCGGCACCACGCGCCCAACGGCGGTATCGAGCAAGCTCACAGACCTCGTGAAAATTCAGACCGCACGCTACAACTGGTCCAATCACAGCCTGCTGATCGAGGCCACCTCCACCGATGAAGTGGCCGTGCCAGACATGGTTGCGCAAGGCTATGGGCGTCTGTCGAAGTCCGGCACCCTGCAGAAAATCACCGTAGCCGACCTGACTCAGCCACCGGCCACCGTGACGGTCAAATCCGCCGCGGGTGGCAGTGACACCGAGCCGGTCGTGGTCGTTGGCAGTGCCCCCAACTCCGGGGAAAACCAACCTCCGCTGGCCGTCGCCGATGCCGGCAGCACCAGCTTCGGCGTGCCCATCACCCTCAACCTGTTGACCAACGACAGTGATCCCGACGGCAACACGCCGCTGAGCATCACCGCGCTGACGCAACCGGCGGCGGGCCAGGGAACCGTGGCCTTGAGCGGTACCGCTGCAGTGGTCTACACACCGCCTGCAGTGGTCAATGCCCCACTGACCACGACCTTCACCTACAAGGCTCAAGACGTCAAAGGCCTGGCCTCGACCGCTGCGGCGACCGTGACCATCACCGTGGCGCCTAACCAGCCTCCGGTGGCCGTCAACGACGCCGTCGCGACTCTGGGTGTGGCGATCCCGATCAGTGTGCTGGCCAACGATACCGATCCGGAAGGCAACCTGCCGTTAGCAGTGAACAGTTTCACTCAACCGGCGGCAGGTCGCGGCACCGTCAGCAGCAACGGTACGGTGCTCACCTACACCCCACCGGCCACGGTGACGACGGCCTTCACCACGACCTTCACCTACATCGCCCGGGACAGCTTCGGCGCCCTGTCGACAGCCCCGGCGACGGTCACCGTGCAAGTCTCGCCAAGGCCCGCACCGGAAACCTTCGCAGTGACTACGGCAACGGTGTCGGCGCGCTCCAACAACCGCTTTACCTGGGACTTCGCCGGCACCTCGTCGGTGACCACCGGTAACACCATCACCGTCCAGGTCAGCACCCCGACGGGTCCGGTAACCCTGGGCACCACCACGGTGCCGGTGACCGGTCGCTGGAGGCTGACGGTGAGCAACAGCACCACGGTGATTCCGTCGGCGAACCCGACCGCCACCATTACCTCGTCCCAAGGCACCGTGCGTTCGGTGTCGGTCACCGCGAACTGAGCCCTCGCCCCATCGACCTTCGGGTGGATGGGGCGGGTCTCTTCCAACAGGACAACGCCATGAAGACTTCGACCGCCGCCCTGCTCTGCCTGCTCCTGCTTTGCAGCAGTGCGGGTGTGCGCGCCGACGATTTGATGGAAAACGACGACCTGGCACCCGGCGCCGACCTCGGCGAACTGCCGCCGCCCATCGGGCAGCAAGCGCTGATCAACCAGAACGGACAGGCCAACGTGGCACTGGTCAACCAGAACGGCCAGTCACTGCTCGGCAACATCGTCCAGTCGGGCAGTAATCAGGAGGCTTACATCCTCCAGCAAGGCAACGACCTGATGGCAATGATCAACCAGCAAGGTTCGGGCAACAACGCCGAGATCACCCAAACCGGCAGCCACAACCGCGCGCAGATATCCCAAAACGGCAAAAACAACGACGCCTCCATCGACCAGGCCGGCACGGGGCTTTCCAGCGCCGTCTCCCAGTCCGGCAATGGCATGAGCGTTTCGGTCAAACAATATCGCTAAAGCACTGCACTACCTGGAGGTTTCATCATGTTCAAACTGACGCCCCTCACCGCCGCCATCCTGGTCATTGTCAGTGCCCAGGCCATGGCTGACGACAGTGTCTCGACCCAGAGACAATTCGGTGATGCCAACATCGCCAATGTCAAACAAAGCGTGGCGCCCTTCGCCACCGCCACCCAGCAGCAATTCGGTCAAGGCAATGACGCGGCCGCCGTGCAAGACACCGCGACCAGCAGCATCGACCAGAACCAGACCGGCGACTACAACGCCGGCTATGCCGAGCAATTGTACGAAGACGGCAGCACCATCGTTCAGCAGCAAGTCGGTGCGCTCAACACCGCCCATGCCAGCCAGTCCATCGGTTTGACTGGCAACCAGGCCGTGCAACAACAGCAAGGCAGCGGCAACTTCTCGTTCCTGTACCAAGACAGCCAGCAAGGCGCCTCGGGGTTTACCTTCCAGTTCGGTGACAGCAACGAAGCCAACATCGAACAAATGGAACTGGGGGACGCCAACACCGCCACCGTCACTCAATACGGCACCGCCAACTACGGCACCGCCGAACAGGTAGGACATTCGGGCGGCCAGATCGCGATCAACCAGAGCGGCACCAACAACTATGCCTATGGCGATCAGCGCAGCGGCGTCGGTGGCACCGTGACCATCAACCAGTTCGGCGACATGAACGGCAGCGAAGTCTGGCAGTTCGGCCAGGCCGCCAGCCAGGTCCTCGTCAATCAATACGGCGGGGCCAACGAAGCCATCGTCGACCAGAGCTTCGGCTCGAACAACGTTGCCCAGGTCCTGCAAGTCGGCGACCTCAACGCCATCTACGCCGACCAGTTCGAATCCATCGGCTCGACCCTGGCGCTCTACCAACAAGGCACCAGCAACGTGCACTTCACTTACCAGAGCGGCGACAGCCACGTACTCAGCGCCACCTCGGTGGGCAGCGACAACAAGGTCTACGCCAGCAACTGGAAAGGCCCACAAACCGGTGGCCAGTTCGGCACCAACCAACGCGCGACCGTCACCCAGTCCGGCAACGGCAACGTGGCCAACTTCACCCAGGACGGCGTCGGCCACATCATGACCACGAACCAGTCCGGTATCGGCAACAAAACCACGGTCAGCCAGGCTGATTCCTACAACGAGCTGTACTTCGACCAGAACGGCAGCGACAACATCCTCATCGCCGATCAGCGTGGTACGACCAACCTTGTTCAGGGCTCTTCCAACGGCACGGGCAACAGCAGCGAGTTCGATCAGTCGGGCACCGGTAACCAGGCGTTTACCAATCAGATGTATGGCAGTGATAACCAGATCACGGTTAAACAGGCCGACAGCATGAACGTGGCGTATGTGACCCAGGGCGGGACAGCGAACACTGCCAATGTTGATCAGAGTGGGGTGAACCAGATGGCGACGGTGCAGCAGTTTGGGGCGGCTAACTCGGCGACTGTTTTGCAGCAGTGATTGCAATACACAACCGCGGCCTTTTTCGGGTCGCGGTTTTGACAAGGTTCAGCATTTCTCAACCAGTAATTCTAGTGAAAAAACTAATAATCTTCGAAAAACTGTTTAACGATCTTAAACAAATTTTCGCGGCGCCTATAATAGTCAATGTCCAAGTCGCGTATGACGTTTCGATACCGACGAGCTACTTCATGGCTAGGAACGTCACTTAGCGTGACTTTCGGATCGAACTGCCCCTTCGCTGCGTTAAATAACCTATTAGCGGAAAATACTAGCTTATCGTCTGACGGATTTTTAATGTAGTTAAGTAACTTTAGATTTTCGTCCGGCCTGATAGACCCCGAATTGATGGCATTCGTTTTTGCATTATTAAGATCACCCAAATATTTATCATTCCAAACCCTTGTACGGATTGAGTAAGGTGATAAGTGTTCGATCTGTGAACGAGCAGCAAGAGCCTGTTGAGGAGTAACACCGGGCTTGAGGGCAACAGGGGATCTCAATTCAACGTGTTTTATATAAATTTTTCCTGTTTCAGATATTCGCGCCGCCTCATTTCTTGTCTGTATCTTTGCTCGAGCGAATCGGCGCCAACGAACAGCAGCTATTGCCACTCCAAACGCCGAATGCCCGTCCTCGTCAACTAGATTGATTGGATCACCCAAGCAGTACATATATGAATTCACCCCCCCCTTCCCAAACGGACTTAAACTGTCCGGACTATTAAATCGCATAAGCACAGGATTAAACGCCCGGTAACCATTACCCAGTAAATAGTGCCCTGTCACCGAGTCAGGTCGTTCGCCGGCAAATCCCAACAGGCTGGTTAAACCGCTTTCAGCGAGACGGTGCCCGTAAGGCGTGTAGGCGATGGATTGCTTTGATGGACTTTTATCGAGCGTGTGCAGCACAGAACGTTGCAGATCAGTTGCCAGCAGCGTGGTATCGAATACATCACCCTCTCGCTGTTGCAGTGCCAGCAACTGACCGCCGTGCTGCACGATGGAATGCCCCATAGCGCCATGAATCTCGGTGGCCAGTCGGCTTTTGCAGTAAAAACGCTGATGCGTGGGCGCATGTGTTTGAGTTTGGTTGATCAGGCGATCCAGCGGATCGTAGCGATACTGGCAGAGCAAAGCGGGTTGTTGAACAGACATTGGACGCTCCGAGCTTTCAAGGTCAGGGCGTTTGAGTATCTGCTGAGTCGCAACGGGTGGGAACTATCAGAACTGCTAGGTTTGCTGGAGTGGCGATCACTACTGGAAGTGATAGCCCGGGGATTGTTGGCGGCGGGTGAGATACCCGTGGCGAGGGAGCTTGTCGAATCGTCGCACCGTCCCGCTGGGCTGCGTAGCGGCCCCAGAAACTGTGTCCCGGGTGTATCAGAAAAACCCGGTTGGCTGGTAGTAGGACTGCTGCGCAGTCCAGCGGGACGGTGCGACGATTCGATAAACTCCCTCGCCACAGAGGTTCGCGTGGCGGCAGGGGCAGGTTTGTTGTCTGAATGCCGTCATCGCGAGCAGGCTCACTCCTACAGGGGTAGCGGCATTCAGGCTATAGGGTCGAGGTTGTCCAGGGCCTGGTTTACGGCCAGGTCGGCCAGCATGATGATCTGCTGGATGCCCAGCAACATGCTGCGCTGTGGACCTTCCAGGAAGGTGGCGAAATCGCTGGCCATGATGCTTGCCGATGCCAGGGATTCGCAGGCGTTTGCCAGCAGGCTCTCGGTGTCCATGTCCGCGACGATTGCGTACATCTTGCTGGGATTGTGGGGGGTAGTTTTTTTGAGGATTTCGGCTTTTAAGTGGAGGCGAGATTCGGAGCTGGGGGTGGTGTTTTCGGGGTTTGATTCGGGGGGATTGGGGGTTGGTTTTGGCATGGTTGAACTCCTTTATACCTAGTGAAACCACCAGAATCTGTCGCTAAACAAATCAGGGTGGCAGCTGTACGCAGGTTAGCGAACCGGGAGGTATAAGACCCGGCAGACCCGAGGGTCTCCCGCGCACAGCCACCATATCGAAAACCGCCAACCGGAAATGGCTGCCGTTACGAAAGGAGCATTGTTGCGCTTATACCTAATCGGGTCGCTAAACCCAATCGCTGAGTTTTCAGCGATGCGGAGACGATAGAGACCCAGGCCAAAGCGCACAAGCCGGCGGATTCTGGCGTAGTTGTAGGCAGTGACGCAAGACGATGTAGTTTCAATCCTGGTCCTACAACCCCGTCTGACATCATCGATATTTGCTCCTACAACTATGTCTGACTCTCCTTGATCCCTGTGGCGAGGGAGCTTGCTCCCGCTGGGCTGCGTAGCGGCCCCAAAAACTGTGTTCCGGGTGAATCAGACAAACCCGGTTGGCTGGTAGTGGGACTGCTGCGCAGTCGAGCGGGACGGTGCGACGATTCGATAAACTCCCTCGCCACAGGGGTTCGTGTGGCGGCAGGGGCAGGTTTGTTGTCAGTACTGCCGTCATCGCGAGCAGGCTCACTCCTACAGGTTGATCGGGTACACACCCATGAATCGGGTCGGTCAATCGGCCGCTATCGCGAGCAAGCCCGCTCCCACCGTTTTGATCGGGTGCATCCGCATGAATCAGGCCGGTCAATCGGCCGTCATCGCGAGCAAGCTGTGCTCCTACAGAAGATCAAAAACAAGCCACCACCCAGCGCCGTTGCCCTTCACCACTCAAGGCCGAGCGTTAGCTCGCCTGCACGCTTTTGATTTTGATCTACCCGCCCCGTCGGGAGGCCGAGTGGAGGTGTTCATCTGGGGGTCAGGCGCGAAGCGCCGTGCGGCGAAGCCGCACACATCGAGAGGAGGTCGTCGCGAAGCAGACCGTAGGCGATGCCCCCAGATGGACACCGGAGCGAGGGAACACCGAGCTTTAGCGAGGTGCCGTACGCTTG
>Ga0160470_100241_pt1 | contig 41696 bp, 36 predicted proteins | sample HID1973I_E11MG_FD_108214 | JGI IMG/M metagenome (GOLD analysis project Ga0160470, IMG submission 108214) | Enriched mosquito-associated microbial communities from UW Madison campus, WI, USA - HID1973I_E11 MG | ecosystem: Host-associated > Arthropoda: Insects > Digestive system > Unclassified ... | reverse complement strand
GCCAAACTGGCAGTCCAAAGACGACTTCATGAAGCTCGGCGAGCCGAACCTGTTCTTCGGTGTCGCGGCCGGGAACATGGACTCGATGATCAACCGCTACACCGCCGACAAGAAAATCCGCTCCGATGACGCCTACACCCCCGGTGGCCTGGCGGGCAAACGTCCCGACCGCGCGAGCCTGGTTTACAGCCAGCGCTGCAAGGAAGCCTACAATCATGTGCCGATCGTGCTGGGTGGCATCGAGGCCTCCCTGCGCCGCATTGCTCACTACGATTACTGGCAGGACCGGGTGCGTAACTCGATCCTGATCGACGCCTGCGCCGACATCCTGCTCTACGGCAACGCCGAGCGTGCGATCGTCGAAGTCGCCCAGCGTCTGTCCTACGGTCACAAGATCGAAGACATCACCGACGTGCGCGGCACCGCATTCATCCGTCGCGATACGCCGAAAGACTGGTACGAAGTCGATTCCACGCGCATCGACCGTCCGGGCAAGGTCGACAAGATCATCAACCCGTACGTGAACACCCAGGACACCCAAGCCTGCGCCATTGAGCAGGAAAAAGGTCCGGTTGAGGATCCGAGCGAAGCCAAGGTCGTGCAGATCCTGGCCAGCCCGCGCATGACTCGCGACAAGACCGTGATCCGTTTGCCGTCGGTAGAGAAAGTCCGTGGCGACGCGGTGCTCTACGCTCACGCCAACCGGGTGCTTCACCTGGAAACCAACCCGGGCAACGCCCGCGCGCTGGTGCAGAAGCATGGCGAAGTCGACGTCTGGTTCAACCCGCCGCCGATTCCGATGACCACCGAAGAAATGGACTACGTGTTCGGCATGCCCTATGCGCGCATTCCGCACCCGGCGTATGGCAAGGAAAAAATCCCGGCCTACGACATGATCCGCTTCTCGGTGAACATCATGCGTGGCTGCTTTGGCGGCTGCACCTTCTGCTCGATCACCGAGCACGAAGGCCGGATCATCCAGAACCGTTCCGAAGAGTCGATCATTCGCGAAATCGAAGAGATCCGCGACAAGGTGCCAGGCTTCACCGGCGTCATTTCCGACCTCGGTGGCCCGACCGCGAACATGTACCGCATTGCTTGCAAGAGCCCGGAAATCGAATCCGCGTGCCGCAAGCCATCGTGCGTGTTCCCGGGCATCTGCCCGAACCTGAACACCGACCACTCGTCGTTGATCCAGCTGTATCGCAGCGCTCGTGCGTTGCCGGGTGTGAAGAAGATCCTGATTGCTTCCGGCCTGCGTTACGACCTCGCGGTCGAGTCGCCGGAATACGTCAAGGAACTGGTGACCCACCACGTCGGTGGTTACCTGAAGATCGCCCCGGAACACACCGAGGAAGGTCCGCTCAACCAGATGATGAAGCCGGGCATTGGCAGCTATGACAAGTTCAAGCGCATGTTCGAGAAGTACTCCAAGGAAGCCGGGAAAGAGCAGTACCTGATTCCGTACTTCATCGCCGCTCACCCGGGCACCACCGACGAAGACATGATGAACCTGGCCCTGTGGCTCAAGGGCAACGGCTTCCGTGCCGACCAGGTGCAGGCGTTCTACCCGTCGCCTATGGCCACCGCCACCGCGATGTACCACTCGGGCAAGAACCCGCTGCGCAAGGTCACTTACAAGAGCGACGCCGTGACCATCGTCAAGAGCGAAGAGCAGCGTCGTCTGCACAAGGCGTTCTTGCGTTATCACGACCCGAAAGGCTGGCCGATGCTGCGTGAAGCGCTGACCCGCATGGGCCGCGCCGACCTGATCGGGCCGGGTAAAAACCAGCTGATCCCGCTGCACCAGCCAGCGACCGACAGCTACCAGAGCGCCCGTCGCAAGAACTCGACGCCAGCAGGCAGCCATAAGGTCGCGGGTGAAAAAACCACCAAGATCCTGACCCAGCACACAGGCCTGCCACCGCGCGCCAGTGACGGTGGTAATCCTTGGGACAAGCGTGAACAGGCCAAGGCTGCGGCGTTTGCGCGCAACCAGCAAGCGGCCAAGGATCGTAAGGACGCCGCTAAAGGCAAGGGCCCGAAACCTGCCCGCAAGCCGGTCGTACCGCGCTAAACGCTGACAGCTGATAACAAGACGCCAACCTTCGGGTTGGCGTTTTGCATTGTGGATCAAGATTACTGATCGTTCCCACGCTCTGCGTGGTAATGCTTCAAGGGACGCTCCGCGTCCAGTGACGCGGAGCGTCACGGGCTACGTTCCCACGCGGAGCATGGGAACGATCTTCTGACGTATACCAGTAGAGTTTGATCGCTCCCAGCTCTGCGGGGTAATGCCTCAAGGGGCGCTCCGCGTCCAGCGGCGCAGCTCTTGCCACATTTGCGTGCAACTCTCTCCAACCAATTTCCCGCATCGCCCGATTTTGGTGCTGTACTGCCTCTAGCAAACTCAGAAAGCGCCGACGCCACTGCATGGCATAAGTCTTGCGCGCTTTCCCATACGCTTAGGGCTCGCAGGAGGCACGCCGTGTCGATACATGTCGCATTGCATCACGTAACGCATTACCGCTACGACCGCGCCGTCGAGCTCGGGCCGCAGATCGTTCGCCTGCGCCCGGCCGCCCACAGTCGCACGCGGATACTGTCCTATGCGCTGAAAGTCTCGCCCGAGCAGCACTTCATAAACTGGCAGCAAGACCCCCAGGGCAATTACCTGGCGCGGTTAGTGTTTCCCAAGAAAACCGATGAACTGCGGATCGAAGTGGATCTGCTCGCCGAGATGGCGGTGTTCAATCCATTCGACTTCTTCCTGGAGCCGTATGCGGAGAAAATCCCGTTCGCTTACGCCGCCGATGAGCGCAAGGAACTGGCGCCGTACCTCGAAACCCTGCCGCTGACGCCGAAGTTCAAGGCCTACCTGGACGGTATCGACCGCACCCCGTTGCCTGCCGTGGATTTCCTCGTAGCGCTCAATCAGCGTTTGAGTGAAGACATCGGCTACCTGATTCGCATGGAACCAGGCGTCCAGACACCCGAACACACGTTGGAGCACGCTTCTGGATCCTGCCGCGATTCCGCGTGGTTGCTCGTGCAGTTGCTGCGCAACCTGGGTCTGGCCGCGCGGTTTGTCTCCGGTTACCTGATTCAACTGACGGCCGATGTCAAAAGCCTCGACGGGCCCTCGGGCACCGACGTGGATTTCACCGACCTGCATGCCTGGTGCGAAGTGTATTTGCCCGGCGCCGGCTGGATCGGCCTGGACGCGACGTCAGGACTGTTCGCCGGTGAAGGACACATTCCGTTGGCCTGTAGTCCCGATCCGGGCTCTGCGGCACCGATCAGCGGCTTGGTGGAGCCCTGCGAGTGTGAGTTCACCCACGAAATGTCGGTGGAGCGGATCTGGGAAGCACCGCGAGTCACCAAGCCCTACACCGAAGATCAATGGCTGGCGATCCAGGCATTGGGTCGGCAAATCGATGCGGACCTTCTCGAGGGAGACGTGCGCCTGACCATGGGCGGTGAACCGACTTTCGTGTCCATCGATGATCCGGACGGTGCCGAGTGGAACACCGCAGCGCTCGGACCGGACAAGCGTCGTCTGTCTGCCGAATTGTTCCAGCGTATGCGCAAGCGCTACGCCCCCAATGGCTTGGTGCATTTCGGCCAAGGCAAGTGGTACCCGGGAGAACAGCTGCCGCGATGGTCCCTGAACTGCTACTGGCGCCGCGACGGTGTGCCGATCTGGCGCAACAACGCGCTGATCGCAGATGAACAAGAAGACTACGGCGCTAACGGCGAATTGGCCGGGCGGTTTCTGGCGAGTGTCGCCGAACGCCTGAAAATTCCGACACGCTTCGTGTTTCCGGCCTACGAAGATAATTTCTACTACCTCTGGCGCGAAGGCACGTTGCCGCAGAATGTCAGCGCCGATGACTCACGCCTTGAAGAACCCCTTGAGCGTGCCCGTCTGCGCAAAGTCTTCAGCCAGGGTCTGGACACGGTGATTGGCCAGGTGCTGCCACTGGCGCGTACCGCCAAGGGTGATCAGTGGCAAAGTGGCCGCTGGTACCTGCGTGATGAGCATTGCCGCCTGGTGCCAGGTGATTCCGCGCTGGGTTATCGCTTGCCGCTCGGCTCACAACCTTGGGTCAAAGCAGCGGAATATCCGTTTATCCATCCAAAGGATCCGAATCAGGATTTCCCGCCGCTGCCCGACCTTGCGCAGTTGCAAAGCCAAAGCGAGCCTGCGGTTGCGCAAGACCGTGCGCCGAAGGTCGACGAGTCCGCGGACTGGCTGACCCGGACCGCCTTCTGCGCGGAGGCGAGGGAAGGCCGGCTCTACCTGTTCATGCCGCCACTGGAGCAGGTCGAGGATTATCTGGAACTGGTTGCCGCCATCGAAGCCACCGCTGAAGAACTGCATTGCCCGGTGTTGCTGGAGGGCTATGAACCCCCGAGTGACCCGCGTTTAAGCAACTTTCGCGTCACCCCAGATCCGGGCGTGATCGAAGTCAATGTGCAGCCGTCGGCGACCTGGGATGAGTTGGTCGATCGCACCGAATTCTTGTATGAAGAAGCCCGCCAGACCCGTCTGACCACCGAGAAATTCATGATCGACGGCCGTCACACCGGCACCGGTGGCGGCAACCATTTCGTCCTGGGCGGCGCCACGCCGGCGGACTCACCGTTTCTGCGTCGTCCTGACCTGCTGCGCAGCCTGATCAGCTACTGGCATAACCATCCATCCCTGTCGTACCTGTTCTCCGGATTGTTCATCGGCCCGACGTCCCAGGCACCCCGTGTCGATGAGGCGCGCAATGACTCGCTGTATGAGCTGGAAATCGCGTTTTCACAGATGCCTGAACCTGGCGAAGAGCGCGCGCCGTGGCTGGTGGATCGACTGCTGCGAAACCTGCTGATCGACGTCACCGGCAACACGCACCGGGCCGAGTTCTGCATCGACAAACTGTATTCGCCGGATGGCGCTACAGGGCGTCTCGGGTTACTGGAACTGCGGGCCTTTGAAATGCCACCTCATGCGCGCATGAGCCTGGCTCAACAGCTGTTGCTGCGGGCGCTGGTCGCGCGTTTCTGGCGCGAGCCTTATGCGCCGCCAAAACTGGCGCGCTGGGGCACCGAATTGCATGACCGATTCATGTTGCCGCACTTTATCGAGCAGGATTTCGCCGACGTCATCGTCGACCTCAATGCGGCGGGTTATCCCGTGCGCGCCGAGTGGTTTGCCGCGCACCTGGAATTCCGTTTTCCCAAGGTGGGTGATTACGCGGTCAGTGGCATCGAGCTGGAGGTGCGCCAGGCGCTGGAGCCCTGGCACGTTTTGGGCGAGGAGGGCGCGCCCGGCGGAACGGTGCGTTATGTGGATTCTTCGCTTGAGCGCCTGCAGGTCAAACTCACCGGCCTGTCGCCCCAGCGTTACTTGCTGACGTGCAACGGCGTTCCGGTGCCATTGCAGCCCACCGGGCGCGTCGGCGAATTCGTCGCGGGCGTGCGTTTCCGCGCCTGGCAACCGTCCAATTGCCTGCAACCGACCATCCCGGTGCACGCGCCGCTGGTCTTCGATGTACTCGACACCTGGATGCAGCGCTCGCTGGGTGGCTGTCAGTACCACGTCGCCCATCCGGGCGGTCGTAACTACGACAGTCTGCCGGTCAACGCCAATGAGGCGGAGAGTCGGCGGATGGCGCGGTTTTTCCGGATCGGACACAGCCCCGGAAAACTGCCCGTCCCGAGTGTCGACATAAACGACGAGTTGCCGATGACACTCGATTTACGACGCTTTTGAACCGTACGCGACGCCCGGATTTTTCGTCTATCCGGGTGTCATGAGCCTGCGTTAGTCTGACCGAACCTTGCTGTCTGCCGAGCTTTCCATGCCTGACCTGCTTGACCGCTACCCGCTCACGGCGGGCACTTACCACGAACTGCTCGACGACAGTGGGGCCGTTCGCCCGCACTGGCGACGGCTGCTCGACCAATTGCAACGCAGCACGCCAGCGCAATTGGTGCAGCGTCAGGCACTGCTGACGCGGCAAATCCAGGAAAACGGCGTGACTTACAACGTCTACGCCGATCCCAAGGGCGCCGACAGGCCGTGGGAACTGGACCTGCTGCCCCATGTGATTGCGGCTGATGAATGGCAGCACTTATCCGCCGGCATCGCCCAGCGGGCACGGTTGCTCAATGCGGTGCTGGAAGACCTCTACGGCCCGCAGCGCCTCATCGCTGAAGGCTTGCTGCCCGCAGAACTGGTCTTCGGTCATAACAACTTCCTCTGGCCCTGTCAGGGCATCAAGCCGCCAGACGGAGCGTTTCTGCATCTGTACGCCGTGGACCTGGCGCGCACGCCTGATGGCCGCTGGTGGGTGACGGCCGATCGAACGCAAGCACCGTCCGGTGCCGGCTATGCGCTGGAAAACCGCACCATCGTATCCCGAGCGTTTCCAGAGCTTTACCGCGACCTCAAAGTGCAGCACCTGGCCGGCTTCTTCCGCACGCTTCAGGAAACCCTGGCCCGACAGGCGCCAAGCGATGATGAAGCGCCCCTGATCGTGTTGCTGACGCCGGGTCGGTTCAACGAAAGCTATTTCGAACACCTTTATCTGGCGCGCCAGCTGGGTTATCCGCTGGTGGAGGGCGGCGACCTGACAGTTCGCGACGCCACGGTCTACCTGAAAACCTTGAGCGGTCTGCGCCGGGTACACGCGATCATGCGTCGGCTAGACGACGATTTCTGCGATCCGCTGGAATTGCGCACAGACTCAGCCCTTGGCGTGCCGGGGTTGCTGGAGGCAGTGCGGCAGGGCCGGGTGCTGGTCGCCAATGCTTTGGGCAGTGGGGTATTGGAGTCTCCCGGGTTGTTGGGTTTTCTGCCGAAGATCAACCAGTTCCTGTTTGGCGAAGAACTGATCCTGCCGTCCATCGCCACCTGGTGGTGCGGCGAAGCGCCAGTGCTGGCTCAAGCCTTGGAAAAGCTGCCTGAGCTGTTGATCAAACCGGCTTTTCCATCACAGAGTTTTGCTCCGGTCTTTGGTCGGGATTTGAGTGAGAAACAGCGCCAGGTGCTTGCTGAGCGCATGCAGGCGCGGCCTTACGCGTATGTGGCGCAAGAATTGGCGCAGCTTTCCCAGGCGCCGGTCTGGCAGGCAGAAGATGGACAGTTGCAACCCCGCGCTATCGGCATGCGCGTGTATGCCGTAGCCAGCCGCGACGGTTATCGGGTTTTGCCGGGCGGACTGACCCGCGTGGCCGCCGAGGCAGACGCCGAGGTGGTATCGATGCAGCGTGGCGGCGCGAGCAAGGACACTTGGGTTCTGGGTGACCGTCCTCCGAGTGGCGAGCAATGGAAGACCCAGCGCACCATTGGCGTTCATGATCTGGTACGGCGCGATCCGTATCTGCCGTCGCGCGTGGTGGAGAACCTGTTCTGGTTTGGCCGTTACTGTGAGCGTTGTGATGACAGCGCGCGGTTGTTGCGAATCATGCTGGCGCGCTATGTCGATGGCGACGATCCCCAGGCCTTGCAGGCGGCAGTCGATCTCGGTGAGCGGTTGATGCTGCTACCCGATGAGGGCGAATTGCCCGAGCGCTTGCTCGCCGCGTTACTGGGGGATGACTGGTCATTCAGCCTGCGCTCCAACCTGCAACGCTTGCAGTGGGCCGCCTCGCAGGTACGCGGAAAACTCTCTCGGGAAAACTGGCAAGCGCTGGTGGAGCTGCAACGGGAAGCCATGGAGCTTGAATCCGAAGAACCGGATTTTGGGGAGTTGCTGGATTTCCTCAACCGCCTGGTGATGTCCCTGGCGGCACTGTCGGGTTTTGCCCTCGACGACATGACCCGGGATGAAGGCTGGCGTTTCCTGATGATCGGACGGCGGATCGAACGACTGCAGTTTCTCAGCGCCAGCCTCGCGGCTTTTTTGCGCGGCGCCGATGCGTTCGAGCAGGCAGGGCTGGAGTGGTTGCTGGAGCTGGGTAATAGCAGCATCACTTACCGTTCGCGGTATCTGGCGGTGGCGCAATTGATCCCGGTGTTGGACCTGTTACTGCTCGACGAGCAGAACCCTCACGCCGTGCTGTTCCAGTTGAAACTGGTGACGCGCACCCTCAAACGCCTGAACGACGACTTTGGCGCACCGCGCGAAACAGGTTTGCCGCAGCTGGTGGAGCGATTGGCACGGTTCGATCTGGGCTGTCTGGAAAATGCTCTGTTCGGTGAAGCCAGCGTCCGCGCCGCCATCGACGGGCTGGCTGATTTGCTCCAGGAGATCGCTGAAGCCAGCGGGCAAGTGTCGGATCGCTTGGCGCTTCGCCATTTCGCCCATGTCGATGATGTCAGCCAGCGCACGGTGTCTGTCTGATGAGCGCCCATTACCAGATCTTTCACGACACCCATTATCACTACGACAGCCCGGTGTCCCTCGCCCAACAGCTGGCCCATTTGTGGCCTCGGCCTTGTGCGTGGCAGCGTTGTACCGACCAACAATTGCAAATCAGTCCAGACCCGACTTCGCGTCGCGATGAGCTGGATGTGTTTGGCAACCCGCTGACGCGCCTGGCGTTCGAGCGGCCCCACGACGAATTGCTGGTCAACGCCAGCCTGACGATTGAAGTGTTGCCCCGGCCTGCACTGGACTTCACCCGGTCTCCCGCGTGGGAAGACACCCGCAACGCGTTGACCTACAGCAGTCAGCCACTGTCACCCCAAGTGCTCGAGGCCTGTCGTTACCGATTCGAATCGCCCTACGTTCATTTGAAACGCAATTTCGTCGATTTTTCCGAAAGCTGCTTCCCCTCGGGGCGACCACTGCTGCTCGGGGTTCAGGCGTTGATGGAAAAGATCTTCAGCGAATTCACCTTCGATGCCGAAGCGACCCAGGTGGCGACGCCGTTGGTGGAAGTACTGGAGCGTCGACGCGGGGTATGCCAGGACTTCGCGCACCTGATGCTGGCCTGCGTGCGTTCCCGTGGACTGGCCGCGCGCTACATCAGCGGTTATCTGTTGACCCAGCCACCACCGGGCCAGCCGCGCTTGATCGGTGCCGATGCGTCACACGCCTGGGTGTCGGTGTTTTGCCCGGTGCTGGGATGGGTCGATTTCGATCCGACCAACAACGTGCAACCGGCGCTGGAGCACATCACCCTGGCCTGGGGCCGGGATTTCTCCGATGTATCGCCGTTGCGCGGGGTGATTCTGGGGGGGGGGAATCATGACCCGGAAGTGCGCGTCACCGTGATGCCATTGAATTAGCAAAGTCCCATGCGAGACCCTGTGGGAGCAAAGCTTGCTCGCGATGGCGGCGTGGCAGGGAGTATAAATATCGACTGGCACACAGCCATCGCGAGCAAGCTTTGCTCCTACAAGGGATCGTGTGTGCTGGGGGTATTTCAGATAGGCGCTGCGAGGGTCAGCAAGGTTCTGCTGACCCTGGACACAGATCCGGTGGGCCTGATCAGATCATCGGGCCCTGAGGGTCTCAGGCGTCGGGCGCCTGATCTTTCGGTGCTTCGACATCACTTTCTGCGGCCACTTCACCCTCTGTTTCCGGGTTCAGTGCGGCGGCTTCTTCTTCAGCTGTAGCTTTCTTGCGCTGAAGCTTTTCCTCTTTCTTCTGCTCCTTGGCCAAGTCTCTCTGACGTTTGGCGAAGGAATAATTAGGTTTAGCCATGGGCGATCCTCTGGGGTCGAAGGTGAGGTTGAGCGGCGCATATTCTGCCCTGTATCGGTGCCGAGCCGTTAGCTGGGTTTTTGCTCGGCCCATTTTGGCGTAACCACCGGTTGCCAGGCGTCCAGTGCATCGAGCAGGATTTGCGGCGATTCGCTCGTTTGCAGCATGTCACGGTGTGCTTCGCGAACGAAGCCTTCGCCGACGATATGATCAAGAAAACCGGTCAATTTGCTGTAGAAACCGTTCACTTCCAGCAAACCGAGCGGTTTGCCGTGGTAGCCGAGTTGGCCCCAGGTCCAGACTTCGAACAATTCTTCCAGCGTGCCCAGGCCGCCGGGCAGGGCGATGAAAGCGTCGCTGAGTTCCGCCATCCGCGCCTTGCGGGCATGCATGCCGTCGACCACTTCCAGCCGCGTCAGGCCGCTGTGGCCGATTTCCTTGTCTTTGAGGCTTTGCGGGATGATCCCGATGACTTCTCCGCCAGCGGCCAGCGCGGCATCCGCCACGATTCCCATCAGGCCGACGGCACCACCGCCGTACACCAGGGTCAATTTACGCTCGGCGAGCGCACGCCCGAGGGCGACTGCCGCTTCACGGTAAGCCGGGTTGGTGCCGGTGCTGGCACCGCAAAATACACAGACGGATGCTAAAGACATGCCTTACTCCAGAGTCGGGATGGCCACAGAGTAAAGGCAGGGCACCAGCACTCCAAGGGTTAAAGGTCGCGTTCAGGCGTTTCATAGGAGCCGCTGGCGCCACAGGCGTAGGCGGCAAGCAGACTGCACAAAAGACTATTCAGGGACATGTGACGAGCTCCGGCTATTGGCGATGGCTCGATAATAAGGCCGCGCCAGACGCCTGGCTGGTAGATTGTTTCGATGAGTGTCATAGCCCGAAAGTTGTATACAATTTTTGATTCAGGTCATAGGAACTTGCGAAGTTTTCAGGCAGTCTTCTGTCCATTCGCACGTTTTGTTAACCCTGCCTTGGAGATTCACCATGTTTGCCAAACTTGTTGCGGTATCCCTGCTGACACTGGCCAGCAGCCAATTGATGGCTGCTGAGTGCAAGACCACCATCGACTCTACCGATCAGATGTCCTTCAATACCAAGGCCATTGAAATCGACAAGAGCTGCAAGACTTTCACCGTCGAGCTGACCCACTCCGGTAGCTTGCCGAAAAACGTCATGGGTCATAACTGGGTGCTGAGCAAAGAGGCTGACATGCAGCCGATCGCCACTGACGGCCTGGCTGCCGGCATCGACAAGAACTACCTGAAAGATGGTGATACTCGCGTCATCGCACACACCAAGATCATCGGTGCCAAAGAAACCGATTCGGTAACCTTCGACGTATCGAAGCTTGATGCCGCTGAAAAATACGGCTTCTTCTGCTCGTTCCCTGGCCACATCTCGATGATGAAAGGCACGGTTACCCTGAAGTAATCGAATCGCGTTCAAAAAAAAGCGTCCACGTGGGACGCTTTTTTTGTACCTGGCGAAATTCCGGGTCATCGTTCTTCGCGAGCAAGCTTTGCTCCCACAGGATTTGCATCGTGCCCATTACCGTTGTCCGACACAAAACCTGCGGGAGCAAAGCTTGCTCGCGATGGCGCTCGTACAGGCGCCGCAAACATTACGGCGCGAACGGCATCACGCGCTTGTGATGAGTCTTCCGGTACGTCTCGCAAATGATCCTGAACGCTTCCTCACGCACAGGCTCGCCATGCAGAAACGCGTCGATCTCGGCGTAGGTCACGCCATGGGACGCTTCGTCAGGTTTGCCCGGCGACAGATCTTCCAGATCCGCTGTCGGAACCTTTTCAACCAATGACTCCGGGGCTCCAAAGCTGCGGGCGATGTTGCGTACCTGGTTTTTCACCAGGCCACTCAGCGGTGCCAGGTCGCACGCGCCGTCACCGAACTTGGTGAAGAACCCCATCACGGCTTCTGCCGCATGATCTGTCCCGATGACCAGTCCCTGGGCTGCACCGGCGATGGTGTACTGGGCAACCATGCGCATCCGCGCCTTGGTGTTGCCGAGTACGAAATCCACCGACACGGCGTGTTTGCCTTCGAATGCCGCGACTTCATTGGCCAGGGATTTAACCGCTGGGCCAATGTTTACCGTGTGGCGCTCATCCGGCTTGATGAAATCCACCGACGCCTGGGCGTCGTGTTCGTCGAACTGGGTTTCGTAGGGTAGGCGCACAGCGATGAACTTGTAGTTGTCATCACCGGTGCGAGTGCGCAATTCGCGCATGGCACGCTGGGCCAGCAGGCCGGCCGTCAGCGAATCAACACCACCGCTGATGCCAAGCACGAGGGTCTTGAGCCCGGAGTTGACCAGGCAATCCTGAATGAACGTGATCCGTCGGGCGACTTCCGCCTCAAGGGCGGCATTGTTGGCGAACGGCGGTTGAACCTTGAGCTGCTCAGCAATCTCACGCTGTACGGCTTGCATGAATTCACTCCTTGCTAGATGTGCTGGTTGGGGCGGCAGGAACTTTGAAAACGTGTCGCAAATAGGCGACGAAATTAGGGTCCTTGCAGTGCGTCTTGCCGGGCTCATCGGAAATCTTCGCCACTGGCTGACCGTTGCAGGCGGTCATTTTAAGCACGATGCTCATCGGTTCGACACCCGGAATATCACACGTCAGGTTAGTGCCGATGCCGAAGCTCACGTTGATCCGACCGCGCAGTGCCCGGAATATTTCCAGGGACTTGGGCAGCGTCAGGCTGTCGGAGAACACCAGCGTCTTGCTCATCGGGTCGATGCCGAGCTTGTGGTAGTGGGCGATGGCCTTTTCTGCCCAGATTACAGGGTCCCCGGAATCATGGCGCAGGCCGTCGAAGAGCTTGGCGAAATACAGATCGAAATCGTTGAGGAAGGCATCGGTCGTGATGCAGTCGGTCAGGGCGATCCCCAGCAGACCACGGTACTCGCGGACCCAGCAGTCGAGGGCGGCGATCTGGCTGTCGATCAGCCGCGGACCCAGTTGCTGGTGCGCCATGATCCATTCGTGGGCCATGGTGCCCAACGGCTTCATGTCCAGTTCACGGGACAGGTGGACGTTGCTGGTGCCGACGAAACGCCCTGGGAAATCGTGCTTGAGCACGTTGACCACTTCTTCCTGCACGCGGTACGAGAAGCGACGGCGGGTGCCGAAATCGGCGACTTGTAACTCCGATAGCTCATCGCCGCTGGCATGGGCGGTGAGCCAGTCGAACTTGCGGTAAAGCTGCTCGCGAGCCTGTTCCAGCACAACTTCCCGGTAGCGATAGCGGTTGCGCACTTCGCTGACGATAGACAGCAGTGGCACTTCAAACAGGATCACATGCAGCCATGGCCCGCGCAGACGGATGAACAACTCGCCGTTTTCTATGCCGGTGTGCACGTAGCGCAGATTGAAGCGGAACAACCCGAGAAAGCGCAGGAAGTCCGGCTTCATGAAACTGATGCGTTCCATGAAGCCCAACTGATCGGCTGTCAGGCTCAATTCGGCCAGGCGTTCGATCTGAAAACGGATCTCCGCCAGATAAGGCCGCAGGTCTTCGCTATTACGGCAACGAAACTCCCATTCCACTTCTACGTTGGGGTAGTTGTGCAGCACCGCCTGCATCATTGTCAGTTTGTAGAAGTCGGTGTCGAGCAGGTTCTGCACGATGCGATCGGCAAACACACTCTCGCTCATAACGGGGGTTCTCCAGGCTGGCCGTGGCTCATGTCACGACGTTGCAGCTGTTTCATTGAAAGGGACTAGTGGCGCATATCGGTGGCGGGTATTGCCAGCAATTTTTGAATCGACGAATCACCTTGTAGGAGCTGTCGAGTGAAACGAGGCTGCGATCTTTTGATTTTGGCTTTTAAAACAAGATCAAAAGATCGCAGCCTCGTTTCACTCGACAGCTCCTACAGGGGCTAGTCGTTGGAGGCGGGGCTATCGATCTGCTCCAGCATCCACTTCACAAAGTCACGCACTTTCGGCACTTCCGCCGAATGCTCCGGATACGCCAGGTAATAGGCGTCGGAGCTGGGCATCGCGTGCTGCCAGGGTATGACCAGTTTGCCGTCGGCCAATTCCTCTTCAACCAGAAACTTCGGCAAGAGCGCCACGCCACAGCCAACCTGAGCGGCGCGGATGCACATATAAAAGGTTTCGAAACGCGGGCCGTGATAGCTGTGTTCGGTGTGGTAGCCCTGACTGTCGAACCAGTCGTGCCACGCCTGTGGGCGAGAAGCGTTTTGCAGCAGGACGAGGTCGGTGAGTTGCGTAGGATCGGTGAACGGCGTGGCGGGCAGGCTGCCGGGGGCGCACACCGGGACCAGCTCTTCGCTGAACAGCTTCAGACATTCGGTGCCCGGTCGCGAGCCTTGGCCAAAGTAGAACGCCAGGTCGCTGCGACCCTGCAGCAAATCGTCCGCTTCCTGCTCGCTACACAGGTCCAGGTGGATCGACGGATGACGCAATCGCCAGCCTTTCAAGCGCGGCACCAGCCAGCGCGCGCCGAAGGTGGGAGGCGTGGACACGCGCAGGACTTCGGTCTCTCCACCGTAGGAACGCAGGTAATGGGTCGACATCTCCACCTGCGTGAGGATTTTTCTTACCTCCACAAGATACAAATCGCCGGCCGGCGTCATTTGCAGGCGTCGGCGTACTCGCCGGAACAGCAAGTGCTGCAGCAACTCTTCGAGTTGCGCGACCTGTTTACTGACGGCGCTCTGCGTCAGGTTCAGCTCTTCGGCGGCCCGGGTGAAGCTCAAGTGCCGGGTAACAGCCTCGAAACACTGCAACGCGGTAATCGACGGCAGATAGCGTTTGTTCAGCATGAGCGATCCTTTCTTCTTGTTTCTTTATTGCCAGCAATGCACAGCATGAATAAACGGAATGATATCTCTCTTAAAGGTCGTTTGTTGAGTAACCTCCGGAGCGCTAAAACTACAGGTCTGATCAGCCGTGATTTTCCGGCTGCACACGTTCTGTCTTTTGCTTGAGGAGTAACCCATGGTTGCCGCATTGCTTGATCGTCTAGGTGTAAACCCGGCCCTGTACCAGAACGGCAAAGTGCCGGTGCATTCGCCGATCGATGGCAGCCAGATCGCTTCGGTGAACTGGGAAGGTGCCGCTGAAGTCGAGCAGCACATCAGTCGTGCAGATCATGCGTTTGAATTGTGGCGCAAGGTCCCGGCCCCGCGCCGTGGCGAACTGGTGCGTCAACTGGGCGACATCCTGCGTGAATACAAGGCTGACCTTGGCGAGCTGGTGTCATGGGAAGCGGGCAAGATCACTCAGGAAGGTCTGGGTGAAGTTCAGGAAATGATCGACATCTGCGATTTCGCCGTCGGCTTGTCCCGTCAGCTGTACGGCCTGACCATCGCCTCCGAGCGTCCTGGCCACCACATGCGTGAAACCTGGCACCCGCTGGGCATCGTGGGTGTGATCAGCGCATTCAACTTCCCGGTTGCGGTCTGGGCCTGGAACACCACGCTGGCGCTGGTTTGCGGCAACCCGGTGATCTGGAAACCGTCCGAAAAAACCCCGCTGACAGCACTGGCTTGTCAGGCACTGTTTGACCGCGTACTGAAGAATTTCAGCGATGCGCCGCCGCACTTGAGCCAGGTGATCATTGGCGGTCGCGATGCGGGCGAAGCGTTGGTCGATGACCCGCGTGTGGCGCTGATCAGCGCCACCGGAAGCACCCGCATGGGCCGCGAAGTGGCACCGAAAATCGCCGCGCGTTTCGCCCGCAGCATTTTGGAGCTGGGCGGCAACAACGCCATGATCCTCGGCCCAAGTGCCGACCTGGACATGGCCGTTCGCGCGATCCTGTTCAGCGCCGTCGGTACTGCCGGCCAGCGCTGCACCACCTTGCGTCGTCTGATCGCCCACGAGTCGGTCAAAGAAGAAATCGTCACTCGCCTGAAGGCCGCTTACTCCAAGGTCCGCATCGGCAATCCGCTGGAAGGCAACCTGATCGGTCCGCTGATCGACAAACACAGTTTCGACAACATGCAGGACGCACTTGAACAAGCCTTGAGCGAGGGCGGCCGGGTGTTTGGTGGCAAGCGTCAACTGGAAGACAAATACCCGAACGCTTACTACGTAGCGCCCGCCATCGTTGAAATGCCGGAACAGAGTGACGTGGTCTGCCACGAAACCTTCGCGCCGATTCTTTACGTGGTCGGCTACAAGGACTTCGACGAGGCGCTGCGCCTGAACAACGCGGTGCCGCAAGGCCTGTCGTCCTGCATCTTTACCACCGACGTGCGTGAAGCCGAGCAGTTCATGTCGGCGGTGGGCAGCGATTGCGGGATCGCCAACGTCAACATCGGGCCGAGCGGCGCGGAAATCGGCGGCGCATTTGGTGGTGAAAAAGAAACCGGTGGTGGTCGCGAATCCGGTTCCGATGCGTGGCGCGGCTACATGCGCCGTCAGACCAACACCGTGAACTATTCGCTGGAGTTGCCGTTGGCTCAGGGCATCACGTTCGACTGAACCGGTCATCCCTGAGCGAGCTTTTGTGGCGAGGGGATTTATCCCCGTTGGCTGCGCAGCGGCCCCGAATATAGGACTGCTACGCAGCCCAACGGGGATAAATCCCCTCACCACATAGCTCATCCCAAATGAATGGTGTGTTAGTTAGGTTTCTGTTGGAGTCTGGCAATGCCGTTACGCGAAGAGTGTCTGTGGGAAAAACTGACGCCGCAAAGGCCTGACAACGCCGCCCTCAAGGGCGAAGTGACTGCAGACGTTTGCGTCATCGGTGCAGGTTTTACCGGGCTGTCGGCGGCGGTGCATCTGCTGGAACAAGGCAAGACAGTGTGTGTGCTGGAAGCTCATCGCGCCGGTCAGGGCGGGTCCGGGCGCAACGTCGGGCTGGTCAACGCCGGGATGTGGATCCCACCGGACGAGATTGAAGCCGGGTTCGGCGAGGCGGTGGGCAGTCAGCTCAATCGCATGCTCGGGGCGGCGCCATCGCTGGTGTTCAGCCTGGTCGACAAATACAACATCGATTGCCAGTTACGCCGCGAAGGCACTTTGCACATGGCGCACAACGCCCGTGGCGAAGCGGATCTGCGCAGTCGCGAAGAACAATGGAAACGTCGCGGCGCCCCGGTCGAACTGTTGACCGGCCAGGCCTGCGAGCAAGCGACGGGTACCAAAAAGATCGCCGCCGCACTGCTTGATCGGCGTGCCGGCACGCTTAATCCGATGGCTTACACCACCGGGCTGGCCAAAGCGGCCATCGGCCTGGGCGGTCGACTGTTCGATCACTCTGCAGTCACGCGACTTGAGCGTCAGGGCCAGAAGTGGTCGGTGCAGACCGCGCAGGGTTCGGTGGTGGCCGAGCAGGTGGTCATCGCTTCCAACGCCTACACCGAAGGCGACTGGACCGAGCTGCGACGAAATTTCTTCCCCGGTTATTACTATCAAGTGGCGTCGGTCCCGCTGACGGACGAGGCTGCACAGCAAATCCTGCCTGGTGGCCAGGGCTCATGGGACACCCGTCAAGTGCTGAGCAGTATTCGTCGAGACAAGGACGGTCGCCTGTTGCTGGGCAGTCTGGGAAATGGCAACCAGAAGCCGACCTGGTTTCTCAAAGCCTGGGCGGACCGGGTTCAACAGCATTACTTTCCCTACCTCAAACCTGTTGAGTGGGAGTGCACCTGGACTGGTTGCATCGCCTTCACCCCGGACCACCTGATGCGCCTTTTTGAGCCGGCGCCGGGGATAGTGGCAGTCACTGGCTACAACGGTCGGGGCGTTACAACAGGGACCGTGGTCGGCAAAGCCTTCGCCGATTATTTGTGTAACGGAAATCCTCAAGCTTTGCCGATTCCGTTCGCGCCTATGCAACCCCTGGCGGGAGTGGGTTTGAGAAGCTGTTTGTATGAAGCGGGCTTCTCGCTGTATCACGCAGGCCAGTGCTTGCGCATCGTCATTTGATTGTTGAAATTTGTGTCCGAAACACGGCGCTTTTTCGAGCAGCGACTAGCCTGTAATGGTGCGGGTTGTAGCAGTACCGCACCAGCGGTGTGCACTTCGGTGACGCACGATGTTACAGGCTGGTTGCACGTCGTTTGGCGCCGCGGTTGCAATGATGGCGCGCTCGGGTTGCGCCTTTAAAAATAAACGGTTTCACCTTCCGCGGTTTAGACGGTTGCACGCCCAATGAAAATGGGCTCGAAACAGTCGAAATAACAATAAAGCAGCGACTTTTTTCAGAATAAAAAACCGATGGCACGGCCCTTGCTCTGAGCAATCAGTGAAGTCGCAGTGCCAACTAAAAAAAACCTTGGAGCACCACCTCATGTCCCAGACGTTTTACAAGAAAGGCTTTCTGGCCCTCGCAGTGGCAACTGCGTTGGGTGTTTCTGCGTTTGCACAAGCTGATGTGAAAATCGGTGTGGCAGGTCCAATGACTGGCGCCAACGCAGCATTTGGCGAGCAGTACATGAAGGGTGCACAGGCAGCAGCCGACGCCATCAACGCGACGGGCGGCGTCAACGGGGAAAAAATCGTACTGGTGAAGGGCGATGACGCCTGCGAACCGAAACAGGCTGTGACGGTCGCCAAGGACCTGACCAACCAGAAAGTGGCGGGCGTGGTAGGTCACTTCTGCTCCTCGTCGACCATCCCGGCTTCCGAGATCTACGACGAAGCGGGCATCATCGCAATCACCCCCGGCTCGACCAACCCACAGGTGACCGAACGCGGCCTGAGCGCCATGTTCCGTATGTGCGGGCGTGACGACCAGCAAGGCATCGTTGCCGGCGACTACATCGTCGACGTGCTCAAAGGCAAGAAAGTGGCCGTGCTCCACGACAAAGACACCTATGGCCAAGGCCTGGCAGATGCCACCAAGGCTCAGTTGGTCAAGCGCGGTGTAACGCCGGTGCTGTATGAAGGCCTGACTCGCGGCGAGAAAGATTTCAGTGCCGTCGTGACCAAGATCCGCGCGGCTGGTGCCGACGTTGTCTATTTCGGTGGCCTGCACCCGGAGGCTGGTCCACTGGTTAAACAACTGCGTACCGAAGGCCTGAAAGATGTGAAATTCATGTCCGACGACGGCATCGTGACCGACGAACTGGTGACCACCGCTGGCGGCCCGCAATACGTCGACGGCGTGCTGATGACCTTCGGCGCCGACCCACGCATGCTGCCAGACAGCAAAACCGTGGTAGACGAGTTCCGCAAGAAAGGCACCGAACCTGAAGGCTACACCCTGTACGCCTACGCTTCGGTCCAGACCCTGGCAGCGGCCTTTAACGGCGCCAAGTCCAACAAAGGCGAAGAAGCCGCCAAGTGGCTGAAAGCCAACACCGTCAAAACCGTGATGGGCGACAAGTCCTGGGATTCCAAGGGTGACCTCAAGGTTTCCGACTACGTGGTGTACCAGTGGGACAAGGACGGCAAATACCACCAGCTGGAAAAACAGAAGTGATATGAGCTGCTGATCTACTGTGGTGAGGGGATTTATCCCCGTTGGGCTGCGTAGCAGCCCCAGGACCTGCGATCTCGGTGTGTCAGATGCTTCGTGATCACCGGGCCAGCGACTGCTTCGCAGCCGGACGGGGATGAATCCCCTCGCCACAGAGTGTTTACCTTCAGCAGACTGAAATCAGTCATGGCTCGTCTGTCTTTTCTCGTAGAGCTGCACACAACCGTGTTGCGCGGGTGGCTTAACCCCAGTCCGTCGCACCCTGTTTCTGTGCAGTCTCTCAAATGCGTGAGATTGCGTTATGGATGGTATTTTCCTGCAGCAACTGGTCAATGGCCTGACCCTCGGGTCGGTCTATGGCCTGATCGCCATCGGCTACACAATGGTCTATGGCATCATCGGCATGATCAACTTCGCCCACGGCGAGGTTTACATGATTTCCGCTTACCTCGCGGCAATCAGTCTGGCTCTGCTGGCATACTTCGGTATCGAATCCTTCCCTCTGCTGATGCTCGGCACACTGGTCTTCACCATCGTCGTCACGGCGGTCTATGGCTGGGTCATTGAGCGCGTCGCCTACAAACCACTGCGAAACTCCACCCGACTGGCACCGCTGATCAGCGCCATCGGTATCTCCCTGATCCTGCAAAACTATGCACAGATCGCCCAGGGCGCCCGTCAACAGGGGGTTCCTACATTGCTGACAGGTGCGTGGCGAGTTGAAGTTGGCACCGGCTTCGTCCAGCTCACCTACACCAAGATCTTCATTCTGGTCGCAGCGTTTGCCGGCATGGCCCTGCTGACCTACGTCATCAAGTACACCAAGCTCGGCCGCATGTGCCGCGCGACACAGCAAGACCGCAAGATGGCTTCGATCCTCGGGATCAACACCGATCGGGTGATCTCCTACGTGTTCATCATTGGTGCTGCGATGGCGGCCTTGGCCGGTGTGCTGATCACCATGAACTACGGCACGTTCGACTTCTACGCAGGCTTCGTCATCGGTATCAAGGCGTTCACCGCGGCGGTACTCGGCGGGATCGGCTCGCTGCCTGGCGCGATGCTCGGCGGGATCATCCTCGGGATCTCCGAGTCGCTGTTCTCGGGTCTGGTCAATTCGGATTACAAAGACGTTTTCAGCTTCTCGCTTCTCGTTCTCGTTCTGGTCTTTCGGCCCCAAGGCCTGCTCGGCCGTCCTCTTGTGTCGAAGGTGTAAGCGATGTCTTCAACCACTAAAAAAACCATTGATCTCAAAAGAAGCCTGGTTGACGCGATTCTTGCCGGCCTTGTGGCCCTGATTGTGTTCGGTCCGATTGTCGGCGTTGTCCTCGACGGCTACGGCTTCAACCTGCAACCGACGCGCGTGGCATGGATTGTCGCGATCGTCATGGCCGGCCGCTTTGCCCTTAGCCTGTTCCTGCAAACCCCCAAGGGCCTGAAAATCCTCGAAGGCTTTGAAAGCACCGGCTCCGGGGTTCATGTATTGCCGCCTGATTACAAATCACGGCTGCGCTGGATCATCCCGCTGATGATCGTCATCGCCGTGGTCTTCCCGTTCTTCTCCAACTCCTACCTGCTCGGCGTGGTCATCCTCGGGCTGATCTACGTCTTGCTCGGCCTTGGCCTCAACATCGTGGTGGGCCTGGCGGGTCTGCTCGACCTGGGATACGTGGCGTTCTACGCCATCGGTGCATACGGGCTGGCGCTGGGTTATCAATACCTCGGGCTCGGTTTCTGGACGGTGCTGCCATTGGCGGCGATCACGGCGGGGCTGGCGGGATGCATCCTCGGCTTCCCGGTCTTGCGATTGCACGGTGACTACCTGGCGATCGTGACCCTGGGCTTCGGCGAAATCATCCGTTTGGTCCTCAATAACTGGCTCTCGCTGACCGGCGGCCCGAACGGCATGCCCGCACCGCTGCCAACGTTCTTCGGCCTCGAGTTCGGCAAACGGGCGAAGGATGGAGGCGTTCCGTTCCATGAGTTTTTCGGCATCGCCTACAACCCGGACGTGAAGTACTACTTCATCTACGCGGTGTTGTTCCTGGTGGTACTGGCCGTGCTGTACATCAAGCATCGTCTGGTCAAGATGCCGGTCGGTCGCGCCTGGGAAGCCCTGCGTGAGGATGAAATCGCCTGCCGTTCCATGGGCCTCAACCACGTATTGGTCAAACTTTCCGCGTTCACCATCGGTGCATCGACTGCGGGCCTGGCCGGGGTGTTTTTCGCCACGTATCAAGGTTTCGTTAACCCGACCTCCTTTACCTTCTTCGAGTCGGCACTGATCCTCGCCATCGTGGTGCTGGGCGGCATGGGCTCGACCATCGGCGTGGTGATCGCTGCATTCGTGCTCACCGTGGCACCGGAGCTTCTGCGCGGGTTTGCCGAGTATCGCGTGCTGCTGTTCGGCGTGTTGATGGTGTTGATGATGATCTGGCGACCGCGCGGCCTGATAAGGATCAGCCGTACCGGTGTGACGCCGCGTAAAGGAGTAGCGCCATGAGCGAAGTCGTACTCTCGGTCGAGAAGCTGATGATGCACTTCGGCGGCATCAAGGCGTTGAGCGATGTGAGCCTGAAGGTTCATCGCAATTCGATCTTCGCCCTGATCGGTCCCAATGGCGCAGGCAAGACCACGGTGTTCAACTGCCTGACCGGCTTCTACAAGGCCTCGGGTGGCAAGATCGAACTCAGCGTGCGTGGCGAGCGAACCAACGTCATCCAACTGCTGGGCGAATCGTTCAAGGCGACCGATTTCGTCTCGCCGAAATCTTTCCTCAGTCGGCTGTACTACAAGATGTTCGGCGGAACCCACCTGGTAAACCGCGCGGGTCTGGCGCGGACTTTCCAGAACATTCGTCTGTTCAAGGAAATGTCGGTACTGGAAAACCTGCTGGTGGCCCAGCACATGTGGGTCAATCGCAACATGCTGGCCGGCATCCTCAACACCAAGGGCTATCGCAAGGCCGAAAGCGATGCGCTGGACCACGCCTTCTACTGGCTGGAAGTCGTCGATCTGGTGGACTGCGCCAACCGCCTGGCCGGTGAACTTTCCTATGGTCAGCAACGTCGTCTGGAAATCGCCCGGGCCATGTGTACCCGGCCGCAGATCATCTGCCTCGACGAACCGGCCGCTGGACTTAACCCTCAGGAAACCGAAGCGCTGAGTGCGATGATCCGTCTGCTGCGTGACGAGCATGATCTGACCGTGGTGCTGATCGAACACGACATGGGCATGGTAATGAGCATTTCCGACCACATCGTGGTGCTGGACCACGGCATCGTGATCGCCGAGGGCGGGCCTGATGCCATTCGTAACGATCCGAAAGTGATTGCGGCCTACCTGGGCGCTGATGAAGAGGAAGTGGTGCTATGAGCCAACCCATCCTCGAACTCAAGGAACTGGATGTGTTTTACGGGCCGATTCAAGCCCTGAAGAAAGTGTCACTGCACATCAATGAAGGTGAAACCGTAAGCCTTATCGGCTCCAACGGTGCGGGCAAGTCGACGCTGTTGATGTCGATCTTCGGTCAGCCGCGTGCAGCGGATGGTCAGATCATTTATCAGGGCGTGGACATCACCCACAAGTCATCCCACTACATCGCCTCCAACGGCATCGCCCAGTCGCCGGAAGGACGGCGTGTCTTCCCCGACATGACGGTCGAGGAAAACCTGTTGATGGGCACCATCCCCATCGGTGACAAGTTCGCCACCGAGGACATGCAGCGCATGTTCGAGCTGTTCCCACGGCTCAAGGAACGGCGCACCCAGCGGGCGATGACCATGTCGGGTGGTGAACAGCAGATGCTGGCCATCGCTCGCGCATTGATGAGCCGGCCGAAGTTGCTGCTGCTCGATGAGCCAAGCCTGGGATTGGCGCCGATCGTGGTGAAGCAGATCTTCTCGACACTGCGGGAACTGGCGAGTACCGGCATGACCATCTTCCTGGTCGAGCAGAACGCCAACCACGCCCTCAAGTTGTCGGACCGTGCATACGTAATGGTCAACGGCGAGATTCGCCTCACAGGTACCGGCAAGGAGTTGCTGGTGAACGAGGAGGTGCGTAACGCCTATCTTGGCGGGCACTAAGGACACAGTTGCTGAAAACGCTCTGATGAAAATCAGGGCGTTTTTTTATTTCTGCGTTTCAGGAATCTGTAAGACTTTGTAGGAGCTGTGTAGGAGCTGTGTAGGAGCTGTCGAGTGAAACGAGGCTGCGATCTTTTGATCTTGTTTTTAAAGATCAAGGTCCAAAGATCGCAGCCTCGTTTCACTCGACAGCTCCTACACAGCTCCTACCCATCCCCCTTACCCGGAGCAGTGGTTTCAAGTAAAGAAAAATTGTGGAAAACAATATTCACAAGCTCTTAAACCGCGACATAAAGCCGCTGCAAATAGTTGTTTTATCAACGTTTTGACTTGTCCCCGTTTACTGTGGAGCTGGCTGTGAATAACGTGGGTGTAGCTGGCTGAGAGCCTTTGAATACGTGGCTTGTAGAGATGTGGTTATTTATTGATCAGCGGTTTTTGCTCGACCGGTGAGTGCCTTTGTCAACCTTTTTATTGGCATCGTATGCGGGTCGAAAATGCACCCGCCTGCCTGTGGATAAGTCTGTGACTAAACTCTGGAAAGAGTCGGCTGAAGGCCGTAGTTGCTGGCTTGGCGCCATCGTCGGTTTGAGTGTTCAATCATGCAAAATGCCCTGGGCTACACAGCGAGTGCTTCAGGGTCAAGGGAAAAACTTTTAAATCTGCCCGCAAAGCCTTATACACAGCGGCTTCCAGCTTTTTGACTTGCCCCCGGAAACTGTGGACCGGCCTGTGGATAACATGCGCGCACTTAGCTGCAAGCCACGGCTGATATAGTGTGTAGCTGTCTGGTTAATTTTTGTACAGCGATGCGGTCCCTGTAGCAGCTGGCGAAGCCTGCGTTCGGCTGCGAAGCAGTCGTAAAACCTGAACTCGCGATGTGCCTGAATGACCTTGGCGTTTGATTTCACGACTGCTACGCAGTCGAACGCAGCCTTCGGCAGCTGCTACAGGGGGGGCGTTATTGAGTTCAAGATGCGGGGCTCTGGTTGCTCGTAACAGGCTGGCCGGGCATGCTTCCCGCTGATTATCTATTCCAATGGCTGTTCACCAGTCGAAGCAAGGAGAACACGATGTCCAACACCCTGTTTATTACCGGTGCAACCTCCGGTTTTGGCGAAGCCTGTGCCCGCCGTTTTGCTGAGGCTGGCTGGAAGCTGGTGCTGACAGGCCGTCGTGAAGAGCGCCTTAATGCCCTGTGCGCCGAGTTGTCGAAACAGACGGAGGTTCTTGGTCTGGTGCTCGATGTGCGTGATCGCAAAGCCATGGAGGAGGCAATTGGCAATTTGCCGCCGTCCTTCGCCAAGTTGCGCGGCCTGATCAACAACGCCGGTCTGGCCCTGGGCGTTGATCCTGCACCCAAATGCGACCTCGACGATTGGGACACCATGGTCGACACCAACGTCAAAGGCCTGATGTACAGCACCCGTCTGCTGTTGCCACGCCTGATCGCTCACGGTCGTGGTGCCAGCATCGTCAACGTCGGCTCCGTCGCCGGTAGTTACCCGTATCCGGGCAGTCACGTGTACGGCGCGACCAAAGCGTTCGTCAAACAGTTCTCCCTGAGCCTGCGCTGCGACCTGCAAGGCACCGGCGTGCGTGTCAGCAACATCGAACCGGGCATGTGCGAAAGCGAGTTTTCGCTGGTGCGCTTCGCCGGTGACCAGGAGCGATACAACGCGACCTACGCCGGCGTTGATCCGATCCAGCCGCACGACATTGCCGAGACGATTTTCTGGGTCCTCAACGCGCCAGCACACATCAATATCAACAGCCTCGAGCTGATGCCGGTGAGCCAGACCTGGGCCGGCTTTGCCATTGATCGTAGTGGTGGCAAGGCTTAAGACCGTATAACGGCCATCGCGGGCAAGCCTTGCTCCCACAGGATTGGATGTTCACAAAACCTGTAGGAGCAAGGCTTGCCCGCGATAGGGCCGGAACAGGCAATGAATAACGGAGGCTACGTGAGTAACAAAGGTGAGCAGTCACTGCTCAAGCAATCGACCATTTTCATGTTGGCCGTGGCGATCGCCGGGATCGTGACCGGTTTTATTTCGGGTGCTCAATCCATCCTGTTCGATGGTTTTTTTTCGTTGATCGCGACCTTCATCAAGGTCTTGATGCTCATCACCGCCAAACTGATCGCCAAGGAAAGTAACGACCGCTTTCAGTTCGGCTTCTGGCACCTGGAACCCATGGTGTTGTTGATCGAGGGCAGTTTTCTGTTCTTTATTGCCATCTACGCCTTTCTCAATGGTGTGTTCGGCATCATCAATGGTGGCCGAGAGATCGAGCTCGGGCTGGTGATCATCTACGCAGCGGTGTTCACCGTCGTCGAGTTTGCGTATTTCTTCTACGTCCGGCATCGCAATCGAAAGCTCAAGTCAACGCTCATCCAGTTCGACAACATCAGTTGGCTGGTGGATGCGATGCTCTCGGTTGGCTTGCTGGTCAGTTTCCTGATTGCGCTGCTGCTCAAGACCCAGGGGTACGACGAGTGGGCGATGTACGTCGACCCGTTGATCTTGATTGTTTTGGCGTTGAGCATGCTCCCTCCGGCCTTCAAGATCCTCGCCCCGGCGCTGCGTGATGTGCTGGGCATTGCGCCTGATCAACTGGATGACAAGGTGCGTCAGGTCATGGAAGCAGCCAAGGACGAGCACGGTTTCGACGACTACATTTCCTACGTGCAGAAACACGGGCGGGCGTGTTTTATCGAGATTCATGTGGTGTTGCCGGCGGATTACCCGTTGCAGAACGTAGGGCAACTGGATGCGCTGCGGGAGGAGATTTCTTCGAAACTCGGCAAGGCTGATGCGGCGCGATGGCTGACTATCAGCTTTACCGGGGACAAAAAATGGATCGCATGATTCGGTGATGAACCCTTCGCGTGGCTTGTCCGCGAAGGCAATCGATCGGTTACCGCAAATACTCAACCAACCCTCGATAACAGGTCGCCAGGTGATAAGGCGTGGTCGAAGGCATGTCCTTGCGGCTCACTTCACCCAGCTCATCCCTGCACTCATACCAGCCGCCCGCATGCAGGAAGTGCTGCTGCAATGCCGCGAGTTGACGGTGCACGGAGGCTTCTGCAGCCGGGCGCAAGGTCAGCGCTCGCAGATACTCAGCCTGGGCCCAGATTCGTTGGGTGGCATCCTTGATGTTGCCATCCAGCTCAAGCATCGCCTGCACGGCACCCGACTGTTGATTCACACCCCATTGCTCGGTCAGCGAAAACGCCCGGTCGAGCGATGTGTGCAATTCAGAACCGCGCAGAAGGGCTGATGATTCGAGCAGGAAATACCACTCGAATTGGTGCCCTGGTTCAAACCAGTTATCCACAGCGCCCAGCGGCTTCTCCATCAACACACCGTGTTGCGGATCGATGAATCGTTGCTGCATGGCTGTGCATAACTCGACAAGTGCGCCCTGCACGATGGCGTCTGCGCGCGCTGAAAGCGTCGCGAGAAAGGCTTCCGCCAAGTGCATCAGGGGATTCTGCAGGGGGCCGCTGTTCAGCGATGACCAGTCACGCTCGAGGCTGGCTTCGTACAGGCCGTCGCCTGTTGCGAAACGTTGCGTGATCACGTCCAGTGCGCGGTTGAGTACGATCTCCACCGAAGGGGCGCGAACCTTGTCCCAATAATGAGCGCAGGCAAACAGGATGAAAGCATGGGTGTAGAGGTCTTTGCGTTGATCCAGCGGCGCACCTTGCGGATCGATGCTGTAGAACCAGCCGCCGTGTTCGGCGTCGTGGAAGTGCTGCTGCAAGGAACGGAACAGCGTCTCGGCCCGCTCTTCAGCAGCCGATACCTGGCCGATCAGGCTGGAGAACAAATACAGCTGTCGTGCGCACGCCATCGCCCGATAGCGCTGCGGTGGCAGCGGTTGATGGTCTGCGTCCAGTGCCTCATAGGGCAGCGCCAGCTCGGCATTCCAGCCGGGGCCTTGCCACAGGGGCACGATCACATCCTGGAAATGCTGTTGCACCGAGTTGAACAGAGCGGTCAATTCAGGCTGGGAGGCGGAGCGGGGAACATGAGGCATTGGCTGGCGTCGTCACGGCAGGGGCGAATGCGCAACATGGTAGCAGGCCTTGGAGATGCGGTGTCTGTCAGGCCCTCATCGCGAGCAAGCTCGGCTCCCACAGGATTTGTGGTGTTGCAGCTGGCAAGTTCAACCACCACAGATCCGCTGAAGCCGAACTTGCCAACAATGCCACCACCAAACCTGCGGGAGCCGAGCTTGCTCGCGATGAGGCCAGTCAAGACACTCGAGAACTCAGCCCGCTAGCAACCACACGCCAGTCGCTGCCGAAGCCGCACCCGCGACCCGAACCAACGGGGCTGCCGCTTGTGGCAACACCCGCACGACCGCGTAGCCTGCGGCATGCAACGCCGCCGTCGCCGCCACGAATCCTGCGGCATATGCCCAAGGGTTCGACATGTCCGGCAATTCCAGACCATGCGCCACCCCGTGGAACAGCGCAAACAATGCCGTCGCCGCCACTGCCAGGCTCAGCGGTGGACGCACCGCCAGCGCTACGGCCAGGCCCAAAGCCAGCACTGACGAAGCGATTCCGCCTTCCAGAACGGGCAAGTTCAAGCCTTCAAACCCCAACATACCGCCCACCAGCATGGTGCCGACGAACGTGCAGGGCAGTAGCCAGCGAGCCGAGCCATTCTGCTGCGCTGCCCACAATCCGACCGCAACCATTGCCAGCAAGTGATCGAGGCCACCGATCGGGTGGCTGATACCGGCCATCAATCCATTGTCGCCATGGCCCGGGTGAGCAAAGGCGAACGCCGGAGTCAGCAACAGGGCCATGGCGCCCAGCATGCGTTTAAGTGTCATGGATAAGCTTCCTTGTTGAAAAAAGGTGTGATCAGGCTGCAGTCAGCAAACCCTGGCGTTCGATGAAGGCAATGATTTCTTCCAGGCCCTGGCCGGTTTTCTGATTGCTGAACACGAACGGTTTGCCGTTGCGCATGCGGGTCGTGTCGCTGTCCATCAGGGTCAGGGACGCGCCCACCAGCGGTGCAAGGTCGATCTTGTTGATCACCAGCAAGTCGGACTTGCAGATACCCGGCCCGCCCTTGCGCGGCAGCTTGTCGCCGGCCGAGACATCGATCACGTAGATGGTCAGGTCGGACAGTTCCGGGCTGAACGTCGCCGACAGGTTGTCGCCTCCGGACTCCACGAGAATCAGGTCCAGCCCCGGAAAGCGCCGGTTCAATTGATCCACCGCTTCAAGATTGATCGAGGCGTCTTCGCGGATGGCGGTGTGCGGGCAGCCACCGGTTTCCACGCCAATAATGCGCTCAGGTGCGAGGGCTTCGTTGCGCACCAGGAAGTCAGCGTCTTCTCGGGTGTAGATATCGTTGGTCACCACGGCCAGGTTGTATCGGTCGCGCAGGGCCAGGCACAGGGCCAGCGTCAGGGCGGTTTTACCCGAACCAACCGGGCCGCCGATGCCGACGCGCAGGGGTTGTGTGTTCATGTGATTCTCCAAGTGAAAAGGCCCTAGGAACGGAACAGTCGGCTGTACTGGCGCTCATGGGCCATGCATGCCAGGGACAGGCCGAATGCGGCGCTGCCATAGTGTTCGGGGTTGATTTGAGTGGCGTTCTGCTGGGCTTCCTGCAACAGCGGCAGCAGCTGGCTGGTCAGACGCTGCGCCGCTTGCTGGCCGAGGGGCAGGGTTTTCATCAGCACCGCTAATTGATTCTCTAACCAGCTCCAGAGCCAGGCAGCCAGCGCATCTTGTGCACTGATGTGCCAGGCGCGTGCGGCCAGCGCCCAACAGAGAGCCAAATGCGGTTCTGGACGCTGTTCGAGAAAAGCGCGGGCGACGGCATCCAGTTCCGGCAAACCATTGAGCAATTGCTGGAGGGAATAACCCATCTGCCGACTTTCCTGATACAGCTCGCGCGTCTCGCGGCTGGCGCGGTGTTCTTCGCAGTGCTGTAACAAGCTGGCCCAGTTTTCTTGCGCGGCCGCCTCGCAGTGAGCCAGCAACAGTGGCGCTTCGAAGCGTGCAAGGTTGAGCATTAATTGGTCACTGATCCAGCGTCGCGCACTGTCCGGATCATTGACCCGGCCGTTATCCACAGCCATTTCCAGGCCTTGGGAATAGCTGTAGCCGCCAATCGGCAGCTGCGGACTGGCCAGACGCAACAGCGCCCACGCCGGATTCATAGCCGAACGCCGAACTGGTGCAGTTTCGGGGGGTAATTGAAATCTTCGTCGCCATGGCGCGAGTGATGATGACCGCCGCCGTAAGCGCCGTGTTCGGGTTGGAATGGTGCTTCGATGGGGTCGACCTTGGCATCGAGTTGTTCGAGCATGGCTTTGAGTACGTAATCGTCCAGCAGTCGCAACCAGCCGTCGCCGACTTGCAGGGCGACGTGGCGATTTCCCAAGTGGTAGGCGGCTCGCGTCAGTTCGAATGCGTTAGCGCACGTGACATGCAGCAATTGTTCAGGGCGGGCGCAGACGCGAACCGTGCGCCCGTCTTCAGCTTGCAGGCATTCGCCGTCATACAGAGGCGGTTGACCGCGCTCCAAAAACAACCCGACGTCTTCGCCATCGGCACTGAAACAGCGCAAACGGCTCTTGCTACGGGCGTCGAAGGTCAGGTGCAACTCGGCGGCCCAGACGGGTTGAGGGTCGATTCTGCGATGAATCACCAGCATCGGTAGGCTTCCAGCAATGAGCGATAGTCAGGCTAGAGCAAGGGGCTTGCCAATCGGACGATGCGTAGGAAATGCCTGACGGAAGCGTAGGAAGTGGTGGCGGGGAGCGAAATTTTTGGATGAAGTTGGTGCGCAACATTTGAGGCTCGCACCAAATTGTGGCGTGTCAACGTTAAATGGCAGCCCTTACTCGGTGCTGCCGAGTCCTTGCCAGTGTTTGAGCCCGATAAAGATGAAACGCAACTGCTGGGTGATTTTCGCTTGCGGTGTCAGGTGCTCGGGTAGCGCTTCGACCGGGGGATCGATGATGTCCGGCAAAGTTGCAAAAACACTTTTCACGATCAGATCCGCCACGACGCTCAGTCCGGCAATGTCCAGGTGTTGCAGTTTGGGCATTAAGGACAGATCGGACGCCAGGTCGGAGCTGATGTCTTCGCGCAAGCGACCGATGGCCTGGCGCACTGGCTGTGAGCCGCCGTATTGCTCGCGGGCGAGGAAAAGAAATTGCGATCGATTAGCCGCGACGACATCGAGAAAGATCCGCACGGAGGCGTCAATGATGCCGCCCATGACGAACTCGTTGTGCCGCACCAGGCGAATGGTTTCGCGGAAGGTCTGGCCGACTTCACTCACCAGCACCAGGCCGAGCTCATCCATATCAGCGAAATGCCGGTAGAAACCGGTGGGGACGATCCCGGCGGTTTTCGTCACTTCGCGCAGGCTCAGGCTGCCGAATCCTCGGCCGCTTTCCATCAAATGGCGAGCAGCGTCCATCAAGGCGTTGCGGGTCTGTTGTTTCTGTTCGGCGCGGGGAAGCATCGCAAGGAGATTTCTGGATAAGGGCAGCGACGCACTCTAGCAAATAGGCTTTGCCGGCGTCGAACGACTATCGGGGATTATGCGCGGAGTGCAGCGTCTATAAGGTCAAAGGCTGAAAAGTCAAAAGCCCAATCCGGGGATTGGGCTTTTTTTCAAGGCCGCCATGGGCTTAGCTCAAGGCACTGTTGCGTTCGATTACACGGTCACCACCACCTTCAGCCAGGGTCTGGCCTTGTGGGGTCCGATCGGAACCGTCAGCAGCGAGGGTCTGACCTTGTGGAGTGCGATCGGAACCATCAGCAGCCAGGGTCTGACCTTGTGGGGTGCGGTCGGAACCGTCAGCAGCCAGGGTCTGGCCTTGTGGGGTGCGATCGGAGCCGTCAGCAGCCAGGGTCTGGCCTTGTGGGGTGCGATCGGAGCCGTCAGCAGCCAAAGTCTGGCCTTGTGGAGTGCGGTCCGAACCATCCTGGGTGATCAGGCCTTTTTCTTTCAGGCGATCGTTACCGCCTTCGGCCAGTGTCTGGCCCTGTGGAGTGCGGTCGGAACCATCAGCAGCGACGGTTTGACTGAACACCGAGCGGCTGTCTTTGACTTGCGGAGTGGCCTGGTCAGCAGCTGGCAGGGCGAAAGCGGTGCTGGCCAGCATGGAAAGGGTAAGGCTAAGCAGTAATTGGCGTTTCATGATGGGTTGCTCCTTGGGAGGGCGATAAAGTGGGTACGAGGTCAATGCTACTCTCGATAAGTCGATATAAAAGTTCATAAACGCAATGGTAATAATCAACGGAATTGATTGTTCCTTGCGATAGCTCTAAACCGGGCGTTTCCGGCGGATGCTTTTGCACTGGTGTGGGTATTTTCGACTCACCCGTGCCACGCAAAAGTGCGGGGGCGGTAACGCCTATCGAGGGGGGCAGTATGTGGTGGGACGATTATTTGAGTATTAATCGGCATTTCGGTTAAACCTGAGCGCCGATTCCCAGTCCTAGATTTCATGGTCGGCTCGTTCTGGCCTACCGTTTCCATACGTGCGTCGCAGTCAGGGCGCTCAGTCGTACAAAGGAGCCCTGTGCAATGACGCGCACTCGTAAAGTAATGGCCTGGACCTTCGCCAGCCTCGTTCTTCTGCTGGCGGTGCTGGTGCTGATCATCGTGTTCTTTGATTGGAACCGGATCAAACCGCCGCTCAACGCCAAAGTTTCCGAAGAGCTGCACCGTCCTTTCGCCATCAACGGCAATCTGGCCGTGGTCTGGCAACGCGAACCCGAAGAGGGAGGATGGCGCGCCTGGGTGCCTTGGCCGCACGTGGTTGCGGAGGATCTGAGCCTGGGTAACCCGGATTGGTCGAAGAAGCCGCAAATGGTCACCCTTAAGCGGGTCGAATTGCGCATCTCGCCGTTGGCCCTGCTGGCGCAGCGTGTGGTGATTCCACGCATTGACCTCACCGAACCGAATGCCGACCTGCAACGACTGGCCGATGGCCGCGCCAACTGGACGTTCAAGTTCGACCCCAAGGATCCAGACGCTGAGCCGTCGAGCTGGGTGGTGGATATTGGCGCGATTGGCTTCGATAAAGGCCATGTGACCCTCGACGACCAAACCCTGAAAACGCAGCTCGATGTGTTGATCGATCCGTTGGGCAAGCCGATTCCATTCAGCGATATCGTCGGCGACAAAGCCGCGAAAAGCGCGCAGGAGAAGGGCGCCGCGCCACAGGATTACGCCTTCGCGATCAAGACCAAAGGCCAGTATCACGGGCAGAAGCTTACCGGCGACGGCAAGATTGGCGGTTTGCTGGCGTTACAGGACGCGAATCGACCATTCCCGCTCCAGGCCCAAGTACAGATTGCCGACACCCGTGTCGAGTTGGCCGGCACTCTGACCGATCCGCTGAACCTGGGTGCGCTGGACCTGCGCCTGAAACTGGCCGGTGCCAGTCTCGGTAACCTGTATCCGCTGACGGGCGTGACTCTGCCGGACACGCCGCCCTATGCCACCGACGGTCATTTGATCGCCAAGCTGCATGAGCCGGGTGGCGCAGTATTCCGCTATGAAGAATTCAACGGCAAGATCGGCGAAAGCGACATTCACGGTAGCCTGGCCTACGTCGCCAGCCAGCCGCGGCCAAAACTCAGCGGTGCTCTGGTGTCCAACCAGCTGCTGTTTGCCGACCTGGCGCCGCTGATTGGCGCTGACTCCAATACAAAGCAAAAGGCCCGGGGTGGCGAAAGCAAGCAGCCGGCGGACAAGGTGCTGCCGGTCGAGGAGTTCAAGACCGAGCGCTGGCGAGACATGGACGCCGATGTTGAATTCACCGGCAAACGCATCGTCCACAGTGAGAAGCTGCCGTTCAATGACCTTTATACCCACCTTGTGCTGACCGATGGGATCCTGAGCCTTGAGCCCCTGCGCTTCGGCGTGGCAGGTGGCAAGCTCGACGCACAGATCCGTCTGAACGGTCACACCGAACCCCTGGAAGGCCAGGCTAAATTGACCGCGCGTGGCTTCAAGCTCAAGCAGCTGTTCCCGACTTTCGAACCGATGAAAACCAGCTTCGGTGAGCTCAACGGCGATGCCGACATCACCGGACGTGGCAACTCGGTGGCGAAGTTGCTGGCCACCTCCAATGGCAACCTTAAGATGCTGATCAATGACGGCGCCATCAGCCGCGAGTTGATGGAGCTGGCCGGGCTTAACGTGGGCAACTATGTGGTCGGTAAGATATTTGGCGACAAGGAAGTGAAGATTAATTGCGCGGCCGCTGATTTCGATATCAAGACTGGCCTGGCAACCACCCGCCTGTTCGTTTTCGATACCGAGAACGCGATTATCTATATCGATGGAACGGCGAACATGGCAACCGAGCAACTGGACCTGACCATCACCCCGGAATCAAAAGGCTGGCGCCTGATTTCGTTGCGCTCGCCGCTATACGTCCGGGGCAAGTTCATCAAGCCGGATGCGGGGGTGAAGGCTGTACCGTTGCTGTTGCGCGGGGCTGGAATGGTTGCGTTGGGTGTCATCGCGGCGCCGGCGGCCGGGTTGCTGGCGTTGGTGGCGCCTAGCGGAGGCGAGCCGAATCAGTGCGCGCCATTGCTGGAGCAGATGAAGGCGGGCAAGGCCCCCAAGACCGTGAAAGGGTAACTAAGGGCTGGAACAGCGGCTGACAGCTCCGGGATAGAGTATCCGAGAGCTGTTATTCGAGGTTGAACGATTTCATTGTGGATCGTGAGAGGCTTGAACATGCAGTAACTCAGTTTCAATTTTGCTGCCCAGCTTTTTAATAATGCTGTCCCGGTACTGACTGTAATTCTTTTCCGATAAATAACAGTTGATTAGCCTGATGTTGGATTTGCCATCCGCGATGGGCTGTAGTGTCGGGGACGTAAATATATTCATGTCCAAGGCGCTGTTGGATTCAAACGAGACTTGCACTGTTAGCAGGCTGGTGTCCGGGCGGACGACGGTGAATAAAAAGGCTGTCGAATACGGCGTTGAAGGGGTGTCTGTATTGCCGAAAAAAATATTTAAGCGTAATCGTTCGAAAATGGCTTTCTTTGCCGGTGACCCGACTGGCAAATCCCTCAATTCTCGAAAAGCCTTAGAAAGTGCTAGCTGCTCAGGTCTGGATAATGAGCTCTCCAGGGTTTTTGTTATGACGTGAGCGCCGCTGGTTGTTCCAAACTCTGAACGAAAGAATTCTCGGCTCCGAACGGTCCATTGTAGTTTGCTCAACGTGCTGGTATAGCTCGACCACGATAACTCTCGGTCATTGCCTTTTAGTTGGGCGACCAGTTTGCTGTACAGATCAGAATGTAAAATGTCATTTTTCAGTTCGGGGGGATGGGAACCCAGGAAGAGGGTAATTGTGCCGCCCGAAACATACGAATCGATTGGAATCGTGCCCATAAAAAAATCCATTTTAATAGGGTGGAGGGCTTGAGATCGACAATCCTTTGCCGACCTCAATAAGAAATCAATGATTATTAAAAATCAAGGTCTGGAAGTTGATCGATGTATTTTTCAGCTTGAGCAGTAAATTTTGCATACAGTGTCTCGCTAATGCGGGAGAAAACTCTCTGGTTCAAGTAGGTGCGAACGGCCCCTGTCTTGATCGTAGTTGACTGTTTTGTGGATTTCCAGAAAAGTATTCCGCGGGTGCTTTCTCTAGCGTCCAGGGATATGCAGTTCAGGATCATGTTTGGTGATCCTGCGCTGTCCAGCCAAACAGGAGCGATATCAAACTTCGCCTGCTTACCCAGCTTATTGTTGGTGTCGAAGAGCGCGATGGATTGCGGCCTCCCTTGCACCGCATCGACAGACTGTTTCGCTAGATTTGCCAGCAGCGCAGCGTCTTTGCCTATCAGGCCTCTTGCAACTTCCAGGGCCACCATGTCCATCGTCAGCCCAACACGCCTAATGGTGGTTTCTTGCATATGTTTGTTTTGAATGACCCATCCAAGGTTAGACAATCCGTCGACGTAGCATTTGTACCATTCGAACAGACGATCATCTTCAGGGAATTGTTTAGTAGCCGCATTCTGCATCACCAGTTTGCACAAATCGACGTCATCAATGACGTTTTGCGGTACGCCAGCGAAGTACGCATCTATTGTGCCGGGCATGACAGTTGCTGTTGGATTATTTACATCATGCACGGGGGCAGTGTCACCTTCGCTCATGAAAGAACGAATCAAGTCATTTGGGAGCGGCGGCAGGGAGGCGATAAAGTCCAGTCTTTGTTCTAAAAACATATGGCATTCCTTTGCGTAAATTAATTTAAGCAACCAGTCGGTTGTCGCTTTAGATTAAGTCTGCGCGAAGAAAAGTCCACTGTGTATGTGTGACTTGAAGTTTGATGGGTTGATCTGTTGAAAGCCTTATCGCGCTATTGGCGCGATAAGGTTGTGGTGGTGTTTATAAGTCTTTTAAGATGTCCGCCATATCATCCGCATGCTCTTCTTCCTGAGCCAATATATCTTCGAAAATACGCCGCGTGGTCGGGTCTTTTTCGCCAATGTATTGAATGATCTCGCGGTAACTGTCGATGGCAATACGCTCGGCGACCAGGTCTTCATAGACCATCTCTTTCAGCGAATTACCCGCCACATATTGGGCATGGGAATTTTTCGATAGCGTGTCAGGATTAAATTCAGGTTCTCCGCCCAACTGCACGATACGTTCGGCGAGTCTGTCGGCGTGTTGTCCTTCCTGCTTCGCGTGTTCGAGGAACTCTTCAGCCGCCACATGGGCTTTAAGGCCGTTGGCCATGAAGTAGTGACGCTTGTAGCGCAACACGCAAACCAGTTCGGTGGCTAGGGATTCGTTGAGCAGGCGCAGCACTTCGTCAAGGTCGGCGCTATAGCTTTCGGTCACTGCGCCGTTTTCGACGTTTTGACGGGCCCGTGCTCGAAGGGTGGTTACATCGGACAAATGCATGTCACTCATCTCGTTCTCCTGGAGGCTAATCCGGTTGGCGTCACGCCTCTGGGGACGCGATCGCTACTTAAGGTGTGAGTGATGGGGGTTGCGAAAAGTTTTATGTAATTTGCCGTTGTTCGTCGCGAGCTGACGAAGCCTGGGATCTTGGTACCAGACCGGACAGACGTGCCTCCTCCTGCAGCCATGCAAAAAACGCCCGAACCGGGGGGTGACGCTCGCGACCCGGTACGCACAGGGCGCTATAACCTGCGCCCTCGACCTGAATGTCGCTCCGATACCCCACCAGTAATCCGCTGGCCACGCTTTGCGACACGAGGATGTTGCTTGCCAGCACCAGGCCTTGTCCGGCAATGGCAGCTTGCAAGGCGTAATGTTCCTCATCGTACTCGCGCACCGCCGGTTGCCCTTGCAGCCAGGACTCCCCGGACTGCGCACACCAGGCCTCCCAGCCATGGGCATACAGTTTTGAGTTGTGCCATCGCACGCTGATAAGCGTTGGCACTCGACCGCGGGCTAGCGCCACTTGCTCGGGCGAGCCATAAACGCCGAAGGCCTCATCAAAAAGGCACAGGCCAAACAGTTTGGGATAGTCATCGAGGCTATAGCGCAACACCAGATCGACGCTCGCGTCCTGATGTAAGTCGATCACCTCACAATGGGTATCGAGGCGCACGCTGATGTCGGGACGGCGCGCGTAGAAGCGGCCCAGACGCGGCACCAGCCACAAGGCGGCGAAGGCTGCGGTGGTGGAAATCGTCAGGCTCGCGCCGCTGCGTTGCGGGCGCAATGTGTCAACGCTTTGCGCCACGTCCAGAAACGCGCCGTGAAGGGTGCGGAACAATCGTTCACCGCCCTCGGTCAGGCGAACCTGTCGCGGCAACCGCTCGAACAACGACAGGCCAAGCCAGCTTTCCAGGGAGCGGATCTGATGGGAAATCGCCGTTGGTGTGACGGCCAGTTCTTCTGCCGCTGCCTTGAAGCTCAGCAGGCGGGAAGCCGATTCAAAGGCGCGCAGGGCGGTGAGTGGCAGTGAGGCAAACATTCAATACTCCATAGATGAGATCAATTCATCCAGAGTGACTTTTACTCATTTGATGAGGATGACTAAGCGCTACACGCTATGAGCCACAGACAATTTTAGTTTAGTCATAAAGGAGATTCAGATGAGTGAAATTCTTGTGGTTCATGCGAGTCCACGTGGCGAGCGATCACATTCCCGGCGCTTGGCCGAAGTGTTTGTAACGGCCTGGCAGGCAGCCAATCCTGAGGCGCGCCTGACCCGACGCGAAGTCGGCCGGGCACTTATCCCGCCGGTTAACGAGGCGTTCGTGGCTGCCGCGTTTTACCCCGAGCCGGATGCTCGTCCATTAGCGATGCAAGCTGACCTCGCTTTCAGTGATGAACTGGTTCGCGAATTGCTCGGCCATGATGTGCTGCTGATTTCCACGCCGATGCATAACTTCAGCGTGCCGAGTGGGCTCAAGGCCTGGATCGACCAGATTGTCAGGCTCGGGCTGACGTTCAATCACACCCTTGATAATGGCGTGGCGCAATACGAACCGCTGGTGCGGGGCAAAAAAGCGCTGATCGTGACCACACGCGGTGGTTTTGGATTCGGGCCGGGGGGCGAACTGGAAGCCTTGAATCATGCCGATACTCTGCTGCGCACTGCACTGGGCTTTATTGGCATTACTGATGTCACCGTGGTCGATGCCGAGGGAGAGGAGTCTGCCGAACGCACCTTCCAGATCTCTGCTGCCGAGGCCGAACAGCGTTTGCTGGCGCTGGTCAGGGAGTTCTAGATGGCCTGGCTGTATTTGCTGATCGCAGCCGGGTTCGAAGTCACTTTTGCCATGGGCATGAAGTACGCTGAAGGTTTCACCCGGCTTTGGCCCTCACTCATCACCGTGATCGCCGCAGTGGCCGGGATCTACTTCCTGACATTGGCCATGCGTGAGCTGCCGGTGAGCATCGCCTATCCGATCTGGACTGCCATCGGTTCGCTGGGCACGGTGTTTCTGGGATTTGCGCTGCTCGGCGAGAGTCTTACGGCAATCAAGTTGGTCTCGGTCGCACTGATCGTTGCGGGTGTGGTGGGGTTGAAGTAGGCGGATGTCATAGACTCGTCGTCGAGTTGTCATGTTCCGGGGCAATGCTTGGCTGATGTCTTGCATCCCGCCTTGTTACCCCTCACCGCCCACAAGGAAGTTCGCCCATGTCGCAAGGTTCCGCCACGCGCTATCCGCTGGTGCTGGTCCCGGGAATGCTCGGATTTGTTCGTTTGCTGCTCTATCCGTACTGGTACGGGATCATTTCGGCGTTGCGCCGGGGTGGTGCAACGGTGTTTGCGGTGCAGGTTTCTCCACTCAACTCCAGCGAGGTGCGCGGTGAGCAACTGCTCGCGCAAATCGAGGAAATCCTGCGCGAAACCGGTGCCGAGAAGGTCAACCTGATTGGTCACAGCCAAGGTTCGCTAACGGCCCGATATGCCGCCGCCATGCGCCCGGATCGGGTGGCTTCGGTGACCTCTGTGGCCGGGCCGAATCACGGTTCGGAACTGGCGGATTACCTGGAAAAACACTACCCGGCGGACAGCGCCAAGGGACGCCTGCTCAGCGTTTTGCTGCGTTTGATCGGCGCGTTGATGAGCTTGCTGGAAACCGGTTATCGCGGGCCCAGGTTGCCAGTGGATGTCCCGGCTTCGCATCAATCCCTCACCACTCAAGGGGTGGCGCTATTTAATAAACGTTATCCACAGGGATTGCCGGCTACCTGGGGCGGGCAGGGGCCCGAAGAAGTGAATGGAGTGCGCTATTACTCGTGGTCCGGGACCTTGCAGCCCGGCAAGACTGATCGTGGGCGAAACCTGTTTGACGGGACAAATCGCAGCTGCCGGTTATTTGCCAGGACCTTTGTCCGGGAAGTCGGGCATTGCGATGGAATGGTGGGGCGCTACAGTTCGCACCTGGGGACGGTGATCGGCGATGAGTATCCGCTGGATCACTTCGACATCGTCAATCAGTCGCTGGGGCTGGTGGGGAAGGGGGCTGAGCCGATTCGTTTGTTCATGGAACATGCGGCGCGGTTGAAAGCGGCCGGGGCTTGAGATCAAAAGATCGCAGCCTGCGGCAGCTCCTACATTGATTCGCGTACACCAGTAGGAGCTGCCGCAGGCTGCGATCTTTTCAATCAGGCGACGCTGTTTTTACGGCCCAGAACAGTGGTCCAGCGCTCCGACAGAATTACGCCACCCAGCGTCAACATCCCACCCACCAGGTGATACATCGCCAGCTGTTCATGCAACACCACCGCTGCAATCAGCGCGGTGATCAGCGGCAGCAGATTGAAAAACAGCGTGGTCCGGCTCGGGCCGAGACGCACAATCGCCTGCATCCACGCCAGGGGCGCCACCATCGAAGCAAGCAGGCAGGCATACAGCACCAGCGGGATGTTCTGCAGGGTCGGGCCGACCTTTGGCGAAGCGATGAACAGCGGAAACAACACGATCACCGCCACCAGTACCTGCAAGTACAGCAACACCAGCGGCGGGAGGCGCAGCTGCCATTTTTTCAGCAGCGTGCTGTAGATCGCATAGGCCAGCGTGGCGATCAGCATCATCGCATCGCCCAGGTTCACGCCGTGTTCCAGCAATGCCGCCAGGCTACCGGACGACACCACCACCAGCACGCCGGCAAATGACAGCACGGCACCGGTCAATGCACCCGCCGTCAGGCGCTGGCCAAGGCTGGCAATTGCCATGGCGAGAGACATCAAGGGCATCAGCGACAGGATAATGCCCATGTTGGTGGCCGAGGTCAGGGTCGCGGCGAAGTACGCCAGGCTCTGATAAACCGCCATGCCAAGCACGCCAAGGATAAAAATCTTGCCAAGATTGGGGCGGATCAGCGGCCAATGGGCGATCACCGGTTTGAGCATAAATGGCGTGAACAACAAGCCCGCCAGTAGCCAGCGGTAGAAACCGATCTCGGCAGGAAAGATCGCGCCAACGGCGAGCTTGTTGATCACGGTGTTGCCGGCCCAGATAAAAATGGCGAGCAGGGGATAAGCGTATTGCATCAGGAACAACCAGAACGTTAATGAGGGACAATTATCGTCTGTCTGGATGAAAGCTTATACTTCGATCCAGACAACCTGCCCTTGATGACGGACAGCATGACCAGTAAACACATCGACTTGCTGGATTTCAGCGAACTGCCGTCACCGGTCTACTTCCGGTATGCCGACTTCGACACGCACGAATATGCCGCGCCTCATCGTCATCCGTGGGGCACGCTTGAATATTCGGCCAATGGCGTGTTGCACATGGAAATCGGCAGCAGCCGGTTCATGTCTCCCCCGCAGTATGCGGTGTGGGTGCCGCCGCACATCGAGCACAGCTTCTACAGCAATCAACCGGTCAACTACCGTGCGGTCTGCCTCGCGCCTTCGTTGTGCCTCGACCTGCCCCAGCAGGCTTGCACGCTGGCGATCAGCGACATTCTCAAGGCGATCCTCAAGGACTTCGCCGCGAGGGACGTGAAGATTCCCGAAAACTCGGCGGACCAGCGCCTGGCCCAGGTGCTGGTCGATCAACTGCAACTTGCGCCGATTCATGAGTGCTATTTACCCTACGCCAGCAGTGCCGGGCTGCTCGCGATTCTTGAAGCGTTGCAGGCCGAGCCTGGGGATAATCGCCCGCTGTCAGCCTGGGCTGCACTAATCCATGTCAGCGAGCGCACGCTGGCGCGGCAGTTCGTGCGTGAGTTGGGCATGAGTTTCGGGGAGTGGCGGCAGCGCCTGCGCTTCCTCTCGGCGATCGAAGCACTGGACAGCCATCGCAGCATCCAGGACGTCGCGTTCGACATGGGTTACAGCACCGGTTCTGCGTTTATCGCGATGTTTCAGCGGCAGGCGGGGTGCACGCCGGAGCAGTATCGGCGTAGCCATCTTGATAGCAGGAAGGTGTGACAGGCGTTGTCTACACTCCTGAACAAGGCCGTGTCCCTCGGTGCGGCGACCAGGAGAAAACTCCATGAAGATGTTGCGTGTCCCTTTGCTGATGATCGGTTTGCTGCTCTGCTCTCAAGGCTTCGCGGCCACGGCCCAACAGAACAAGATGACCACCTGTAACGCCGACGCGACGGCTAAAAGCCTCAAGGGCGATGAGCGCAAGACGTTCATGAGTACCTGCCTGAAGGCGGCGCCGGCGGCAAACGATGACGCTAAAGCACTGACCCCGCAGCAAGAGAAAATGAAAACCTGCAACGCCGACGCCGCAACTAAAGCCTTGAAGGGCGATGAGCGTAAAGCGTTCATGAGTGATTGCCTGAAGAAAAAGTAAACGCTGAGTCTGAAGATGTGGGGCGTGGGCCGGCCTCATCGCAGAAACGCCGCCCGGAGCAGGCTCGCTCCCACAATCAGTCCTGTGAACATCGCTCCAATGTGGGAGATTCTATGGTTGAGGGGAATCTCTCAACTGACTTTTGGTTGGTATTCGCTTTGCCCTTTCAGCAAGGCGAATACTACCCGAGCAAGCTTGCGAGCCAGCATCACCAGTGCCTGAG
>Ga0160470_100240_pt1 | contig 41708 bp, 28 predicted proteins | sample HID1973I_E11MG_FD_108214 | JGI IMG/M metagenome (GOLD analysis project Ga0160470, IMG submission 108214) | Enriched mosquito-associated microbial communities from UW Madison campus, WI, USA - HID1973I_E11 MG | ecosystem: Host-associated > Arthropoda: Insects > Digestive system > Unclassified ... | reverse complement strand
TGGCGGCTCCAAGAAAGTTGAAGCAGCTCCAGCTCCAGTAGCTGACGTCTGCTCCGACAGCGACAACGATGGCGTGTGCGACAACGTCGACAAGTGCCCAGACACCCCAGCCAACGTAACTGTTGACGCTGATGGCTGCCCAGCAGTTGCTGAAGTTGTTCGTGTAGAGCTGGACGTTAAGTTCGATTTCGACAAATCTGTTGTTAAAACCAACAGCTACGGCGACATCAAGAACCTGGCTGACTTCATGAAGCAGTACCCATCCACCACTACTACTGTTGAAGGTCACACTGACTCCGTCGGTCCTGACGCTTACAACCAGAAATTGTCTGAGCGTCGTGCAAACGCCGTTAAGCAAGTTCTGACCAACCAGTACGGTGTTGAATCGTCCCGCGTTCAGTCTGTTGGCTACGGCGAATCCCGCCCAGTTGCTGACAACAAAACTGAAGCTGGTCGCGCTGTAAACCGTCGCGTAGAAGCGCAGGTTGAAGCTCAAGCTAAGTAATTAGCTCGCAGCTCTGAGAAAAGCCCGGCTTAGGCCGGGCTTTTCTTTGCCTGCGATTTGGGTTTTCGGCGGTGGCTGAACGGCAGGAGCGGCGCGACAAGATCGCAAGCGCCTACAACACCATTGAGCTCGCCTGTAGGAACTGTCGAGGGTATCGAGGCTGCGATCTCTTGATCTGATCACAACCCGCCACAGCACCGATGACCAGGATAGCCGGGCTCCTGAGCTCGAACGCCAGGGCGTCGGCTTCCATTGCTGTCAGATCGCTCCGACATTCCCGCTGCTCTGGCAGTGACGCATTTTCAATCATTGCCACCGGCGTATCCGCCGCCATTCCCCCTGCAAGCAATTGCTCCCGAATCTCGCTCAGCTTCGCCACCCCCATGTAAATCACCAGCGTAGTCCCCCCTTGTGCCAGTGCCTGCCAGTTCAAGCGGCTACCATCCTGGGTATGGGCAGTCACCAGTGTCACGCCTCGAGCCACTCCGCGCAGGGTCAACGGAATGTCGCATTGCGTCGCGCCGGCGAGACCGGCAGTAATGCCATTGACCAACTCAACCTCTACACCACGTTCACGTAGCCACTGGGCTTCCTCGCCACCCCGACCAAAAATGCACGGATCACCGCCCTTAAGCCGCACCACGCATTTACCTTGGCGCGCATAACGCAGCATCAAACGATGAATAAAGTCCTGAGGCGTGGAGCGACAGCCACCGCGCTTGCCCACGGGGATGATCCGCGCGCCTGCGCAATGCTCCAGCACAGCGACATTGACCAGATCATCGATCAGCACCACATCCGCTTCCCTCAATGCCCTTACGGCCTTGAGCGTCAGCAATTCCGGATCGCCCGGGCCCGCACCCACCAGCCAGACTTTTGCGTTCATAGGGTTATCCTCAAGAAAGTAATCGGCTGCGACAAGACATCGGCGTCAGCCATGCAGCGTCCACAAAAAAATCGCCAGATTCACAGCCAACGAGACCAGTGCCAACGTGCGCCAGACCTTCAACGGCTCGCGCTCCAGCAAAGGCCTGGGCCGCACGCTCAAGCTTTGCCGTTCTCCCTGTTCCAGCAGCAACAACCATTCTTCTGCCGTTTCAAACCGATGTTCCGGGTCCTTCGCGACGGCGCGCTCAAGACTTTGCGCGATCCACTCGGGCAGATCGGGACGATAGCGGCTGGCGCTGACCGGCGCGCCAAAACGCGGACGCTGAAACGCTTCGATTTCACCGTAGGGGTAGTGTCCGGTAAGCAGGAAATACAACGTCACGCCCACTGAATAGAGGTCCTGTCGCGGCGTTGGAGGTGTTCCACTAAAAGCTTCCGGCGCGATGTAGCTTGGCGTTCCTGGCAGCGCTGATGGCAGGTCTTCGGACAAGCCCGAACAGTAGGCGAGGCCGAAATCCAGCAAGCGCAATTCCCCGTCGTCCCCAAGCAGCAGATTTTCGGGTTTGATGTCGCGGTGCAGGATCTGCCGCCGATGCAGCATGCCGACCGCTCGCAGCAGCCGCTCAGCCAGTTCCAGCCACTTGGCCAGCGGTAGGGGGCCGACCTCGGCGTGCAGTTTTGCCAGGGTAGATCCGGAATATTCGCGCATCACGTAGTACAAATGCTGACGCTGGCTGACCCCATGGACTTCAGGAAAATGCCGCCCGGCGACGCGCTTCAGAAACCATTCTTCCGAGAGCAATGCCTGACCGGCCTGGTGATCATCATGCAGTCGCCCCGGCAAGGTTTTCAGCAGCCAGGACTGGCGTTGCCCATCACGTACCCGATAGAGCAGCGACTGCTGGCTCTGGCCAATGACCCCCTCGACTTGCCAGCCTTCAAACGTCTGCCCCGGCTTGAGTGCCGGCGGCAGGGGCCATTGCTGCAAATGAATCAGCGCATCGCCAATGCTGGTTTCACCCAAGGCATCGACCCGCACCACCAGGGCGCTGGCATTGTCCTGGCTGCCGGCCAGGTGCGCAGCGTTGACCAGGGTTTGCGCAGCGCTGTGCACATCCGGTTGATCACGCAGAACCGCAGCGATCACGGTGTCACCGAGCACGGCCCAGACACCATCGCTGAGCAACACGAAGCACTCATCAAGGCGCAGTTCACCGTCAAGAAAATCAACAACCAGATGCTGATCAAGCCCCATGGCACGCTTGAGCACATGCTGCATGCCCGGTTGATCCCAGACATGATCCTCGCTGATCCTCTGAATCTGCCCGGCGTGCCAGCGGTAAACCCGGCAGTCGCCGACGTGGGCCAAGGTAAAGCGCCTGCCGCGCAGCACCAGCGCACTGACAGTGGTCAGCAGCGGCTGACCCCCACCATTTGCCTGTAGCCACCGGTTCTGCGCCAGCAACAGGCGATCCAAAGACTCGGCGACGCCCCAGGTTTCGGGGGTGGCGTAGTAATCCAGCGCCAGGGCCTGCAAGGTAGAGCGCGCCGCGAGACCGCCGTCGAGGCACTGGCTGACCCCGTCAGCAATCGCGAACAGATACCCCTTGCTCGCCGCCAGCGTCGGGTCCGGCGTGACCAGGCGCACGGCGTCCTGATTCTCCTCGCGAGGGCCGACGGCGCTGGCTTCGGCGAAACTCAATTGCAGGCTCATGAAGACGTCAGACTCGCGCTGCCGTCACTGCGGCAGAACCCCAGGTGGTTCTCCAGCGACGTTTCACCCCGTGCAGACCAAACCAGGCCAGCACGCCCAGGCTGGCGAACAACCACAGTGCCAGCTGATAGCTGCCGGTGCTCTGCTTGATCGCGCCCATGCCGGCAGCCAATGCAAATCCACCAATGCCGCCGGCCATGCCGATCAAGCCAGTCATCACACCGATTTCCCGGCGAAAACGCTGCGGTACCAATTGGAATACCGCGCCGTTTCCCGCACCCAAACCAAGCATGGTGCAGACGAACAGCGCCAGGGCCGCATAGGAACTGGGCAAGTTGAATCCCACTGCTGCAATGCAAATTGCGGCCACCGTGTACATCCCCAACAGGGTACGAATACCGCCGAAACGATCCGCCAGAGCACCGCCCAACGGACGCATCAAACTGCCGCCAAATACGCACGCGGCGGTGTAGTACCCGGCCGTGACCGGGCTGAGGCCGTATTGGTCGTTGAAGTAGCCGGGCAGGGCGCTGGCCAGGCCGATGAAGCCGCCGAACGTCACGCTGTAGAAAAACATGAACCACCAGCTGTCCCGATCACCCAGCGCTTTGAAATAGTCCGACACCGACTTGGCTTTCGGCCGCTCTGGCGCATTCTTCGCCAGCCACGCAAAGACGATGAGCGTCAGGATCAGCGGGATCAGTGCGAAGCCGAATACGTTGCTCCAGCCAAATGCCGCCGCCAACACCGGGGCGATCAGTGCCGCGAGCACCGTGCCGGAGTTGCCCGCACCGGCAATGCCCATGGCTTTGCCTTGATGTTGTGGTGGATACCACTGCGAAGCCAGCGGCAGGGCCACCGCGAAAGACGCCCCGGCCATGCCGAGAAAAAGGCCCAGGATCAGCGCTTGCTCGTAGCTGTGAATTCCGAGTTTCCAGGCGCCGAATAAGGCGCAAATGACGATCACCTGACCAATCAGTCCGGCGGTTTTGGGTGACAGCCGATCAGCCAGCAGCCCCATCACAAAGCGTAAAACCGCCCCGGCCAGAATCGGTGTTGCAACGACCAGCCCGCGCTGCTGAGTGGTCAGCTGCAGGTCTGCGGCGATCTGCACGGCCAACGGCCCGAGCAAGTACCAGACCATGAAGCTCAGATCGAAATAGAGGAAGGCCGCGAACAGTGTCGGGGTATGGCCAGATTTCCAGAAGCTTGAATTCATCGCGCACCTCAGCTGTTAAAAGGAGTCATGAGCTAACAGATGGCACGCCGCAAAACGGCCGCACCACCGGCCCGTTTTCAAGGGGCCAAAACAAAAAAACGCCGCCACCGGATTTGCCATGGGCAAACAAGGTGAGCGACGTCTTTGTCGTAGGTGGGGCAACCGCCGTTGGTTACCTGTGGGAATTACTTAGCGAGATTTGTGCCAATAGGCGCAGACCGTGTAGTTGCCATCGCGAGCAAGCTTTGCTCCCACATGTCTTGTGATCACACCCATCCCTGTGGGAGCAAGGCTTGCCCGCGATGAGGCCCTCACAGTCACCACAAAACCTCAACCCAACAACTCACTCATCGCGATAATCTGCTCCGCCACCTGAATCAGCTTCTGCTGCCGGCTCATGGCCTGGCGGCGCATCAGGGTGTAGGCGTCCTCCTCGTTACAGTCCTTCATCTTCATCAGCAGCCCCTTGGCCAGCTCGATACGCTTGCGCTCGGCCAGTTGCTGGTCTCGGGCATGCAGTTGGGCACGCAGTGCCTGATCGCTCTCAAAACGCGCCATGGCCACGTCCAGGATGGGTTGCAGGCGTTGTGCGTGAATGCCCTCGACAATGTAGGCGCTCACGCCGGACTTGATCGCCTGACGCATGACGCCGGGATCGTGCTCGTCGGTAAACATCACGATCGGCCGCGGCTGGTCACGGCTCACCAGCACCACTTGCTCCATGACATCGCGGCTCGGTGACTCGGTATCGATCAGAATCACATCCGGGCGCACCGTTTCGACGCGTGAAGGCAGGTCGATGGTCAGCCCCGACTCGTCAATCACCTCGAACCCGGCTTCAGTCAGGGCAGCTTTCAGGCGACCGACTTTTTTCGCGGTGTCGTTGATCAGCAGAATACGCAACATGTTCGCAATCTCCTGTCAGCGGCTGGCGAATCGGTGCGAGCTATTGCTCATGGCGTGCAGTTTGAAGCTGCGGGCATAACCCGCCGGGTCCGAGCCGTCCCAGTGCTTGCCGTCGATCAACTGGCTGCTGCGCATGTCCTGATCCCCGGCCGCGACACCCACGCCAGCAGCCGCTTCCCGATACAAGCCCAATTGCTGCACCTGACGCGCCACCGCCAGGTAGTCCGGATCGTCATGCAACAAGCCCCAGCGCCGGAACTGGGTCATGAACCACATGCCATCGGACAGATACGGCAGGTTCACCTCACCCCCGCCATGGAAGCGCAAGGCATGCGGGTCCTGCCAGCGATGACCGAGCCCGTCGTCATAGTCGCCAAGCAAACGCGGCTCGATGCAGTTCAGCGGTGCATCCAGATACTGCGGGGCACTGAGCAGTTGCGCGGTACTGCGGCGATTTTCGGTGCTGGCCTCAATGAAACGGCTGGCCGCCAGAATCGCCCTCACCAAGGCCCGGGCCGTATTGGGGTATTGCTCAACGAACACGCGGGTGCAGCCGAGGACTTTCTCCGGGTGATCGGGCCAGATGGTCTGGGTCGTCGCCAGGGTGAACCCCAGGTTCTGTTTGACCGCACTGGCGGACCAAGGCTCGCCCACGCAGAACCCGTCGATGCGTCCCGCTTGCAGATGCGCAACCATTTGCGGTGGCGGCACCACCACACTGTCGACGTCCTGCAAAGGATGAATGCCCTGACTCGCCAGCCAGTAATACAGCCACATGGCATGGGTGCCGGTTGGGAATGTCTGGGCAAACGTGAGTTTTGGGCGACTTTGGTGCACGTGGCGATCCAGTGCTTCAGGACTGGTCACGCCCAAGGCCTGCAAGCCACGGGAAAGATTAATGCTCTGACCATTTTGATTGAGGCCCATCAGCACCGCCATGTCGGTCGACGCCACGCCACCAATTCCCAGGTGAACCGCATAAATCAAACCGTACAGGCTGTGCGCGGCATCCAGTTCGCCACTGACCAGTTTGTCCCGAAGGTTGGCCCAGGACGACTGGCGCTTGAGATTCAGGGTGAGCCCGAACGGCTGGGCGAAGCCCTGTGTCGCGGCGACCACCACTGAAGCGCAGTCGCTCAGCGCCATGAAACCGAGGTTGATGTCGGTCTTTTCCGGGGCGTCGCTGCCGTTGACCCAGGCCAGCGGGCCGGCTGATGGTTCATTCATCAAGTGTGCACCTTCCAAAAAAATGGCGTCGTCCAGGCCTCCTGCGCGAGCAAGGCCGGGTGACGACGCCATTGTCCTTCCACTCATTCCGACGTTGGCATGAGCGCTGATAAAGGTGCTGGTGCAAGGCATATGCCAGCGAGCGTTCCATCAGCTTTCCATCAGGATTCAACCCGCCGCGTCTCGCATCCTGCCGCCCATTCCAACCGTACTTTCGCCTGTTGTGCCAACACGCGCTGGGGAGTGCGGCGAAGCCTGTCTACTTCCCGTTTATCTGGACCTGTTCACAGCGCAGCGACCGCAGTTGGTCTCCCGAGCAACTGAGGGAGCAGCCTGTGCCGTATGGCCAACTCCTCAATCGGGGGGATCGGGCGCTCGTTTGATGCAGTCCCTCGCGCACGCCCCTCCACCCCGGCTATAATCGCGGCCACTTTTCGTAGCCCAGAGTCAAACCCGCCCATGTACACCCTGGCCCGTCAGCTGTTGTTCAAACTTTCCCCGGAAACCTCCCACGATCTGTCCCTGGACCTGATCGGTGCGGGCGGGCGTCTGGGGCTTAACGGCTTACTGTGCAAGGCTCCGGCGAAAAAACCGGTGACCGTCATGGGGCTGGATTTCCCGAACCCGGTGGGGCTGGCGGCAGGTCTGGACAAGAACGGCGCAGCCATCGACGGTTTTGCCCAATTGGGGTTTGGTTTCGTCGAAATCGGCACCATCACCCCGCGTGCGCAGCCCGGTAATCCGAAACCACGGATTTTCCGTCTGCCGGAAGCCGAGGCGATCATCAATCGCATGGGGTTCAACAACCTTGGCGTCGATCATCTGCTGGCCCGTGTGGCAGCGGCGAAGTACAAGGGTGTGCTGGGCATCAATATCGGCAAGAATTTCGATACCCCGGTTGAACGCGCCGTCGATGACTATCTGATCTGCCTGGACAAGGTCTACGCCCACGCCAGCTACATCACCGTTAACGTCAGCTCACCCAATACGCCGGGCCTGCGCAGCCTTCAGTTCGGTGATTCGCTCAAGCAATTGTTGGCCGATCTGGCCACACGCCGGGCTGAGCTGGCGCTGCGTCATGGCAAGCATGTGCCGCTGGCGATCAAGATCGCGCCGGACATGACCGACGAAGAAACCGTTCAGGTTGCGCAAGCATTGATCGAAACCGGAATGGACGCCGTCATCGCAACCAATACCACGCTGAGCCGCGTTGGCGTCGAAGGCATGGAACATGGTGACGAGGCGGGCGGTCTGTCTGGCGCACCGGTTCGTGAGAAGAGTACCCATACCGTGAAGGTACTGGCGGCGGAATTGGCCGGTCGCTTGCCGATCATCGCCGCAGGCGGCATCACCGAGGGCAAGCACGCGGCAGAGAAGATCGCAGCGGGTGCGAGCCTGGTGCAGATTTACTCGGGCTTTATCTACAAAGGCCCGGCGTTGATTCGCGAGTCTGTGGATGCCATAGCCGCCCTGAGATAACCCCATATCCCCGACCGCCTTGTAGGAGCTGCCACAGGCTGCGATCTTTTGATCTTTAAAAATCAAAATCAAAAGATCGCAGCCTGCGGCAGCTCCTACCGGGGATCGTGTCGAGGCTGCGTCAAAGTGTGTTGATTTTAGGGCATAAAAAAGGGCTCCTCGAAGGAGCCCCTGGGCCGAAGCCCGCCGCCCGGATGGGGCGTGCGTGGTTAAGGTATTCAGTAATCAGATTGTCGTGTCGGAGTGTTAAGCCCTGTAAATTAGCCGACGGCGTGAAGTTCGTTGAGTCTGTGGATTCCCGCAGTGCCGGTCATACCGTCCCAGTTGTCGCCGCGTCCTTCTCGCCAGCCGTTAATCCAGGCTTGGCGTACCGACGGTAGAGTAAATGGGCAAAGCTCACGGGATTTACCAGTTACGCCGTATTGATATCCGCGCGAAAAAGCTCTTTCCAACGGATCACGCTTAAGTCTTCTCATAGGGTGTTGCCCTCACTTGTTGACTGTATTTATCGCGTCGACCTCTATTGAGGTCTGGCAGAAAAAAACTCCTGCCGTTGGGGGCTCGCTGCCGGCGTCGCGAGCCAAGTTGTTGACGTCGTTGCGGCGTCAACCTGTGTTGAGTTCTAACCAATGCGTCACATCGAGGGAATGATCGTTTTGTCATAAGGACGTAACCATTAAGGTGGTATGGCCATAAGTAACGCGATGTTTACACGCGTTTACTGATCAAACCCCGGTATGATCGGCCCCTTGCAGCATGAGGGGGCTAATCCTTCAACGAGAATACCTCGCGTTGCGATGAGGCATTATTCGACGAAGGGTCGACTTATGACTTTTTGTTTCCCAAACTTTTTTACCTGTCTTTGCATCTAAGCTCCTTTAACCGAGCAGCAAGGGTGGGTCGGCACACCTTCGTGCCACGCGGGCGTTCTTTTAGAAAAACGCCTGATTGAAAACCGGACCGGCAATGCGTTGCCCGTTCACTCGCTAAAGGCTTTGAAATTCCAATGTCCGACCAATTTGAAATCTTCCTCACTTGCCCAAAAGGCCTTGAAGGCCTGCTTATCGAGGAAGCCGTCGGGCTTGGCCTTGAAGAAGCACGTGAACACACCTCTGCCGTGCGCGGCATGGCCACCATGGAAACCGCTTATCGTCTGTGCCTGTGGTCGCGTCTGGCGAACCGGGTGCTGCTGGTGCTCAAGCGTTTCCCGATGAAGGACGCTGAAGACCTTTACCACGGCGTGCTCGATATCGAGTGGCAAGACCACATGCTCAACGACGGCACCCTGGCGGTCGAGTTCAGCGGTCACGGCTCGGGCATCGACAACACCCACTTCGGCGCCTTGAAAGTCAAAGACGCCATCGTCGACAAATTGCGCACGCCGCAAGGCGATCGTCCATCAATTGACAAGCTCAACCCGGACCTGCGCATTCACCTGCGTCTGGATCGCGGCGAAGCGATTCTTTCCCTCGACCTGTCCGGCCACAGCCTGCACCAGCGCGGTTACCGCTTGCAGCAGGGTGCTGCGCCGCTGAAGGAAAACCTCGCGGCAGCGATCCTGATCCGTTCCGGCTGGCCTCGTATTGCAGCCGATGGCGGCGCGCTGGCTGACCCGATGTGCGGTGTGGGTACGTTCCTCGTGGAAGCGGCAATGATTGCCGCCGATATGGCGCCGAACCTGCGTCGCGAGCAGTGGGGCTTCACGGCCTGGCTCGGTCACGTCCCGGCATTGTGGAAAAAGCTGCATGAAGAAGCCTCCGAGCGCGCGGCTGCCGGTCTGGCCAAGCCACCGCTGTGGATTCGTGGTTACGAGGCTGACCCGCGCCTGATTCAACCGGGCCGCAACAACGTGGAACGTGCCGGGTTGAGTGAGTGGATCAAGATCTACCAGGGCGAAGTCGGCACGTTCGAGCCGCGCCCGGACCAGAACCAGAAAGGTCTGGTCATCTGCAACCCGCCATACGGCGAGCGTCTGGGTGACGAGGCGAGCTTGCTCTATCTCTACCAGAACCTCGGCGAACGTCTGCGTCAGGCGTGCCTTAACTGGGAAGCCGCCGTGTTCACCGGCGCCCCGGACCTGGGCAAGCGCATGGGCATCCGCAGCCATAAACAGTATTCGTTCTGGAACGGCGCCTTGCCGTGCAAGTTGCTGCTGATCAAGGTCACACCCGACCAGTTCGTGACTGGCGAGCGCCGCACGCCGGAGCAACGCCAGATCGAGCGGGAACAGGCTGAAGTCGAAGTCGCCGGCAATGACGTGGTACCGGGCAAGTACGAGAAGTACAACAAGAACGGCAACCCGATCAAACCTGCCCCTGTGGTGATCGAGCAGCCGCGCTTGAGCGAAGGCGGGCAGATGTTCGCCAATCGTCTGCAAAAAAATCTCAAGGCCCTGGGTAAGTGGGTCAAGCGTGAAGGTATCGACTGCTATCGCGTCTACGATGCCGACATGCCTGAGTACTCGATGGCCATCGACCTGTATCAGGATTGGGTCCACGTCCAGGAATACGCCGCGCCGAAATCCATCGATCCGGAAAAAGCGTCGGCGCGCATGTTCGATGCCTTGGCTGCCATTCCCCAGGCCCTGAACGTCGACAAGAGCCGTGTCGTGGTCAAGCGCCGCGAACGTCAGAGCGGCACCAAGCAGTACGAGCGTCAGGCGGCACAGGGCAAGTTCGTCGAGGTCAACGAAGGTGGCGTCAAGCTGCTGGTGAACCTTACCGATTACCTCGACACCGGCCTGTTCCTCGATCACCGGCCAATGCGCATGCGGATTCAGAAAGAGGCGGCCGGCAAGCGGTTCCTCAACCTGTATTGCTACACCGCGACCGCCAGCGTCCATGCAGCCAAGGGTGGCGCGCGCAGCACCACCAGTGTCGATCTGTCGAAAACCTACCTGGACTGGGCACGCCGCAACCTGTCGCTGAACGGTTTTTCTGACAAGAACCGTCTGGAGCAGGGCGATGTGATGGTCTGGCTGGACGCCTGCCGTGACGAATACGACCTGATCTTCATCGACCCGCCGACGTTCTCCAATTCCAAGCGCATGGAAGGCATCTTCGACGTGCAGCGTGACCAGGTGCAGTTGATCGACCTGGCCATGGCACGCCTGGCGCCGGGTGGCGTGTTGTATTTCTCCAACAACTTCCGCAAGTTCGAGCTCGAACCCAACTTGAGCGAGCGCTACGCGGTAGAAGAAATCACGGCCAAGACCATCGATCCGGATTTCGCCCGTAACGGCAAGATCCACCGTGCCTGGAAAATCATGGCGCGTTAGCAGAACGAGCCCACCGCAGCTCGCCTGCGGTGGGTCACCTGCCTTCTGTAGGAGCAAAGCTTGCTCGCGATAGCGGTGTGTCAGTCGACTCTGTAGGAGCAAAGCTTGCTCGCGATAGCGGTATGTCAGTCGACATTAAGTTGAATGACCCACCGCTATCGTCGGAACGCCGCCCGGACCAAGCTTTGCTCCTACAGAAAGGTGGTGCACTAGCTGGTTCGTTCAGTGCTGGTCAAATTAGTGGCTAATAGCTATAACTCAACTCAGGGCCATTGAGCTTTCCCGGCGCTTGGCGTTTTGAGTTTGCCTCTATGTCGTTGCACGTCATGCGCCCAAAGATCCTGGGTTTTATCAGTGAAGATGCTTCGGCCTGGCTGGTCGCGCTACTGGTATTGCTCGTCGGCGGCATTCTCACGGGGCTGCTGGCCTGGTCAACTCTTAATCTGTTTCACCATCAATTGCGGCAACGCTTCCAACTGCTCGCCAGTGAACGTTACAGCCGTATCGAAGAACGTTTTGAAGATCAGGAACAGCGCCTGGACGGGTTGCGCCGGTTCTTTGCCAATTCCGACACGGTGTCCCGCGAGGAATTCGACGGTTACGCCAGGCCACTGTTGCATCGCACCCAAGCCTATTCATGGGCACCGCGGATCTCCCGTGCCGCGCGGCCTGCGTTTGAGCGCGCGGTGCAGGAAGAAGGGTTGAGCGAGTTTCGTGTTCGCGAACTGGATGCTACCGGGCAGTTGCAAACGGCTGCTGAGCGGGACGAGTACGCGCCGGTGCTTTATACCCAGACTCAAAGCCGACTTCCCGCCCCCCTGGGATTCGATTTGCTTGCGCAACCGTTGCGCCGCGCCACGCTGGAGCGGGCAGACAGCCATGGTGGCCTGGCGGTGTCGCAACCGCTGTATCTGCTGGGGATTGAGCCGACCTATGCCCGGGGAATCCTGCTGGTGGCACCGGTCAGCCGGCAGCCGGCGGCGGGGGGTGTACCGGATGGTTACGTCATGGCCGTGATCAGCATGCGCCAACTGCTTGCGGATGGATTGCCGGAGGAGAACCACGATTTTCTGTCGGTGCGCATTCTTGATTTGTCCACCGGGGATCAGCATGAAGTGCTGTACGAGTCGAGCAATACGCCCGCCGTCAGCGAACTGTCATCGACGCAGCTGATTCGTCTGGCCGACCATGATTATCAGGTTGAAATGCGGCCCAGCACCTCGTTTCTGCAAGCCAACCATTCTTCGGTGAGCAGCCTGGTGGTGTTGGGCAGCTTGCTCAGTCTGCTGCTCAGCGCCCTGCTTTACGTGTTGGTCAGCCAACGTCAGCGGGCGCTGAAGCTGGTCGAGCAACGGACCCAGGAACTGCGTGCTCGCGAGCAGGAATTGCGCGGCACCCACGGCCAGCTGCGTGGCGTATTGAACGCCGCGACGCAGGTAGCGATCATCGCCACCGACCTGCGCGGCGTCATCAACACCTTTAATGCCGGTGCCGAACACATGCTGGGCTATTCCAGTGCCGAAGTGGTGGGGCACATGACGCTGGAGAATCTGCACCTGCCCAGGGAACTGGCGGCGCGTTCGGCGGAGTTGAGCGCGCGGTATGGCAAACCGATTCCCACCTGTCAGGCGATGCTGGTCGAGGGCGGTGAGGAGGGCGGTCATGAAGCGCGGGAATGGACGCTGGTGCGCAGCGATGGCAGCCACCTTGCGGTGAACATGTTGGCGACGCCTGTGCTCGACGAACTGGGCCTGTGGGTCGGACACCTGGCGATCTGCATCGACATCACCGAACGCAAGCGCGTTCACGAAGCACTGGCGGCGCGTGACCTGCTGTTGAAGAAACTCAGTGCCCACGTGCCGGGCGGGATCTACCAGTTCAAGATGGAATTCGACGGGCGTTTCAGTGTGATCTACGCCAGTGACGGGATTCGGGAGATCTACGAACTCGAACCGGATGTGCTGCTGCTCAATGCCGAAGCGATCTTCACCCGGATACATCCGCAAGACACCACGCGGGTGCGCGCCTCGATCCGCGCTTCGGCGGACAACCTGAGCCCGTGGCGCGAGGAGTATCGCGTGCAATTGCCCTTGCGTGGGCTGCGCTGGGTCCGTGGCGAAGCGACCCCGGAGGAGTTGCCCGGCGGCGGCGTGCTCTGGCATGGCTACATTTCGGACATCTCCGACCTCAAACGTGTGGAAGAAGAACTGCGGGCGCTGTCGGTGACGGATTCCCTGACGGGTATTCACAACCGCCGTTACTTTCAAGAGCGTCTGACCACCGAAATGGCCAGGGTCGAGCGTGGCGGCGGCGAGTTGTCGGTGATCATGCTCGATGTCGATCACTTCAAACGTATCAACGACCAGCACGGTCACGCGGTCGGTGACCGGGTGCTGCAGGCCGTGTGCGAGCGTATCGGTCATCGCCTGCGTCGCACGGATGTGTTTTGCCGTTTGGGCGGCGAGGAATTCATGGTGCTCTGCCCGGACATCGGTGGCGAGCACGCGCATGTGCTGGCGTTGCAGCTATGGCAGGAGTTGCGCAGTTCGCCGATTGATGGCGTCGGGATCGTTACGGCGAGTTTCGGTGTGGCCAGCTGGCGAGCCGGGGAGGGCGCGGACGCGCTGTTGCTGCGGGCGGATTCAGGGGTGTATGCCGCGAAACAGGCGGGACGGGATCGGGTGGAGGCAGAAATGAATTAAGTGGATCGAAAAGATCGCAGCCTCGTTTCACTCGACACCTCCTACAGATTCATCAGTACACCTGTAGGAGCTGGCGAGTGAAACGAGGCTGCGATCTTTTGATCTTAAGCGGTCACAGCACCGAAGCCGTCTCTGGCAGTTTCGGCTGGCGATACAGGTCCAGCAGCACCTGATCCAGCACCGACGATGCGCCGAAGGGAGCTTTGTCGTTGAGGATCGCGACCACCGCCCAGGTATTGCCGTTGATGTCGCGGCTATAGCCGGAGATCGCTCGAACGGTGTTCAGGGTGCCGGTCTTGACGTGCGCTTCACCGCGCATCGCGGTGGTCTTCAAGCGTTTGCGCATGGTGCCGTCGGTGCCGGCAATCGGCATCGAGCTGATGAACTCGGCAGCGTACGGGCTGCGCCAGGCGGCCTGCAGCATTGCCGCCATTTCCCGGGCGCTGACTCGCTCGGCGCGGGACAGGCCGGAGCCGTTCTCCATGATCAGGTGCGGCGCGGTGATGCCTTTCTTCGCCAGCCACTGACGAACCACGCGCTGGGCAGCCTTGGCGTCGTCGCCATCGGCGTCGGTGCGGAACCGCTGGCCCAGGCTCAGGAACAGCTGCTGTGCCATGGTGTTGTTACTGTATTTGTTGACGTCGCGGATGATTTCCGCCAGGTCCGGCGAATAAGCCCGGGCCAGCAATTTGGCATTTTTCGGCGTCGGCGCCAGAACGTCCTTGCCCTGAATGCTGCCGCCCAGCTCTTTCCAGATGGCCCGGACCGCACCGGCGGTGTAGGTCGCGTGGTCCAGCAGCGACAGGTACGTCTGGGAGCTGCAGCCATCGCCCAACTGGCCGCCAACCGTCACGGTCACGCTGCCATCGGGTTGGGTCACCGGGTTGTAGCGCACGCCGCCGGTGCACTGCTTGGAGTTGATGGCCTTGACCTGGTTTTCGATACGGATCGAGGCAATCGGTGGCTCGACCGATACCAGTACCCGGCCGTTGTCATTGCGGGCCACAAAGCGCAGCGCCTTGAGGTTGACCATCAGCGAATCGGGTTTGACCAGGAACGGCTTGTTATCGTCATTGCCGTCATCGTTGAACTCGGGCAGTTGCGGTTGCGTGAAGAAATTGCGGTCCAGCACCAGGTCGCCGGTGATCTGCGTAACGCCATTGGCGCGCAGGTCACGCATCAGCAACCAGAGTTTTTCCATGTTCAGCTTCGGATCACCGCCACCTTTAAGGAAGAGGTTGCCGTTGAGAATGCCGCCGCTGAGGGTGCCGTCGGTGTAGAACTCGGTTTTCCACTGGTGGTTCGGGCCTAGCATTTCCAGCGCCGCGTATGTGGTGACCAGCTTCATGGTCGACGCCGGGTTGACCGAGACATCCGCATTGAAAATGGTCGGCGTGCCCGGGCCATTGAGGGGAATCAGCACCAGGGACAGGGCGTTGTCCTGCAGTTTGCTGGCCTTGAGGGCCTTTTCAACGTTGGGAGTCAAGCCGGTATTAATAGGCGCAGCGGAAAGTGGGAGGGCCAATGGGAGAAGTAAACCGGCCAGCAACAATGGACGCAAAGATTTGATCATATGAAATAGAACCCTACAGCCGAGGGGAAAAAGACGAGGGCATGAAGATAAATTCCCTCAGTAGTCATGAAAGTGTCGGCATTATGCCCCAAGGTGTAGGGGCTTGTGCCGTGACCTGGCCCGCTAATAAGCTATTTTTTTACCGACGGTAGGTCGCTGCGCCCAGAGAGTCGGGCAATTGGCGGCTTAAACTGCTAAAGTGCCGCCCGTTATTACTTATGAGGATTGTTCCAATGGCGACTAACCGTTCCCAGCGTCTGCGCAAAAAACTGTGCGTCGATGAATTTCAAGAGCTGGGTTTCGAACTGAACCTGGATTTCAAAGAAGATTTGGCTGATGAAGCCATTGATGCTTTCCTCGATGCGTTCCTGCAAGAAGCCATGGAAGCCAACGGTCTGGGTTATGTTGGCGGCGACGACTTCGGTCTGGTTTGCCTGCAGAAACGTGGCTCGGTATCCGAAGAGCAGCGCGCTGCTGTTGAAGCCTGGCTCAAAGGCCGCAGCGAACTGACCGAAGCAACCGTCAGCCCGCTGATCGACGTCTGGTACCCGGAAAAGCCGATCAATCCGGTAGCTTGATGTTAGAAAAAACGGCGACCCAAGGGTCGCCGTTTTTTTATGCCTGCGATTTCTTTTTGGGCGCTGGGCTTTTGTGGGAGCAAGGCCTATGTGGGAGGCCTTTGTGGGAGCAAGGCTTGCCCGCGATGGCGTGCTCAAGATCGCCATCGCGGGCAAGCCATGCTCCCACCGCTGCGATCTTTTGATCTTAGGCTTTACGCCAATTCAAGATCACCAGCGTCACCACCCCCGCCACAATCCCCCAAAACGCCGAACCGATGGAAAACAGCGTCAGCCCGGATGCCGTCACCATGAACGTGATCAACGCGGCTTCACGCTCTTTCACTTCGCTCATGGCAATGCTCAGCCCATTGATGATCGAGCCGAACAACGCGAGCGCCGCAATCGACAGCACCAGTTCTTTGGGCAACGCGGCAAACAGCGCCGCCAGTGTCGCGCCGAACACACCGGCGATCCCGTAGAAAATCCCGCACCAGACCGCCGCCGTGTAGCGCTTGTTGCGATCTTCGTGGGCATGCGGCCCGGTGCAGATTGCTGCGCTGATGGCCGCCAGGTTGATCCCGTGTGAACCAAACGGTGCCAGCAGCAGCGAGGCGATCCCGGTGGTAGTGATCAGCGGTGACGCGGGTACGTTGTACCCATCGGCGCGCAAAACCGCGATCCCGGGCATATTTTGCGAGGTCATGGCCACGACAAACAGCGGAATGCCGATGCTGATGGTGGCCGCCAGGGAGAAGTGCGGCGTGGTCCACACCGGCGTCGCCACTTCCAGGTGGAAGCCACTGAAATCCAGCAGCCCCATGAACCCTGACAGGGCCGTACCGATCAGCAATGCCGCCAGCACGGCATAACGCGGCGACAGGCGCTTGATCACCAGATAAGTGAAGAACATCCCCAAGACCAACGCCGTGCGATGTTGCGCCGCGACAAAGATTTCACTGCCGATCTTGAACAGAATCCCCGCCAACAACGCCGCCGCCAGGGAAGCCGGGATCTTTTTGACCAGGCGCTCGAAGCTGCCGGTCAAACCACAAATCGTGACCAGTACGGCGCAGGTGATGTAGGCGCCGATCGCTTCGCCGTAGCTGACACCGCCGAGGCTGGTGATCAGCAACGCTGCACCGGGAGTCGACCAGGCGATGGTGATGGGCGTCCGATAGCGCAGGGACAGGCCGATCGAGCACACCGCCATGCCAATCGAGATCGCCCAGATCCACGACGAAATCTGCCCGCTGGTCAGGCCGGCGGCTTGGCCGGCCTGGAACATCAACACCAGGGAGCTGGTGTAGCCGGTCATCATGGCGATGAAACCCGCAACAATCGCCGAAGGTGACGTATCGGCCAGAGGGCGGAGCTGCGTGTGCGTGGCGTCGTTCATGACGGGGTGTTCCTTGCTCTAGTGGAGATGCCCGAGCCTTTGTAGCAGCTGGCGAAGCCTGCGTCCGGCTGCGGTGTGGCGAGGGGATTTATCCCCGTTGGGTCGCGCAGCGGCCCCAAATCTTTACGACTGCTGCGCAGCCGGACGCAGGCTTCGCCAGCTGCTACAGGACCCGGGTTAACGCGCGGGTTATGGATTCAAGCCTAAACTCAAAAGTAACCCATCGTTGCAATACAGCGGAGGCGACAAACAGCCGTACAGTCGTGTTGCCACCATCCATTGTGTACAATCGCGGTGTTTTTTACGCGATACTTGCCAGCGACCCACTGTGCCGTATTACAGTCACGGTCAATTCGCCGCAGTTCTCCCGACTCGAGTGCCCATGAACGAACAGTTGCAGCCCCTCAAGAAACAACCGCGAGCAGGCAAAGCCGGCCGCAGCGGTACCCAGGACGATATTGTCTACGCGCATATCTTCGAGGCCATCCTCGAACAGCGTCTGGCGCCCGGCACCAAGTTGAGCGAAGAAGCGCTGGGGGAAATTTTCGGGGTCAGTCGCACCATCATTCGCCGTGCGCTGTCGCGCCTGGCCCATGAAGGGGTTGTGCTGCTGCGTCCCAATCGCGGCGCCGTCGTTGCCAGCCCGAGTGTCGAAGAGGCACGGCAGGTGTTCCTGGCCCGGCGTCTGGTGGAGCGAGCGATCACCGAACTGGCGGTTCAGCACGCGACAGCCGAGCAGATCGCCGAGCTGCGTCAGATGGTCAACGACGAGCGCGACAGCTTTTCCCGTGGCGACCGCGGTGCAGGTATCCGTCTGTCGGGCGAATTCCACCTGAAGCTGGCCGAAGCGGCGAAGAATGCCCCCCTGATCAGCTTCCAGCGCAGCCTGGTGTCGCAGACCTCATTGATCATTGCCCAGTACGAAAGCGGCAACCGATCCCACTGCTCCTACGACGAGCACACCCAGTTGATCGACGCCATCGAAGCGCGCAATGGTGAGCTGGCGGTGGATTTGATGATGCACCACATGGATCACATCGACAGCAAGCTCAACCTCGACGAAGAAAGTGCGTCGGATGATTTGCATGCGGTGTTCTCGCATTTGTTGCAGACCAAGAAGCCTGGGCGGCCAGCGGCCAAGCTTTAAAAGATCGCAGCCTCGTTTCACTCGACAGCTCCTACAGGAGTACGAGTTCCTCTGTAGGAGCTGCCGAAGGCTGCGATCTTTTGATCTTTCTGACAGGCAATAAAAATCCCCCGGGCTGAAAAGCGGCGGGGGATTTTTTATGCCTGAAGACTTAGCGCTGATGCACCAGCGCACCCGCCGCATAGGTCTGCAGCACCGTCCGGTCGTCGCCCAGCGTCATCAGTACAAACAACGTCTCGGCAATGTTGTTGGCCTGCTTCAAGCGATAGCTGAGCAGCGGCGTAGCGTTGTAATCCAGCACCAGGAAATCCGCGTCGGTGCCCGGCAGCAACGTGCCGATCTTGTCTTCCAGGCGCAGCGCACGGGCACCGCCCAAGGTCGCCAGGTACAGTGATTTGAACGGGCTCAGTCGTGCGCCTTGCAGCTGCATGACTTTGTACGCTTCATTCAGGGTTTGCAGCAGCGAGAAGCTGGTGCCACCGCCCACATCGGTGCCGATGCCGACATTGAGTTTGTGTTTCTCGGCCATTGGCAGGTTGAACAGGCCGCTGCCGAGGAAGAAGTTCGAGGTCGGGCAGAACGCAATGGCCGAACCGGTTTCCGCCAGTCGCGCGCACTCGTCGTCGCACAGGTGCACACCGTGGGCGAACACCGAGCGCTCGCCGAGCAGTTGGTAGTGATCGTACACGTCGAGATAGCCTTTGCGCTCCGGGAACAGCTCCTTGACCCACTCGATCTCTTTCAGGTTTTCGCTGATGTGGGTCTGCATGTAGAGATCCGGATACTCGCTGAGCAACTGCCCGGCGAGGGTCAACTGTTCCGGAGTACTGGTCGGGGCAAAACGCGGCGTGACCGCGTAATGCAAGCGGCCTTTGCCGTGCCAGCGCTCGATCAGTGCCTTGCTTTCCACGTAGCTGGATTCAGCGGTGTCGGTCAGATAGTCCGGCGCGTTGCGGTCCATCATCACTTTGCCGGCGATCATGCGCAGGTCCAGCTGCTCGGCAGCCTCGAAGAACGAGTTCACCGATTGCGGGTGCACGCTGCCGAAAACCAGTGCCGTGGTGGTGCCGTTGCGCAGCAATTCCTTGATGAAAATGTCCGCGACTTCGTCGGCGTGAGCCTTGTCGGCGAACTGGCTTTCGCACGGGAAAGTGTAAGTATTGAGCCAGTCCAGCAGTTGCTCGCCGTAGGCACCGACCATGCCGGTTTGTGGCAAGTGAATGTGGGTGTCGATGAAACCCGGGGTAATCAGGGCGTCCTGATAGTGGGTGATGTCGATATCGGCCGGCAGGGTCGGCAGCAATTCGCTGGCGTGGCCTATGGCGCTGATCTGGCCGTTATCGACCACCAGCAAGCCGTCCTCGAAATACTCGTAGGAGGCTTCGATGCCCACTTCGGCGGGATCGGCGATGCTGTGCAGGATGGCGGCGCGGTAGGCTTTTCGAGTCAGAGGCATGGTCGTTCTCAATTCGTGGCTTTCAGGTTTGAAGCGTGGCTGCGACGTGATGCCGGCAGCAGTTTGGCAATCGGTTCGGCGCTGGATGTTTGCTGGCCGAAATTGGCGTTGTAGGTGGCGATGATTTCGCCGGCGATGGAGATGGCGATTTCCACAGGCAACTTGCCTTTGACGTCGCCAATGCCCATCGGGCAGCGCATGCGTTGCAGCACGGCGCTGTCGAAACCGGCATCACGCAGGCGGTGTTCGAACTTCACCCGTTTGGTCTTCGAACCGATCAGGCCGAAGTAGGTGAAGTCGTTGCGCTTGAGGATTGCGGCGGTGAGTTCGAGGTCGAGCTGGTGATTATGGGTCATGACGATGCAGTAACTGCCAGCGGGCAAATCGTCGATTTCATCCACCGGTTCTTCGGCGACGATTTTGCGCACGCCGTGAGGGATCTGCTCAGGGAACTCCGCATCCCGCGAGTCGATCCAGCGCACGCGGCAGGGCAGGCTGGCCAGCAGCGGCACCAGTGCACGGCCCACGTGGCCGGCGCCGAATACAGCGATCTGCGCCTGGACCTGGCCCATGGGTTCAAACAGCAGCACGGTCACGCCGCCACAGCATTGGCCCAGGCTGGCACCGAGGCTGAAGCGTTCGAGGTGCGTGTCCTGCTTGCCGCTGGCGAGCATTTCGCGACCGATCTGCATGGCCTTGTATTCCAGGTGCCCGCCACCGATGGTGTCGAACGTCTGGTGGGCGCTGATGACCATCTTCGAACCGGCATTGCGTGGCGTCGAGCCGAGCTCTTCGATGATGGTTACCAACACGCAAGGTTCGCCGCGGTTTTGCAGGTCGGCGAGGGCGTCGATCCAGTTGTACATGTTTCACCTCTCAAGATCGTTCCCACGCTCTGCGTGGGAATGCATCTCTGGACGCTCCGCGTCCGCTGTTCACAATGCGACGCAGAGCGTCGCGGGCTGCATTCCCACGCAGAGCGTGGGAACGATCAAACCACCACCTCGGATTCAGCTTCCACGGTCTTCGCCACCTTCAACTGACGCATCTGCTCACAGCCCCACAACACCCGCTCCGGGGTCGCCGGCGCGTCGATGTGCGGTTGATGTTTGTAGTCGCCCAGACTTGCCACCGCATCCTTGATCGCACACCACGCCGCGATGCCGAGCATGAACGGCGGCTCGCCCACTGCTTTGGAATGGAACACCGTGTCTTCCGGGTTCTTGCGGTTTTCCACCAGCTTCACCCGCAGGTCCAGCGGCATGTCCGCGACCGCCGGGATCTTGTAGCTGGCCGGGCCGTTGGTCATCAGTTTGCCCTTGTTGTTCCACACCAGCTCTTCCATGGTCAGCCAGCCCATGCCCTGGATGAAACCGCCCTCGACCTGACCGATGTCGATGGCCGGGTTCAGCGAGGCGCCGACGTCGTGAAGAATGTCGGTGCGCAGCATTTTGTACTCGCCGGTCAGGGTGTCGATGATCACTTCGCAACAGGCTGCGCCAAACGCAAAGTAATAGAACGGCCGACCACGTGCCTGACTGCGGTCGTAGAAGATTTTCGGGGTCTTGTAGAAGCCGGTGCTCGACAACGAAACCTGAGCGAAGTACGCCTGTTGAATCAACGCTTCAAAGGTCAGGATGTGATCGCGAACCCGCACGTGACCGTTGTGGAATTCCACGTCCTCTTCGCTGACCTTGTATTGACGGGCAGCGAATTCTACCAGGCGTTTCTTGATGATCTCCGCAGCGTTCTGCGCGGCTTTGCCGTTCAGGTCAGCACCGCTGGAAGCCGCAGTCGGTGAGGTGTTCGGGACCTTGTCGGTGTTGGTGGCGGTGATCTGCACGCGGTCGATTTCGACTTGGAAGACCTCGGCCACGACTTGCGCAACCTTGATGTTCAAGCCCTGGCCCATTTCGGTGCCGCCATGGTTCAGGTGGATGCTGCCGTCGGTGTAGATGTGGATCAGCGCACCGGCCTGGTTGAGGAAGCTGGCGGTGAAGGAAATACCGAATTTCACCGGGGTCAGCGCCAGGCCTTTTTTCAGGATCGGGCTGTTGGCGTTGTAGCGGCGAATCGCTTCGCGACGCTCGGCGTACTGGCTGCTTTCTTCCAGTTCGGCGGTCATTTCCTCGAGCATGTTGTGCTCGACGGTCTGGTAGTAGTGGGTGACGTTACGCTCGGTCTTGCCGTAGTAGTTGGCCTTGCGCACCGCCAGTGGATCGAGGCCCAGATGGCGGGCAATCGCGTCCATCACTTCCTCAATGGCGACCATGCCTTGCGGACCGCCAAAGCCACGATAAGCCGTGTTCGAGGCGGTGTTGGTTTTGCAGCGATGACCGTTGATGGTCGCATCGCCCAGGTAGTACGAGTTGTCGGCGTGGAACATCGCACGGTCGACAATCGAGGCCGAAAGGTCTGGCGAGCAGCCGCAGTTGCCGGCCAGTTCCAGGGCGATCCCGTGCAGGCGACCGGTGCTGTCGAAGCCGACGTCATACTCGACGTAAAACGGGTGACGCTTGCCGGTCATCAGCATGTCTTCGACACGCGGCAGGCGCATCTTGGTCGGCTGGCCAGTGAGGTGCGCGATGACCGCGCACAGGCACGCAGGGCTTGCCGCCTGGGTTTCCTTGCCGCCAAAACCGCCACCCATGCGACGCATGTCGACGACGATCTTGTTCATCGACACGTCCAGCACCTCAGCGACCAGCTTCTGCACTTCGGTGGGGTTCTGGGTCGAGCAGTAGACGATCATCCCGCCGTCTTCAGTCGGCATCACCGAAGAGATCTGGGTTTCCAGGTAGAAGTGTTCCTGGCCACCAATGTGCAACGTGCCTTGAATGCGATGCTCGGCGGTTGCCAGTGCGCCCGCCGAATCACCCCGCTGATGGGTATGGCTGTCGAGCACGAAGTGGCGTTTGCGCAGGGCTTCGACGACATCCAGCACCGGTTCGAGGTCTTCGTATTCGATGATCGCGGCCATGGCGGCTTTACGCGCGGTTTCCAGGTCTTTCGCGGCCACGGCGAGCACCGGTTGACCAACGAACTGCACGTCGTCAATGGCCAGCAGCGGATCGCCGGGCAACAACGGACCGATGTCTTTCAGCCCCGGGACGTCTTCATGGGTGATTGCGATGCGCACGCCTTCAAAGGCGTAGCAGGGCTTGGTGTCGATGCTGATGATTTTCGCGTGGGCGCGGTCCGAAAGGCGGGCGTAAACGTGCAGCTGGTTTGGAAATTCCAGACGGTCGTCGATGTACTGCGCTTCACCAGAGACGTGCTTGGCGGCGCTGTCATGTTTGACGCTGCGGCCGACGCCACTGGTCAGGTCCTTGGCGAACAGTTCAGCCAATTCGGCTTGGGTCTTCTCTACAGCGTGATGATTAGACATAAGCGGTCACCCGAGTCTCGATGTGCGGTGTTTGCAATTCGATGAAGTATTTACGCAGCAGGTTTTGCGCGCTAAGCAGGCGGTACTCCTTGCTGGCGCGGAAGTCCGACAGCGGCGTGAAGTCTTCGCCCAGTGCGGCGCAGGCACGTTCGACGGTGGCGTGGTTGAACGGTGAGCCGAGCAACACCGCCTCACAGCTTTTCGCACGTTTCGGCGTGGCAGCCATGCCACCGAAGGCGATGCGGGCGTCAGCGATCACGCCGTTTTCGATGCGCAGATTGAACGCAGCGCACACAGCGGAAATGTCATCGTCCAGGCGCTTGGAAACCTTGTACGCGCGGAACAGTTGTTCGACGCTGGCGCGGGGCACAATGATCTTTTCGATGAACTCGCTTTCCTGACGCGCCGTGACGCGATAATCGATGAAGTAATCTTCCAGCGCCATCGTGCGACGGGTTTCGCCTTTGCACAGAACGATCTGCGCGCCCAGGGCGATCAACAGGGGCGGCGAGTCACCAATCGGCGAGGCGTTACCGATGTTGCCGCCGAGCGTGCCCTGGTTGCGAATCTGCAAAGAGGCGAAGCGTTGCAGCAAATCGCCGAAGTCCGGGTATTCGGATTTCAACGCTTCGTAGCAATCGGAGAGGGCGGTCGCGGCGCCGATTTCCAGGCGGTCGTCGAAACGCTCGATGCGCTTCATTTCGGCGACGTTGCCGACGTAGATCATCACCGGCAAGGTGCGGTGGAATTGCGTGACTTCGAGCGCCAGATCCGTACCGCCCGCCAGCAGGCGAGCTTGTGGGTACGCATCATAGAGGTCGGCCAGGTCGGCCACGGTCAGCGGCACCAGGCAGCGCTTGTCACCGCTGTTGAGTTCACCGATGTCGGTGGGCGCGATGGCTTTCAGGCGGGCGATGGTGTCGGCTTCGCGGGCGTCGAATTGGTCCGGCTGTTTAGCGCAGCAAGACTGCTCGGCGGCTTCCAGGATCGGGCGATACCCGGTGCAGCGACACAGGTTGCCGGCCAGGGCTTCGTGGGCTTTGTGCGAGTCCGGCTGGTCGCTGTTCTTTTGCAGGGCGAACAGTGACATCACGAAGCCTGGAGTGCAGAAGCCACACTGCGAACCATGGCACTCGACCATGGCTTTCTGCACGCTATGCAGTTCGCCTTTGTGCTTGAGGTCTTCGACGCTGATCAGCTGTTTGCCGTGTAGCGACGATACGAACGTCAGGCATGAGTTGAGGCTGCGATAGCGAATGTGCTCACGGCCGTCGTCATCCGTTTGCAGCTCGCCAACCACCACGGTGCAGGCACCGCAGTCACCGCTGGCGCAGCCTTCTTTGGTGCCGGGTTTGCCCACATGGTCGCGCAGATAATTGAGCACGGTCAGGTTTGGGTCCAGGGCGTGCTCGCTACGGAGTTCCTGGTTAAGTAAAAACTGGATCACGGAAGGCCTCGCAGACTCATTATTGTTGTTAACCGCTTTGAACCGAATTTATCAGGTCTGACTTTTCGGTCAATGATTTTCTGACTTAAAGGTCAGGAAAAAACGTTTTGGCGATCAACAACGCGTTCCATCAGTATTGACCCTCTCGGGATAGCCTGCTTTTTTGCGGGAATCGTGCCAAAAACCGCTGAGTGGGCACTCCGCCACACCCCCTCATGTGCGCTACACTGCGCCGCCTGTGCAGATCGAAAGAGTTTGAAGGACAATCATGACGTTCAAGGCGCCGGATAGCCTCGCCGAGCAAATTGCTCACCACCTCGCCGAACGCATCATTCGCGGTGAAATGAAGCCCGGGGAGCGGATCCAGGAACAAAAGGTCACGCTGGCCCTCAATGTCAGTCGCGGTTCGGTCCGCGAGGCTTTGTTGATCCTCGAGCGTCGCCACCTGATCGCGATCCTGCCGCGACGGGGCGCGCACGTGACCGAGTTGACGGCGCACAAGGTGCAGAGCCTGTGCACATTGATGAGCGAGCTTTATATCCTGCTCGGCAATGCAGTAGCTGCCGGCTGGAAAGTCCAGGCCGACATGGCGCCGTTCGTGCAGATCCAGCAGCGCCTGACCGACAGTTTCGAGCGCCAGGACATCCGCACCTTTGTGGATGACAGCTTCAATGTGATGCGCGCTGCGTATCCGTTCGCCAATAACCCGTACCTGCAGGAAACCGTCGAAAATCTGCAACCGGCCATGAGCCGTGCGTATTTCCTCGCCCTGGATCAGCGCAAGGCATCGATGAGTGAGTTTCTGGAGCTGTTCGAACGCTTGCTCGCCGCCGTGCTGGCGCGTGACTTTGCGCAGATCCGGGAAGTGCTGACCGCCTATGGCCAACGCAGCTGCGATCTGGTGGTTTCCGCCCTGACGGACGCCTAAGCGTGCGGCTCAAGTGCATCAAGCTGGCGGGGTTCAAATCCTTCGTCGACCCGACCACGGTGAACTTCCCCAGTAACATGGCGGCGGTGGTCGGGCCCAATGGTTGCGGCAAGTCGAACATCATCGACGCCGTTCGTTGGGTGATGGGCGAGAGCTCGGCCAAGAACCTGCGCGGCGAGTCGATGACCGACGTCATCTTCAACGGCTCCACCAGCCGCAAGCCCGTGAGCCAGGCGAGCATCGAACTGGTGTTCGACAACTCCGACGGCACGCTGCTGGGCGAATACGCCGCCTATGCGGAAATCTCCATTCGCCGCAAAGTGACCCGCGACAGCCAGACCACCTATTACCTCAACGGCACCAAATGCCGTCGTCGCGACATCACCGACATCTTCCTCGGCACCGGCCTGGGGCCGCGCAGCTACTCGATCATCGAGCAGGGGATGATCTCCAAGCTGATCGAGTCCAAGCCGGAAGACCTGCGCAATTTTATTGAAGAAGCGGCGGGCATCTCCAAGTACAAGGAGCGCCGACGCGAGACCGAAAACCGCATTCGTCGCACCCACGAAAACCTTGAGCGCCTGACGGACCTGCGCGAAGAGCTGACGCGTCAACTCGAGCGCTTGCATCGCCAGGCCGAGTCGGCCAGGAAGTATCAGGAATACAAAGGCGAGGAGCGTCAGCTCAAGGCCCAACTGTCGGCCTTGCGCTGGCAGGCGTTGAACGATCAGGTCGGCCAGCGCGAGGCGATCATCGGCACCCAGGAAGTCACCTTTGAAGCCCTGGTCGCCGAGCAGCGCAACGCCGACGCGAGCATCGAACGCCTGCGTGACGGGCACCACGATCTGTCGGAGCGCTTCAATCTGGTGCAAGGGCGCTTCTATTCGGTCGGTGGCGATATCGCCCGGGTCGAACAAAGCATCCAGCACGGTCAGCAACGGTTGCGCCAACTGCAGGACGATCTCAAAGAAGCCGAACGCGCGCGCCTGGAAACCGAATCGCACCTGGGCCATGACCGCACGCTGCTGCTGACCCTCGGCGAAGAGCTGGACATGCTCACGCCAGAACAGGAAGTCACCAGCGCCGCCGCTGAAGAAGCCGCTGCCGCGCTGGAAGAATCCGAAACCACCATGCACGGCTGGCAGGAGCAGTGGGACACGTTCAACCTCACGGCTGCCGAGCCCCGTCGTCAGGCCGAAGTTCAGCAGTCGCGCATCCAGCAGCTGGAAACCAGCATGGAGCGTCTGGCCGATCGTCAGAAGCGTCTCGGCGAAGAGCGTGCGTTGCTGTCGGCGGACCCGGAAGACGCCGCGATCATGGAGCTCAGCGAGCAGCTGGCCGCCAGTGAAGCGACGCTGGAAGACTTGCAGGCCAGTGAAGAGGCCCAGGTCGAACGCCTCGAACAACTGCGCCAGGAATTGCAGCTCGCACTACAGAATCAGCAACAGGCACAGGGTGATCTGCAGCGTCTGAACGGGCGCCTCGCATCCCTCGAGGCCTTGCAGCAAGCAGCGCTCGACCCTGGCACCGGCACCGCTGAATGGCTGCGCGAGCAACACCTGGCGGATCGTCCGCGTCTGGCCGAAGGCCTCAAGGTTGAAGCCGGTTGGGAGTTGGCGGTGGAAACCGTCCTGGGTGCCGACCTGCAAGCGGTGCTGGTGGATGATTTTGGTGATTACGACCTGGCCGGGTTCGCCCAGGGCGATCTGCGCTTGCTCAGTCCGGCCAGTGACGGCTTGCGTGTTGCGGGCAGTTTGCTCGACAAAGTTGAGGCGCTGATCGATCTGTCGCCCTGGCTGGGACAGGTCAAGCCGGTCGACAACCTCGAACAGGCCCTGGCCCAGCGCAGTCAACTGAGCGTCGGCCAGAGCCTGATCAGTCGCGACGGTTACTGGGTCGGCCGGCACTTTCTGCGCGTGCGTCGTGCCAGTGAAGCGGAAAGCGGCGTGCTGGCTCGCGGTCAGGAAATCCAGCGGCTGAGTATTGAACGTGAAGAGCGCGAAGCCACGGTCGAAACCCTGGAAACCCAGCTTCAGACTCTGCGGGCGCAACAGCGTCAGCAGGAAAACGGCCGTGAACATTTACGTCGCCTGCTGCAAGACGAAGCGCGTCAGCAAGGTGAGCTGAAAGCCCAGTTGTCGGCCGGCAAAGCCAAGGTCGAACAATTGACCCTGCGCCGCACACGTCTGGACGAAGAACTCACCGAACTCGCAGAGCAACGTTCGCAGGAACACGAAAACATCGGCGAGGCGCGCCTGCAATTGCAAGAGGCCCTCGACAGCATGGCGCTCGACACCGAGCAACGCGAGCTGCTGATGGCTCAGCGCGACAGCCTGCGCGAACGGCTTGATCGCGTGCGTCAGGAAGCCCGCCAGCATAAGGATCATGCGCATCAGCTGGCGGTGCGACTGGGTTCGCTCAAGGCTCAGCACGATTCAACTCGGCAAGCATTGGAACGACTGGAAATGCAGTCCGAACGCCTGACCGAAAAGCGCGAGCAATTGAGCCTCAATCTGGAGGAGGGCGAGGCTCCGCTGGAAGAGTTGCGCCTCAAGCTCGAGGAGTTGCTCGACAAGCGCATGACTGTCGACGAAGAACTCAAGACCGCGCAGATCGCTCTGGAAGACGCCGACCGCGAATTGCGCGAGGCCGAGAAGCGCCGCACCCAGGCCGAACAACAGTCCCAGCTGATTCGCAGTCAATTGGAAATGCAGCGCATGGAATGGCAAGCGCTGACGGTGCGCCGCAAGACCCTGCAGGATCAGTTGCTGGAAGATGGCTATGACCTGCACGGCGTGCTCGCCACGCTGACGGCAGAGGCCAACGAGAAAGACGCCGAAGAAGAACTCGAACGCATTGCTGCACGGATCCAGCGACTGGGTGCGATCAACCTCGCGGCCATTGACGAATACACGCAGCAATCGGAGCGTAAGCATTATCTGGATGCGCAAAACGACGATCTGGTCGAAGCGCTCGACACCCTCGAGAACGTGATTCGCAAGATCGACAAGGAAACCCGTAACCGCTTCAAAGATACCTTTGATCAGATCAATGGCGGTTTACAGGCACTTTTTCCAAAAGTTTTCGGTGGCGGACGCGCGTATTTGGAACTGACGGGCGAAGATCTACTCGATACAGGGGTAACGATCATGGCGCAGCCGCCAGGAAAGAAGAACAGCACCATCCATTTGCTCTCCGGTGGCGAAAAAGCCCTGACCGCATTGGCACTGGTTTTTGCGATCTTCAAGCTCAATCCTGCGCCGTTCTGCATGCTCGATGAAGTGGATGCGCCGTTGGATGACGCGAACGTTGGACGCTATGCACGGCTGGTCAAAGAGATGTCCCAGACGGTGCAGTTCATCTACATCACCCACAACAAGATCGCCATGGAAATGGCCGATCAACTGATGGGGGTGACGATGCATGAACCGGGCTGTTCGCGACTGGTGGCGGTGGATGTCGAAGAGGCGATGGCGTTGGTGGACGCCTAGCAGCGCAGCCATAAGCTGCAAGCTTTAAGCGGTCAGTGACGAGCTTGCAGCACCTGGCTTGGAGCTTGTAGTTGCGAAGCCCTGTAAAGTTGCCTTTGGTCGTGCTAGTTTAATATCAATTTTTCGTATGCGTGGGCAAAACGCCTGTCAGAACATAGAGTTGGCGCCACGTTTTAAAGCGGTTTGCGAGTTGTAAACCCCTTATTTTTCAGCATTTTTTATAGAGGCACGGGATTACATGGAAATCGGTCTGCGCGAGTGGCTGATCGTCATCGGCATTATTGTCATTGCCGGTATTCTTTTCGATGGCTGGCGCCGTATGCGCGGCGGCAAGGGGAAACTGAAGTTTCGTCTTGATCGAAACCTGTCCAATTTGCCGGACGAGGACACCAGCGCCGAGCTGTTGGGCCCGCCTCGCGTCCTGGATACCCATAAGGAACCGCAACTGGACGAGCATGATCTGCCGTCGGTGAGCATGCCTGCCCGCGATGCCCGTGAATCGGGTTCCAAACGTGGCAAACGTGGCCATGGCGAGCCCTCCCAGGGCGACCTGAACCTTAACCTGGATCTTGATGGCGGACCGAGCTTCAGCAGCCGTGATGATTTCCCGGACGACACCAAACCGTCTCATGCAGCCGTCGAACGCGAACAGCCTCAAGCTGAAGAAGTATTGGTGATCAGTGTGATCTGCCGCGACGCTGCTGGCTTCAAAGGGCCGGCGCTGTTGCAGAACATTCTGGAGAGTGGCCTGCGTTTTGGCGAAATGGATATTTTCCACCGTCACGAAAGCATGGCCGGCAATGGCGAAGTCCTGTTCTCGATGGCCAACGCTGTCAAGCCAGGCATCTTTGATCTGGACGACATCGATCATTTCAGCACGCCGGCTGTGAGCTTCTTCCTCGGCCTGCCGGGTCCTCGTCATCCCAAGCAAGCCTTTGACGTGATGGTGGCAGCAGCTCGCAAGCTGTCCCAGGAGCTGAATGGTGAACTCAAGGACGACCAGCGCAGCGTGCTGACCGCCCAGACGATCGAGCATTACCGTCAGCGCATCGTTGAATTCGAACGTCGTGCTTTGACCCAGAAACGATAAAGGCAAAAGATCGCAGCCTCGTTTCACTCGACAGCTCCTACAGCGATCGCAATGTTCTGTAGGCGCTGCGTAGGAGCGTAGGAGCTGTCGAGTGAAACGAGGCTGCGATCTTTTGATCTTAAACGAGATAGAACAGAGCAGCCTCGGCTGCTTTTTTGCTTTATGAGAGAACACCCATGACCGCCGCCAAAAACCGCATTCAAGCGCTGCGCGCTGAGCTGGATCAGCACAACTATCGCTATCACGTGCTGGACGAGCCGAGCATTCCGGACGCCGAGTACGATCGGTTGTTCCATGAGCTCAAAGCCCTCGAAGCGGCCCATCCCGAACTGATCACCAGCGACTCGCCGACACAGCGAGTGGGCAGCGCGGCGTTGTCGGCGTTCACTCAGGTGCGCCACGAAGTGCCGATGCTCAGTCTCGGCAACGCCTTCGAAGAAAACGACATGCGTGAATTCGATCGCCGGGTCACTGAAGGACTGGACTTGCCGGTCGGCGACCTGTTTGGCGGCGGGGCGGCGGTGGAATACAGTTGCGAACCCAAGCTCGATGGCCTGGCGGTCAGTCTCTTGTATCAGGACGGCGTGCTGGTGCGCGGTGCCACGCGCGGTGATGGCACCACGGGTGAAGACATCAGCGTCAACGTGCGCACCGTGCGCAATATCCCGCTCAAGCTGCAGGGCACCGGCTGGCCCGCCACCCTGGAAGTGCGCGGCGAGGTCTTCATGTCCAAGGCCGGTTTCGAGCGGCTCAACGCCACCCAACTGGAAGTCGGTGGCAAGACCTTTGCCAACCCGCGCAACGCTGCGGCCGGCAGTTTGCGGCAGCTCGATTCAAAGATCACCGCCAACCGTCCACTGGAATTCTGCTGCTACGGCATCGGCCAGGTGTCGGCGGACATCGCCGACACCCACATCGGTAACCTGAAGCAGCTTCAGGCGTGGGGCATGCCGATCAGCCGTGAGCTGAAACTCGCCCATGGCATCGATGAGTGCCTGGATTACTACCGCGACATCGGTGAGCGCCGCAACGATCTGGCCTATGAAATCGATGGCGTGGTGTTCAAGGTCAACAGCATTGCTTCGCAGCGTGAACTGGGTTTCCGTGCGCGCGAACCGCGCTGGGCGATTGCCCATAAATTCCCGGCGATGGAAGAACTCACCGAGTTGCTCGACGTGGAGTTCCAGGTCGGTCGCACTGGTGCGGTCACGCCCGTGGCGCGCTTGAAACCGGTAAAGGTGGCTGGCGTCACCGTGGCCAACGCCACCCTGCATAACATGGATGAAGTGGCGCGCCTGGGCTTGATGATTGGCGACACGGTGATCATCCGCCGTGCCGGTGATGTGATCCCGCAAGTGGTGCAAGTGGTCCTTGAGCAACGTCCTGACGATGCGCGGCCGGTGCACATTCCGCAGCAGTGCCCGGTCTGCGGTTCCCATGTCGAGCGCACGCAACTGGTCAAACGCAGCAAGGGTCGTGAGACCGTCAGTGAAGGCGCGGTGTATCGCTGCGTCGGTCGCCTGGCCTGCGGTGCGCAACTCAAGCAGGCGATTATCCATTTCGTCTCCCGTCGTGCTTTGGACATTGAGGGGCTGGGCGACAAGAGTGTCGAGCAACTGGTGGATGAAGGCCTGGTGAATTCGCCCGCGGACCTGTACGCCCTGACGTTTGAACAGGTCGTCGACCTCGAAGGCTTCGCTGAGCTGTCCAGTAAAAAGCTGCTCAGCGCCATCGAAGACAGCAAGAAGCCGAGTCTGGCGCGCTTTATCTACGCCCTCGGGATTCCCGATGTCGGCGAAGAGACGGCCAAGGTCCTGGCGCGTTCTCTCGGCTCGCTGGAGCGTGTGCAGCAGGCCTTGCCGCAAGTACTCACCTATTTGCCGGATGTCGGTCTGGAAGTGGCTCATGAGATTCATAGCTTCTTCGAAGACACGCATAACCAGCAGGTGATCGCTGATCTGCTTAAGCACGGCATGCAGATTCAGGATCAAGGTGAGCTGGGCGCCGAGTTTGCCGCCAGCACCACCCTGGGTGGTTTCCTCGACAAACTGCACATTCCTTCGGTGGGCCCGGGCGGTGCGCAGAAGCTGGCGGACAAGTTTGGTTCACTGGAAGCGGTGATGAACGCTGACTGGCTGGACATGCGCCAGACGCTGCCGGAGAAACAGGCGAATTCGGTTCGGGAGTTTTTTGCAGTCGCTGAAAATCGACAGGTCGCTGAAGCTGCCGAGAAGCAGCTGCGCGATTTCGGCATGCATTGGCAGAGCGAGAAGAAAGTGGTCGAAGGCTTGCCGCTGGCAGGGCAGACCTGGGTGCTGACCGGCTCGCTCGAGTTGATGAGTCGCGATGTGGCCAAGGACAAGCTGGAAAGCCTGGGCGCCAAGGTGGCGGGTTCGGTGTCGGCCAAGACTCATTGCGTGGTGGCAGGTCCGGGTGCCGGTTCGAAGTTGGCCAAGGCAAATGAGTTGGGGTTGAAGGTGCTGGATGAAGAGGCGTTTGTTGCGTATCTGAAAGATCACGGCATTTCTGTCGGGGATTGAAAACGCAAGATCAAAAGATCGCAGCCTGCGGTAGCTCCTACAAAGAAGCGTTCGCAATTCGTTGGGTGGTGCAACTTCGCTTTTGTAGGAGCTGCCGCAGGCTGCGATCTTTTGAATTCACCAAACAATGCGTTGGAACGATCTTCTCGCGGCAATGATCTAGTCTTGGCAAGCCCCAGGGAGAGATCGCCATGTACCGCTTCTTCGAACAACTCAGTTCACGCATCGCCGCGCCTTTCATCAGTGAAAGTTCGCGCAACAGCAAGGTGTGGCAATGTCGCTGCGGGCAGGCGCTGTTCTTTCGCAACAGCCAGTGCCTGGCGTGTTCGGCAATGCTCGGGTATCAGCCGGAGAAGAGCCGGTTATCCTCGTTGCAACCAGGGCCGCAAGTCGATACCTGGGTCCTCGACGCCGAGCCCGACGCGGGGTTGTTCCGTCGCTGTGCCAACCTCGATTCCCCGGCCGCCTGCAACTGGTTGCTGGCGGCGGATGACCACAATGCGTTGTGCATCGCCTGCAGCCTGAACCGCACCATCCCCGATCTCTCCATTCCCGAGAACCCTGAGCGCTGGCGGAAGGTCGAGACGGCCAAGCGTCGCCTGGTCGCTCAACTGGTCAGCCTCGGTTTGCAGGTGATTCCCAAAACCGTCGACGAAGAGACGGGACTGGCTTTCGATTTCATCGGCGTCGATCTCGAAGGCGCGCCACCCACTACCGGTCACGCCAACGGCCTGATCACCCTGGACATCAAGGAAGCCGACGATGTCCATCGCGAGAAAATCCGCGTACAGATGCACGAGCCGTATCGCACGCTGCTCGGGCATTTTCGTCATGAGGTCGGGCATTACTACTGGGACCGCTTGATCGCCAACAGTCACTGGCTGGAACCGTTCAGAAGCCTTTTCGGTGATGAGCGTCAGAGCTATGCCGACGCCCTTGAGCGCCATTACCAGCAAGGGGCGCCGCTGGACTGGCAGCAACATGCCGTCAGTGCCTACGCCACCATGCATCCGTGGGAAGACTGGGCCGAGACCTGGGCTCACTATCTGCACATGATGGACGCGGTGGACACCGCCCTCGGGTTTGGCATGAGCGCCCGGGAAATGGATTTCGACTACCAGCCGTTTCCCCCCGAAACCTTGTATGACCCACAGCACCCCGGTGGCGCAGCGTTCCTGTCGTTCGTGAACGCGTGGATAGAACTCGCGGGCATGCTCAACGAGTTGTCGAGCAGCATGGGCCAGCCGGATTTCTATCCGTTCGTCCTGCCCCCGGCAGTCATCGCCAAGCTGCACTTCATTCACCTGGTGATTCAGGAGGAGGGCGGCAAGGCGGATGAGGTGGTGCAGGTTCTGTAGCCACTACAGGCCCGAAGCAAAACATCAATCCTTGTAGCACCACCGATCCTTGTAGCAGCTGGCGAAGCCTGCGTCCGGCTGCGTAGCAGTCGTAAAACCATACACTGCGGTGTAACAGGAGAACCGTGTTTACCGGATTTACGACTGCTGCGCAGCCGGACGCAGGCTTCGCCAGCTGCTACAGGTGTTCTGTGTGCCGGGTGTTGCGTTCACCGAGTGTCAAACATTTTGGCAATGGCGCATGTCATTGACCGGCCTCATATTTTTTAATCTGCTCGAACGGTTGTAACTTCGTCTCAGATAGGTACAATGGCGCGGCTCGCCGTCAGGTGAGCGTCGTTATGGTGACTCCATCGGTCCCCCCGCAACGATTACCCGTGAACCTGGTCAGATCCGGAAGGAAGCAGCCACAGCGGGAACATTGTGTGCCGGGGTGTGGCTGGTGGGGTTGCCTCCATAACGCACCGCGAGAGTCCTCTCGCGTTTTCTCAAAAAAATACTTTTAAGATGTGTCTGCCATGGGCGTTGTCCAGGCGGCGTTTTGCTGTGTCCGGGTTTTGACTTCAGGGCTAAGGCTGGCCGATATACAGTCGGATGATGTCGTCGATCTCCCCGGACATTTTCATTCGCACCAACGTACGCAGAATCCGTTGCACAGGCACCTTGGGGTCGTTGCGCACGTAGCAACCCACGCGCTGCTCCTGCAGCAATGCCACGCTTTGCAGGTGCCGTTCAGGCAGCAGGCGCTGGTCGAACCAATCCAGTGCCCACTGATTACTCACCGCATAGCGATAGCGTCCCGCCATGAGCTTTTCCAGCACTTGTTCCTGATTGCGGGCGTCTTCGCGCTGCAATTTGTCCGCGTCGAACAACGGTTGCAGGGTGGGGTAGGTGTAGCTGCGGACGGTGCCGATAGATTGTCGTGGCAGATCTGCCGGAATCACCGCGGTCAGCGGGTCTGGCCGGCTGATCAACACGTCAGGCTGAACCCAGAGCGGAATGCTCCAGATGTAATCGCCGGACTGATTCGGCAGCCAGGACTGCGCGGCATAGCAGCGCACGTCCACCTCGCCGTGCTCCATGGCGCTCTGCACCCGCGCCCGGGGCAGTACATGAAATTCGGCAGGGACACCCACTTGGGTCGCCAGGCTCAACATAACGTCGTACAAAATGCCCTGCATCGGCCGCCCCGATTCGAATTGAACCATCGGCATGCTCCAGCTATCGGGCACCACGAAGCGCAACGGCGCCTCTGCAGCCACGCTACTCAAACTGATCAAGCACAATGCCCCCAAGGCACACCGCATAAACGCTCCGGTACGGCTGAATCCCGAGCCTTTGAAAGCTCCCTGAATGCATCTTAGCCAGATTAGACGAGCACACCGGATGCAATTTTAGCCTTGCTCCGCTAGCATTAGCCGCTTCTGCTTCCCAGTGGCGACGGTTTTCGATGAGTTATCAGGTTCTTGCACGTAAATGGCGTCCGCGCTCGTTCCGCGAAATGGTCGGCCAGACCCATGTGCTCAAGGCTCTGATCAATGCCTTGGACAGCCAGCGGCTGCACCACGCCTACCTGTTTACCGGTACGCGCGGGGTCGGCAAGACCACCATCGCGCGGATCATCGCCAAATGCCTGAACTGTGAAACAGGCATCACCTCGACGCCGTGCGGCGAGTGTTCGGTGTGCCGCGAGATCGACGAAGGTCGCTTTGTCGACCTGATCGAGATCGACGCCGCGAGCCGGACCAAGGTCGAGGACACCCGCGAACTGCTCGACAACGTGCAATACGCGCCAAGCCGTGGGCGCTTCAAGGTCTACCTGATCGACGAAGTGCACATGCTCTCCAGCCATTCCTTCAATGCGCTGCTGAAAACCCTCGAAGAGCCGCCGCCCTACGTCAAGTTCATCCTGGCGACCACCGACCCGCAGAAACTTCCTGCAACGATTCTGTCGCGGTGCTTGCAGTTCTCCCTGAAAAACATGACGCCGGAACGCGTGGTCGAGCATTTGACCCACGTATTAGGCGTCGAAAACGTGCCGTTTGAAGACGACGCCCTCTGGTTGCTGGGTCGCGCCGCCGACGGTTCGATGCGCGATGCCATGAGCCTGACCGATCAGGCCATTGCCTTCGGTGAAGGCAAGGTCATGGCGGCGGACGTGCGGGCGATGCTCGGTACCCTCGACCACGGTCAGGTCTTCGACGTTCTGCATTCGCTGATCGAAGGCGATGCCAAGGCGTTGCTCGAAGCGGTCCGTCACCTGTCCGAGCAAGGTCCGGACTGGAATGGCGTGCTCTCGGAAATTCTCAACGTGCTGCACCGTGTCGCGATTGCCCAGGCCTTGCCTGAAGGCGTCGACAACGGTCACGGCGACCGTGACCGGGTGCTTGCCCTGGCACAGGCCTTGCCGGCTGAAGACGTACAGTTCTACTACCAGATGGGCCTGATCGGTCGTCGCGATCTACCGCTGGCGCCGGACCCGCGTGGCGGCTTCGAAATGGTCCTGCTGCGAATGCTCGCCTTCCGACCGGCGGATACGGCGGACGCCCCGAGGCAACCGCTAAAGCCAGTGGGGATCAGCCAGGCCACAGTTGATTCCGCAAATTCAGTGGCTGCCGCGCCGGTTGTTGCGCCGGTAGTCGCTACGGCAGTTGCACCGGTCATCCCTGCGCCTGTTGCTGCGCCGGTGCCCGTTCCTCAGCCCGTCGCGCCCGTCGTCGAGCCTGAGCCGGTGGTCGAGCCTGTGGCGGTTGAAACCGTCGTCGACCTGCCCTGGAATGATCCGGTCGAACCTGAAGTCATTCAGCAGCCCGCTGTCGAGCCCATGCTGGATACCGCCAGTGAGCAGCCCGAACTGCCGCCGATGCCCTTGCCGACGCCCGACAGCGTTGTGCCGGACGCACCTGAATGGGCGGCTGCACCGATTCCTGAGCCCACCGTGGCGCAAGTCGATGCTGCCACGCCGGGCGTGGACCTCGATGACGAGCCGCCACTGGACGAAGACTACATCGAGCCGGACATCGATTCGGCCTACAGCTACCTCGACGAACTGGCCAGCGAACATGCCGCCGAGCCTGCACCGGAGCCCGAGCCAGAACCGGCGGCCATGCCGGCCACCGGCCTGGCCCTGCAATGGCTTGAGCTGTTCCCGAAATTGCCGATCTCCGGCATGACAGGCAGCATCGCCGCCAACTGCACGTTGATTTCGATCGAGGGCGACCACTGGCTGATGCACCTGGACCCGGCCCACAGCGCCTTGTTCAACGCGACCCAGCAACGCCGTCTCAACGATGCATTGAACCAGTACCACGGGCGTACGCTGTCCCTGAGCATGGAATTGATCAAGCCCGAGCAGGAAACCCCCGCCCAGGCTGCGTCCCGGCGGCGGGTCAACCGTCAGCGCGAGGCGGAGGAGTCGATCCACGGTGATCCGTTCATCCAGCAAATGATGCAGCAGTTCGGTGCGGTCATCCGTAACGATACTATTGAACCTGTCGAAGCTCTGGTCAGTCAGGGCTAATAACTGAAGGTGTCCGGCCGCAAGCGTCGGGCGCCGTTTTTATCCAAGTACTTTTGAGGTGATTCCCATGATGAAAGGTGGCATGGCCGGCCTGATGAAGCAGGCGCAGCAGATGCAGGAAAAAATGGCCAAGATGCAGGAAGAACTGGCCAACGCCGAAGTCACCGGCAAAGCCGGTGGCGATATGGTCACCGTGGTCATGACCGGTCGTCACGACGTGAAGCGCGTGACCATCGACCCAAGCATGGTTGAAGGCCTGAGCGAAGACGACCGGGAGATGCTGGAGGCTGTTTTCGCCGCCGCCGTCAACGACGCCGTCCGCAAGATCGAAGCCAACAGCCAGGACAAAATGTCCGGCGTGACCGCTGGCATGCAATTGCCGCCGGGAATGAAACTACCATTCTGATTCGCTAAAACGCGTCGGATGGGCTACAAAAAAATGCCAGGCACCGCGCCTGGCATTTTTGTTTCTGCCTGATGAGATTCGGTGTCCATAAGGCCGTAATCGCGAGCAGGCTTACTCCCACAGGTGACCGAGTACCAATGTGGGAGTGAGCCTGCTCGCGATGAAGTCGACCCGGTCTCGGGCAGAAACATCGAACGCCATACCGCCACAACGGTCTGCTCCCTATACCCCCAATTCACGATCAAGGAGACGCTCACATGCCAGACGCATTGACCCTCAACCAACGTATCGTCCTGGCGTCACGCCCGGTAGGCGCGCCGACGCCGGAGAATTTTCGCCTGGAGCGCGAAGCGTTGCCTGACCTGGCCGACGGTCAGCTGCTGCTCAAGACCCTCTACCTGTCGCTTGATCCTTACATGCGCGGACGCATGAGTGATGCGCCGTCCTACGCCGCTCCGGTCGAAATCGACGAGGTCATGACCGGTGGCGCTGTCAGCCGGGTCGAGCGCTCGCGTAATCCGAAATTCCATGAAGGTGATCTGGTGGTCGGCGCCACAGGCTGGCAAAGCCACAGCATCAGCGACGGGCGCAATGTCATCCCGGTGCCGTCCGGATTGCCGAGTCCGTCGATGGCGCTGGGTGTGCTCGGCATGCCGGGAATGACCGCCTACATGGGCCTGATGGACATCGGTCAACCCCAAGCCGGCGAGACGCTGGTGGTTGCCGCCGCGTCTGGCGCCGTGGGTTCTGTGGTCGGCCAGGTAGCGAAGATCAAAGGCTTGCGCGTGGTCGGTGTGGCCGGCGGCGCAGAGAAGTGCCGGTATGTGGTCGAAGAGCTGGGGTTTGACGCCTGCATCGACCACAAGGCCGAGAACTTTTCCCACGAGCTGGCCCTGGCGTGCCCCAAAGGCGTCGACATCTACTACGAAAACGTCGGTGGCAAAGTCTTCGATGCAGTGCTGCCGCTGCTGAATGCCAAAGCGCGGATCCCCCTGTGCGGCCTGATTGCCGGCTACAACGCCCATGAAGCGCCCGCTGGCCCGGATCGCCTGCCGCAATTGCAACGCACGCTGCTGACCAAGCGCGTGCGTATCCAGGGCTTCATCGTGTTTGACGACTATGGAGATCGCCAGCCGGAATTCGTCAGCGCCATGGCGCCGTGGGTCCGTGATGGCAAGGTGAAATTCCGCGAAGACGTGGTCGATGGCCTGGAAAACGCCCCCGAGGCGTTCATCGGCCTCCTGGAAGGCCGCAACTTCGGCAAACTGGTCGTACGGGTCGCTCAAGACTGAGTAATTGACGCTAAAGAGAGGCGCGGGTATAACCGCGTCTCGTTGATTTGTCGGACGTTTCCCCATGAGCTTCAGCCCTTTGATTCGCCAACTGATCGATGCCCTGCGAACGTTGCCGGGTGTGGGTCAGAAAACCGCCCAGCGCATGGCGTTGCAGTTGCTCGAGCGTGATCGCAGCGGCGGCTCGCGACTGGCCTTGGCCCTCAGCCAGGCCATGGAAGGGGTCGGTCACTGCCGGATGTGCCGCACGCTGACCGAAGAAGACCTGTGCCCGCAATGCGCCGACACCCGTCGTGACGACACCTTGCTCTGCGTGGTGGAAGGGCCGATGGATGTTTACGCGGTAGAGCAGACTGGTTTCCGTGGGCGCTATTTCGTGCTCAAGGGGCATCTGTCGCCTCTCGATGGACTGGGGCCAGAGGCCATCGGGATTCCCCAGCTACTGGCGCGCATCGAAGAGGCCGGCACATTTACTGAGGTCATCCTGGCCACCAACCCGACGGTGGAAGGTGAAGCCACGGCGCACTACATCGCTCAACTCCTCAGCAACAAGGGCCTGATCGCTTCGCGGATTGCCCATGGCGTGCCATTGGGTGGAGAGCTGGAGCTGGTAGATGGCGGGACGCTGGCGCATTCTTTTGCGGGGCGTAAGCCGATCGCGTTGTGAATGGCTAAAGCAAAAGATCGCAGCCTTCGGCAGCTTCTACATCGAATACGTACCCCTGTAGGAGCTGCCGAAGGCTGCGATCTTTTGATCTTCTCTTGAAAACCAAGCAAGCGCTCGGTTAACTTCGCTGAACCTTCAGTGGAGTTCGCCGATGCCTGCTTTTCAGGAATACTTCGATCCCAGCCACCAATTGGTCCGTGACAGCGTCAGACGCTTCGTCGAGCGTGAGATTCTCCCGGACATCGATCAATGGGAAGAAGCCGAAAGCTTTCCCCGCGAACTCTACCTCAAGGCCGGTGCAGCCGGGATATTAGGGATCGGCTATCCCGAGGCGTTGGGCGGCTCCCATGAAGGCGATCTGTTCGCCAAAATCGCTGCCAGCGAAGAGTTGATGCGCTGCGGTTCGGGAGGATTGGTGGCGGGGCTCGGCTCGCTGGACATCGGTCTGCCGCCGATTCTCAAGTGGGCCAGGCCTGAAGTGCGTGATCGCGTGGTGCCGCAGGTGCTGAGCGGGGAAAAGATCAGCGCCCTGGCCGTCACCGAGCCCAGCGGTGGCTCCGACGTCGCCAACCTGCAAACCCGCGCTGTGCGCGACGGCGATTTTTATCGGGTCAACGGCAGTAAAACTTTTATCACCAGCGGTGTGCGCGCGGATTTTTACACCGTCGCAGTGCGCACGGGCGACCCCGGTTTCGGTGGCATCAGCCTGCTGCTGATCGAAAAAGGCACCCCCGGTTTCACGGTCGGTCGGCAGCTCAAGAAAATGGGCTGGTGGGCGTCAGACACGGCTGAACTGTTCTTCGACGATTGCCGGATACCGGCAGGAAATTTGATCGGTGCCGAGAACATGGGCTTTGCCTGCATCATGGGCAACTTCCAGAGCGAGCGCCTTGCCCTGGCATTGATGGCCAACATGACCGCGCAACTGGCGCTGGAGGAGAGCCTGAAATGGGCCCGTCAGCGTGAGGCGTTCGGCAAACCCATCGGCAAGTTCCAGGTGCTCAAGCACCGTCTCGCTGAAATGGCCACGGCGCTGGAAGTCTCCCGGGAATTCACCTACCGCCAGGCGGCGAAAATGGCGGCGGGGAAGAGTGTGATCAAAGAAATTTCCATGGCCAAGAATTTCGCGACCGACACGGCGGATCGCATCACCAACGATGCGGTGCAGATTCTGGGGGGGATGGGGTACATGCGCGACAGCCTGGTTGAGCGGCTGTACCGGGATAACCGGATCCTGTCGATTGGAGGCGGGACGCGGGAAGTGATGAACGAGATTATCAGTAAACAGATGGGGCTTTGAGAGGGGAGCTTGGGATGGATTTTGTGGTGTTGCGGCTGACGCTATCGCGAGCAAGCTCGGCTCCCACAAGGATCTGCGGTGTACGCGAGCTTGTGTACGACTGAGATTTACTGTGGGAGATTCTATGGTTGAGGGGAATCTCTCAACTGACTTTTGGTTGGTATTCGCTTTGCCCTTTCAGCAAGGCGAATACTACCCGAGCAAGCTTGCGAGCCAGCATCACCAGTGCCTG
>Ga0160470_100236_pt1 | contig 42375 bp, 40 predicted proteins | sample HID1973I_E11MG_FD_108214 | JGI IMG/M metagenome (GOLD analysis project Ga0160470, IMG submission 108214) | Enriched mosquito-associated microbial communities from UW Madison campus, WI, USA - HID1973I_E11 MG | ecosystem: Host-associated > Arthropoda: Insects > Digestive system > Unclassified ... | reverse complement strand
CTGGCGGGCCAGCAGGATGTGCTCGCGCGTCTGGGGCATCGGGCCGTCAGCGGCCGAGCACACCAGGATGGCGCCGTCCATCTGGGCAGCGCCGGTGATCATGTTCTTGACGTAGTCGGCGTGACCCGGGCAGTCCACGTGAGCGTAGTGGCGGTTCGCCGTCTCGTATTCGACGTGCGCGGTGTTGATCGTGATGCCGCGCGCCTTTTCTTCGGGCGCAGCGTCGATCTCGTCGTACTTCTTGGCCATGCCGCCGAACTTGGACGACAGCACCGTCGCGATCGCCGCCGTCAACGTGGTCTTGCCGTGGTCAACGTGACCGATCGTGCCCACGTTCACGTGCGGCTTGGTGCGCTCGAACTTGTCTTTTGCCATGTCATCGACTCCGAAAAAAACTGATCAGTACCAGGCATGCGGGGCGCGGCACCCCGGCTTCTCAAAAATTGTGGTGCCCATGGCGGGAATCGGACCCGCGACCTCTCCCTTACCAAGGGAGTGCTCTACCACTGAGCCACATGGGCGAACTTTCTCAGCACTGCCTCGTCCGCGACGGGCGCTCCAGCCAATGTGGAGCGGGAGACGGGAATCGAACCCGCGTCATCAGCTTGGAAGGCTGGGGTTCTACCATTGAACTACTCCCGCCTTGCCCGCGCAAATGCCCGGCAATGCTGCAAAATCCTCTGCAAACTTTCGCTGGTGGAGAGGGCTGGATTCGAACCAGCGTAGGTATAAACCGGCAGATTTACAGTCTGCTGCCATTAACCACTCGGCCACCTCTCCGGCGAACCTCGAAATATAGCACGCTTTGAGTGCGTCGGCCAGACCGGCCGATGCAAAAAGCAACGAGTTCGTCGTCGCGCACCAATTTCTAGCCGGGGCAAATTATACAGGACCGCGGTCGGTGCGTGATTCCGGCTCGCTGCCCACGCCCTGCTGAAGCGCGCGATGCGCCCGCGCCTGCCCGAAATGGCCGCAGCCGATGAAGGGCACCGGTGGACGCATGGCCGACAGGGGCGACGGGTGATTGGCCGCCAGCACGCAGTGGCGGCTGGCGTCGATCAGGCTGCGCTTGCCCTGCGCATGGGCGCCCCAGAGCATGAAGACCACCGAGCGGTCGCTGGCGGCGACGTGGCGGAACACCGCGTCGGTGAGCGCCTCCCACCCGCGGCCGGCGTGGCTGGCCGGCTTGCCCTCCTCCACCGTCAGGCAGGTGTTGAGCAGCAGGACACCGTGGCGCGCCCACTTCACCAGGCTGCCGCCGGGATCGGGGAACGGCGGCGGCGCGACGCCCAGGTCGCGCTGCATCTCCTTGAAGATGTTGCGCAGCGATGGCGGCAGGGCCACGCCCGGCGCGACCGAAAAGGCCAGTCCTTCGGCCTGACCGCGGCCGTGGTACGGGTCCTGGCCGAGGATGACGATGCGAACCGACTCCGGTGGCGTGAGTTCGAGCGCGCGCAGCGGCTCGGGCGGAAAGATCACGGCGCCGGCGTCCAGCCGCTGTCGCAGGAACTGCAGCAGACCGCGACCGGTGGCGCTGGCGAAGAATTCGTCGACCAGCGGCTGCCAGCCGGGAGCCACCGGCCACTGCGCCGGATCGGCGTGCATCAACTGGCTCGACTGGGCGCTCATGGAACGATCCTCGCGCAGGTCGCAGCGGCGCGGGCCATCGCGGGTGTGGCCGTCCGACGGCTCATTGGAAGAGCTGCGCCAGCGCCTCGCCCGGCTCCTGCGCGCGAATGAATGCTTCGCCGACCAGGAACGCATGCACGCCGGCCTGCCGCAGCCGCGCCACGTCTTCGCGTGTGGCGATGCCCGATTCGGTGACCAGCAGCCGCTCGGGCGGCACCTTGGCCTGCAGCGCGAGCGTGGTGTCGAGCGACACCTCGAAGGTGCGCAGGTTGCGGTTGTTCACCCCGATGAGCGGCGTCCTCAGGCGCAGGGCCCGCTCCATCTCGGCCTCGTCGTGCACTTCGACGAGGACCGCCATGCCGAGCCCGAGCGCGATGGCCTCGAAGTCCCGCAACTGCGCGTCGTCCAGGCAGGCGGCGATCAGCAGGACCGCGTCGGCGCCGATCGCGCGCGATTCATAGATCTGGTAGGCGTCGACCATGAAATCCTTGCGCAGCACCGGCAGTTCGCAGGAGGCGCGCGCGAGCTTCAGGTTGTCGATGCTGCCCTGGAAGAACTGGCGATCCGTCAGCACCGACAGGCAGGCCGCGCTCACGGTACCGTCGCCCACGGCGTAGCTTTGCGCGATGTCGGCCGGCTCGAAATCCTCCCGCAACACGCCCTTGCTCGGACTGGCCTTCTTCACCTCGGCAATGACGCCGGCCTGGCCGCGCTCGATCTTGCGGCGCAGCGCGCCGATGAAGTCGCGCGTGAGCACGCGCGACTCGGCGTCCTGGCGCATGAGTTCCGGCGCGACCCGCTTGCGCGCGGCAGCCACTTCCTCATGCTTGACGGCGACGATCTTGTTCAGGATATCCGACATGTTCAACCCTCCTGTCCCGCGCGCTGGCTGAAGTCGGCCAATTGCTGCAGCTTGCGGCGCGCCGCGCCGGAATCGATCGCCTCGCACGCGCGCTCGACGCCTTGCGCCACCGACTCGGCCACGTCGGCCGCGAACAGCGCCGCGCCGGCGTTGAGCAGGACGATGTCGCGCGCCGGGCCGGCCTCGCCTTCGAGCACGCCGACCAGCAACGCCCTCGACTGCTCGGGCGTTTCCACCCGAAGCGCCCGGGTGCTGGACATGGCGAAGCCGAAGTCCTCGGGGTGCATTTCGTACTCGCGGATCTCCCCGTTGCGCAGTTCACCGACCATGGTGGCCGCACCCAGCGAGATTTCGTCCAGCCCGTCGCGGCCGTAGACCACCAGCGCATGCTCGGCGCCCAGCCGCTGCAGTGCCCGCACCTGGATGCCCACCAGGTCCGCGTGGAACACGCCCATCAGGATATTGGGCGCGCCGGCCGGGTTGGTCAGCGGGCCCAGGATGTTGAAGATGGTCTTGATGCCCAGTTCCTTGCGCACGGGCGCGACGTTTTTCATGGCCGGATGGTGATTCGGCGCGAACATGAAGCCGATGCCGACCTCGGCCACGCAGGCGGCGATCTGCGCGGGCTTGAGGTTGATGTTGACGCCCAGCGCCTCCAGCACGTCCGCGCTGCCCGACTTGCTGCTCACGCTGCGTCCGCCGTGCTTGCTCACCTTGGCGCCGGCCGCGGCCGCCACGAACATCGAGCAGGTGGAGATGTTGAAGGTATGCGCGCCATCGCCGCCGGTGCCCACGATGTCCACCAGGTTGCGGGTGTCGGCCACCGGCACCTTGGTCGACACCTCGCGCATGACCTGCGCGGCGGCGGTGATCTCGCCGATGGTCTCCTTCTTGACGCGCAGGCCGGTGATGAAGGCGGCCATCAGCACGGGCGAGCATTCGCCGCTCATGATCAGCCGCATGATGTGCAGCATCTCGTCGTGAAACACCTCGCGGTGCTCGATGGTGCGCTGCAGCGCCTCTTGGGGAGTGATGGACATGGTGAGTCTCCGCGTGAAGATCCGGGGCCTGCGAACAGGCCTAGTGTGACGCCGGCGCCGCGGCGGGGGAATCCGCCAGCGCCAGCTTGAGGCCGAAGCCGATGAAGAGAAGGCCCGCGCCGCGCTCCAGCCAGCCCATGCCGCGCTGCACCGCGCCGACGCGCCGGGCCAGCCATGCCGCGGACAAGGCCCAGCCGAAGTTCACCCACAAGGCATTGAAGTTGAACAGCAGGCCGAGCGCCAGGAAGGCCAGCGAAGGATGCGCCGCGCCGGGCGCGATGAACTGCGGCACGAAGGCCAGGAAGAACAGCGCCACCTTCGGGTTGAGCGCATTGGTCCAGAAGCCGCGCCGGAACACCGTCCGCAGCGGCACGGCGTCCGCCGGGCCGGTGACCGCGCCCGCGCCCAGCACCGGCACGCCGGCCGGCGCACGGCTGAACAGCATCGCCAGCCCGACGTAGACGAGATAGGCCGCGCCGACCCACTTGAGCACGGTGAAGGCCGTGGCCGAGGCAGCGACCAGCGCACTCACGCCGACCGCCGCCGCCACGATGTGCACGCAGCATCCGGCCGTGATGCCCAGTGCCGCCACCATGCCCGCGCGTGCGCCTTGCCGCAGCCCCTGGCTGATGATGAAGAAGACATCCGGCCCCGGCGTCAGGTTGAGCAGCAGGCCGGCGGCGACGAACGCGAGAAGGTGGGACGTGTCGGGCATGGTTCGGCCTTTTGCCTCTTGTCCGCCCTTCAGGCCCCGAAGAAGCGCCGGATGGCGGCGACCGCCCGGTCCACGCCGGCCGCGTCCACGTCCAGGTGGGTGACGAAGCGCAGGCGGTACAGCCCGGTGGCCAGGATGCCCTGCGACTGCAGGTGCGCCAGCAACTCGGCACTGCGGTCGCGCGCGTCGTCCTCCAGGTCGGCGAAGACGATGTTGGTCTGCGGCGGCTCGACCTTCAGCCCCGCCACGCCCGCCAGGCCGTCGGCCAGGCGCCGCGCCAAGGCATGGTCCTCGGCCAGCCGGTCGACATGGTGCTCGAGCGCATGGCTGGCGGCCGCGGCCAGCAGCCCGGCCTGGCGCATGCCGCCGCCGGCCATCTTGCGGATGCGGTGGGCGCGGGCGATGAATGCGCGCGACCCGCACAGCGCCGAGCCGACCGGCGCGCCGAGGCCCTTGCTGAAGCACACCGACACGCTGTCGAAGCACTGGGCGATGCGACGCGCCTCGGCCCGGGCCGCGCCGCCGCAGGCCGCGGCCTGCGCCACCGCGGCGTTGAACAGGCGCGCGCCATCCAGGTGGCGTGCCAGCCCCTTGTCGGCAGCCAGCTGCGTGGCCGCCTGCACCTGCGCGAAGGGCAGCAGCTTGCCGCCCAGCGTGTTCTCCAGCGCCAGCAACCGCGTGCGGGCGAAATGGGCGTCGTCCGGCTTGATGGCCGCCTCGATGTCGGACAGCCGGAAGCTGCCGTCGGCCAGGTGTTCCAGCGGCTGCGGCTGCACGCTGCCGAAGACGGCCGCGCCGCCACCCTCCCAGCGGTAGCAATGCGCCTGCTGGCCGACGATGTACTCGTCGCCGCGCTGGCAGTGCGCCAGGATGCCGCACAGGTTGCTCTGCGTGCCGGTCGGCAGGAACAGCGCGGCCTCGAAGCCCAGCAGGTCGGCGATCTTCTGCTGTAGCGCGTTGACGCTGGGATCGGCGGCGAACACATCGTCGCCCAGTGGCGCCGCCATCATCGCCGCGCGCATCGCGGGCGTGGGTTGCGTCACCGTGTCGCTGCGCAGGTCGACGGTTGCCATGCTCACGCCTCCAGAAAGTTGCGGAGCATGGCGTGCCCGTGCTCGGTCAGGATCGATTCGGGATGGAACTGCACGCCCTCGATGCGCACTGCGTGCTCGAAGCCGGTGTGGCGCACCCCCATGATCTCGCCGTCGTCGGTCCAGGCGGTGATCGCCAGTTCTGCCGGGCAGCTCTCGCGCGCGATCGACAGCGAGTGGTAGCGGTTGACGGTGAAGCGCTCGGGCAGCCCGGCGAACACCCCCTCGCGCGTGGTCTGGATCTCGCTGGTCTTGCCGTGCATCAATTGCCGGGCCCGCACGATCTGCCCGCCGAAGGCCGCGCCGATCGACTGATGGCCCAGGCACACGCCCAGGATCGGCAGCTTGCCTGCGAAGGTTTCGATGGCCGGCACCGACACGCCGGCCTCGGCCGGCGAGCACGGCCCGGGCGAGATCACCAGGCGGCTCACGCCGGCGGCGATGCGCGCACCGATCTCGTCGAGCGTGATCTCGTCGTTGCGCACCGTCTCCACCTGCGCCCCGAGTTCGCCGAAATACTGCACCAGGTTGTAGGTGAAGGAGTCGTAGTTGTCGATCATCAGCAGCTTGTTCACAGCACCGCCTCGCTGGCAAAGGTTTTGCGGAAAGAGGCGCCGCAGGTCATGCCCACCGACAGCGCACCGGCATCGCCGGCATCGACGCGGGAACTCGGCACCAGGCCCGCGAGGGTGCCGCGGCGCCGGGCGCCATGCAAGGCATGTGCCTTGCGGCAGAAACGACTGAAGGGATTTCGGGGCATCGGCAATCTCCTGGGTTCTGGGAGCCGCCGTGCCGGAGAGCCATCTGCTTGACCTTGCCCACCGTCCCGGCGGCAAGGAGCGGTTCAGGACCGCAACAACGTGCCGCTTCCTACTGGAAGCGCCACCACCGAGCAACGTTGATCGAAACGGTACGGATCATCGACAGATTGAGGTTCAGCCCCGGCGACGCGCGCGATTCACACCCGTATTCACGGGCGGCCCGCGCCGGGCAACTGCATTTTGATCTTAGCACGCCCCTTGTGCGGATAGCATTGCGGCGTCGCGGCGTGCCGACTCGGACCGGCCTCAAGACCGGAGCGCCGACGAGAACGAAATCAGGGAGAAAACGGGATGCCGATCGAGTCCTTGCCTACGTCATGGCGGGTGGCGCCGCTCACGCTTCGGCCGCTGTTCGACGAGGCCAGGCGCCAAGGCATCGACGTCGAGGGCGTCTGCCAGGGTCTGGCCTTCACGCCGGGTGACCTCGACAACCCGCGCTTCTGCCTTCCTCACGACCGCGCCGTCGAAGCCGCCCGACGCGTCCTGTGCCTGACCGGGGACGCGTCATTGGGTGCTGTGTTGGGTGCGCGCACCAACCTCGCCAGCCGCGGCATCCTGGCGCTGGGGCTGATGGCGAGTTCGGCCCTGGGCGAAGCCGTCGACCTCGCGCTCCGGTATCCCCGCAGCGCCGGCTTCCTGCTGGCCGTGCGGCAGCAGGCGGCCGCTCCGGGCCGGCACGTCCTGCTGGCCGAGCCGCTTCCCAACTGCGCAGACGTCGCGGCGTTCCTCGCGGACAAGCTCCTGGTGGGCATGGTCAGCATCCTGCGGCACCTGGCGGGCGCCCACTACACGCCGCTGGCGATCGAGTTCGTCCATCGCCAGCCGGCACGCGCGCACCTGTTCGAGGACTTCGCGGGCTGCCCGGTGCGCTTCGGCTGCCGGCACAACCGGCTGATCTCCGAGGCGTCCTGGATGGCCGCCCCCATACCGACGGCGAATGCCAGGTCGTATCGGCTGGCCTGCCACCTGCTCGAGCAGGAGGAGCATTTCCTGCGAACCCGATGCCCCGTCGTCGAGGCTGCGGAAAGGATGATGCGCCACGCCCTGCCGTCGATGCCGACGCTCGCGGCGCTCGCAGCCGCCTTGAACCTGAGCGAACGGACATTCAGGCGCCGCCTGGCGGAGGCCGGGACCAACTACCACGCCCTGGCCGACGAGGTTCGCAAGGCGCGCGCACTGGAACTGATCACCGACGGCGGCATGACCATTTCCCGAACCGCGGCGGAAGCCGGCTTCGGCGACCTGCGCAGCTTCAGAAGAGCCTTCAAGCGCTGGACGGGCACCTGCCCGTCCGAAGCGTTCGCGCGCGATTGACGGCCGGTCAATGCCGGCCCGCGTCACCGGCATTGGCCGCTTCGCGCCGAAACTGGCCACTTCAACCCTCCAGACACCGCCTCTCGGGCCGAAAACAACAGCAAGCATTCCGGCGCATCCCGCCGCCGTGCGCTGCTCGCCAACCAGAGACTCGAAAGGCTTGTCATGTTCACCAACCTGAAGATATCCACCAAGCTCCTCGCGGCGTTCAGCGCCGTGATCCTCACCTTTGCGGTCGTCGGCGGCGTGTCGCTGTGGAGCGCCGCGAAGCTCGAGCGGGTCGAAGGGTGGAACACCCATAGCTACCAGGTCCTCGACGCTTCGAACAACATTCTCGCGAGCATGATCGACATGGAGACCGGCGCCCGCGGCTTCCTGCTCAGTGGCGACGAAAGCTTTCTCGCGCCGTGGCAAAGCGGCATCAAGGGGTTTCAAAGCGCATGGTCCAGGGCCAAGGAGTTGACGTCGGACAACGACGAACAGCAACGCCGCCTGGTCGGCATCGAGGCGCAGCATCAGAAGTTCGCGCGCGTGGCCGAGGGCTACATCGCCATGCGCCGGGAGGTCGACGCCGGGCAGCGCCAGTCGAGCGAGCTGATCGCCGAGTTCGTCAAGGCGCGCGACAAGGTGGCCATGGACGGGTTCCGCGGCCTGGAGGAGGAATTCTCCAAGTCCGAAAACGCGCTGCTGGCCGCTCGCACGCAAGCCTCCGCGGAGCAGCGCCGCCTGGTCCGCATCATCAACATCACCGGGTCGCTGCTGGCCGTCGCCATTGCCGCGGTGATGGGCCTGTGGGTGAGCCGGTCCATCACGCGGCCGATCCGTGAAGCGGTGACCGTGGCCGAGCGCGTCGCCGCGGGCGACCTGACGGTCAACGTATCCGCGTCTTCCGCCGACGAGACCGGGCAGTTGCTGCGGGCCCTGGACCGCATGGTCGACGGCCTGCGGCGCATCGTCGCGCAGGTGCGCGAGGGCAGCGACAGCATCGCCACCGGCTCATCGCAGATTGCCGTCGGCAACGCCGACCTGAGCCAGCGCACGGAGGAGCAGGCCAGTGCGCTGCAGCAGACCGCCGCCACCATGGAGCAGCTGAACACGACCGTCGGCACCAACGCCGAATGCGCCAGGCAGGCCAGCAATCTGGCGCAGGACGCGGCCTCGGTCGCGGTGCAGGGGGGCGATGTCATGGGCAAGGTGGTCTCGACCATGCAAGGCATCAGCGAAGGCAGCCGCGAGGTCAGCGACATCACCAGCTTGATCGACGGCATCGCCTTCCAGACCAACATCCTCGCGCTGAATGCGGCGGTCGAGGCCGCCCGCGCCGGTGAGCAGGGACGCGGCTTCGCGGTGGTGGCCAGCGAGGTGCGCACGCTGGCGCGGCGCAGCGCCGACGCGGCCAAGGAGATCAAGACGCTGATCGGCAACAGCGGCGAGCAGGTCGAACGAGGCATGGTGCTGGTGGACCAGGCCGGCAAGACCATGAACGAGATCGTCAGGTCGATCGGGCGGGTGAACGAGATCGTGTCGGAGATCACCACGGCCAGCGTCGAGCAAAGCGCCGGCATCCAGCAGGTCGGCAACGCCGTCGACCAGATGGACCAGGTGACGCAGCAAAACGCGGCGCTGGTCGAGCAGAGCGCTGCCGCGGCGCAGAGCCTGAAGGAGCAGGCGCAGCAACTGGTGCAGGCGGTCGCCGTATTCAAGCTGTCGCAGCAGCAGCAGCAGTGGATCCCGGACGACGGCGCGCAGCTGCCGGCGCAGGCGAATATCCACCCGCGCGACGATGCGCGCATTGCCGCGATGGCTGCGCACTGACTAAGGCGGCAAGCTCACTCCAGTCCTTCCTCGACCAGTTCCGCCGCGCGCAGGATGGCCCGCGCCTTGGCCTCGGTCTCCTTCCACTCGAGCTCGGGCACCGAATCCGCCACCACGCCGGCCGCGGCCTGCACGTAAAGCGTCTGGTCCTTGACGATACCGGTGCGGATCGCGATCGCCACGTCCATGTCGCCGGCATAGCTGATGTAGCCGCAGGCGCCGCCGTACAGGCCGCGCTTGACCGGCTCGAGATGGTCGATCAATTCCATCGCGTGCACCTTGGGCGCACCGGTCAGCGTGCCGGCCGGGAACGTGGCGCGCAGCACGTCGATGGCGGTCATGCCGTCTTCGAGCGTGCCCTCGACGTTGCTCACGATGTGCATGACGTGGCTGTAGCGCTCCACGGCGAAGGCCTCGGTCACCTTGACCGTGCCGGTCTTGGCGATGCGGCCGATGTCGTTGCGCGCCAGGTCGATCAGCATGACGTGCTCGGCGCGCTCCTTCGGGTCGTTGACCAGTTCCTGCTCGGCCGCCTTGTCCAGCTCGGGCGAAGCGCCGCGCGGCCGGGTGCCGGCCAGCGGGCGGATGGTGATCTTCTGCTCGCCTTCGGGCGTGTTCTCCTGGCGCACCAGGATCTCCGGCGACGCGCCCACGACGTGAAAATCGCCCAGGTTGTAGAAATACATGTAGGGCGACGGATTGAGCGAACGCAGCGCGCGATACAGCGACAGCGGCGACTCGGTATAGCGCTTGCTGATGCGCTGGCCCACCTGCACCTGCATGAAGTCGCCCGCGGCAATCAGTTCCTTGGCGCGTTCCACCGCGGCGAGGTAGTCGGCCTTGGCAAAGCTGCGCTGCGGCGGATGCGCCTCGGACGGCCGCACCACCGGCGCGCTGACCGAATACTTGAGCAGGTCGCGCAACTCCCGCAGGCGCCGCTTGGCCTTGCCATAGGCCTCAGGCTGCGAGGGGTCGGCGTAGACGATCAGGTACAACTTGCCCGACAGGTTGTCGATGACCGCGAGTTCCTCGCACTGCAGCAGCAAGATGTCCGGGCAGCCCAGGTTGTCGGGCGGGCAGGTCTTTTCCAGCTTGCGCTCGATGTGGCGCACCGTGTCGTAGCCAAAGTAGCCAGCCAGCCCGCCGCAGAAACGCGGCAGTCCCGGGCGCAGCGCGACCTTGAAGCGCCGCTGGTAGGCGGCAACGAAATCCAAAGGATTGCCCTTGGCGCTTTCGACCACGCGGCCGTCGGTCACGACCTCCGTCACGGCCTCTTCGCCGAAGCCGCTGGCGCGCAGCAGCGTGCGGGCCGGCAGGCCGATGAAGCTGTAGCGGCCGAAGCGCTCGCCGCCGACGACCGATTCCAGCAGGAAGCTGAAGCGTCCGCCGTCCTTGGCATTGGCCAGCTTCAGGTACAGCGACAACGGGGTTTCGAGGTCGGCAAACGCCTCGACCATGAGGGGAATGCGGTTGAAGCCCTGGCTGCTCAGGCTCTTGAATTCGAGTTCGGTGATCACGGGTGCTCTCCATGGGCCGGGCGGCGCACGTTGGCCGGCGGCAGATCATTCACGGGTTTGGCCGGGTTCCGGAAACGGAACGTCGGGCCACGGGGGGCGCGGCAGCAGGCCGCGCGGGTCAGGCAGACAGCGACTTTGGCGTACGCCAGGGCCAGGCTCCCCGGCCTCGACCTGTCTGGATGACGTGATGAATGAACATGGAAGCGTGAGTTTATACGAGTGGCAACGTGAATACATATTGATACATTCACCCCGTCCGCACCATTTCGCGGTTTTGTTCCGGAGACACCCATGAATCGCCTTTTCCGCTGGTTCGCCTGCGGCGCCCTGTTCGCCGCGCTCGGCCAGGCCGGCGCCGCCACCCTCGACTTGGCCGGCGTCCAGATCGACGACAGCCTCAGCCTGGGCGGAACCACCGTGCAACTCAACGGCGCGGGGTATCGCTACAAGGCCGTGTTCCGCGTCTACACCGCCAGCCTCTACCTCAGCCGCAAGGCCCGCAGCACCGACGAAGTCCTGGCGGCGCCAGGGCCCAAGCGCATGTCGATCACCATGCTGCGGGACATCGACGCCAACGAGCTGGGCAAGCTCTTCACCCGCGGGGTGGAGGACAACTCGCCCAAGAGCGAAATGTCGCGCCTGATCCCCGGGTTGCTGCGCATGGGCAACCTGTTCGCCGAGAAGAAGTACCTCAAGGCGGGCGACTCCTTCACTGTCGACTGGATCCCCGGCCAGGGCACGCTGATCGCCATCAACGGGCAGCAGCAGGGAGAGCCCGTGCGCGAGCAGGCCTTCTTCAATGCACTGATGCGCATCTGGCTCGGCCCGGCGCCAGCCGACTTCCAGCTCAAGGACGCCCTGCTCGGACTGGCCGGCTCCTGAGCCGGGGCGCGCTCGCGCCGGCGCAGGCGCTCAGGTGCCCGCAAGCAGCGCCGGCGGCAAGTCGGCGAGCGAGTCGAGCCAACCGTCTGCGTCCACCTCGTCGATCGACTCGCCGTGGTTGTAGCCGTAGCTCATCAGCACCACCGGGCAGCCGGCGGCGCGCGCAGCCTGGGCGTCGTTGCTCGAGTCGCCCACCATCAGCGTGCGCCCGCGCATGAAGCCCAGCGCCTCGCAGGTCTTGACCAGGGGTAGCGGATCGGGCTTCTTGCGCTCGAAGGCGTCGCCGCCGAAGACCAGATCGAAGTGGCGCGCCAGCCCCTTGGCCGCCAGCAGCGGCCCGGCGAACGCGCCCGGCTTGTTGGTCAGGCAGGCCAGCCGCAGGCCTGCCGCACGCAGCGCCGTCAAACCCTGCGCCACACCGGGATAGACGGTCGAGTGCTGTCCGTTGACGGCCAGATAGTGGCGCGAATACCGCTCCCACGCCTCCCGTGCCAGCGCTTCGTCCGGCGCCCGCCCGCCGCGCACGCGCTGCAGCACCGAGCGGATGAGGTGTTCCGAGCCCTTGCCCACCATGTTCCTGATCTGCGCGCGCGTGATCGCGGGCAGCGCCATCTCCCGAAGCATGCCGTTGAGGGCCACTTCGAAGTCGCCCAGCGTATCGACCATGGTGCCGTCGAGATCGACGATCACGGCATCCAGGTCGGACAGGGCCAGCGATGGCAGGAGGCGGGACATGGGCGGAGTTCCTTTCCGGCAGGCGCGATGGAAACGCCAGATTGTCCACGCCCGGGCCCCGGCCACGAAGTTCCGAACAGGACACGATCATCAAGTACGATGAACCGTGTTTCCATGATTCACGAGGTGAGTGACGTTGGAGCTCTCAAGAAGTCGCGAACGTGCCTGGACGCAGTCGGGCCGCATCCTGGGGCGGCTGCTGCTGGCGGCCTTTGCCATCCTCGGCGCCGGCGCGCCGCCCGCCGTGCTCGCCGCACCGGCGCCGTCGACCTCTACGGCGCAGGCCGAGAGCCCCTGGCCCTACACGGTGCGCCTGGATGCGCGCAACACTCTGGAGGTCTATCCGCCGCAGATCGACAACTGGGACGGCTTCCATCTGCAGGCGCGCGCCGCCGTGGTCATGCGCGAAGGCGGCAACACCAAGGGCGGCGATGCCGGCTCGCGCGCCACCTACGGCACCATCGAACTGAGCGCACGAACGCTGGTCGACAAGAGCACGCGCACCGTCACGCTGGACCAGTACACCGTGACCCGCGCCGATTTCCCCAGCGCCGGCGCCCAGTCCGATGCATGGGTCGCGGCGCTGCGCAAGGACGCGGCGGGCAAGCGGCGCGTGATCAGCCTGGACCGGCTGGAGGCGCAGGTACAAGGCGTGCAGGTGGCCGCGCGCAACGCGCAGCAGCCGCTGCGCAACGACCCGCCGGACTTCATCTTCTCGCAGCAGCCGGCGATGCTCATCACGATCGACGGCGCGCCGCACTACGCCCATGCCGAAGGCACCGGCCTGCAGCGGGTGCTCAACACCCGCGTGCTTCTCGTTCGCGACGCCGACGGGCGCCACTACCTGCACGTGTTCGATGGCTGGATGAGCGCGCCCACGCTGGACCGTGATGCAAGTTGGAGCGTGACGCCGGAGACGGCCGATCTGCGTCGGCTGCGCACCGAGGCCGAGAAGAACCGCGCCGCCGACCTGCTGACCGGCGTGACCGCGGCGACCAGCAAGGACGCCGGCCAGGCGCGGCAGGCACCGCCTTCGCTGCGCAGCGGCGCGCCACGCATATTCGTGGCCACGCGCCCGACCGAACTGATCGTCAGCGATGGTCCATGGCAATGGACGCCGCTGGCCGGCACGCCGCTGCTCTACGTGAAGAACACCACCGGCAACGTGCTGCGCGACAACGACGACCAGCAGGTCTACCTGCTGGTGTCCGGCCGCTGGTTCCGCGCGCCGACCGAGGCTGGCCCATGGACCTTCGTGGCGGCCAATTCGCTGCCACCGGCATTCGCCGGCATCCCGGACGACAGCGAGAAGGAAAACGTCAAGGCCTCGGTGGCCGGCACGAGCCAGGCGCGCGAGGCGGCGATCGCCACCTCGGTGCCGCAGACCGCGGCCGTCAAACGCGCCGACGCACGGCTGACCCCCTTGCGTTTCGACGGCGGCGCCCCGCAGTGGCGCGCCATCGGCGGCACGTCGCTGAGCTACGCGCCCAACACGCCGACGCCGCTGCTGCGGGTCGACGAGCACAGCTACTACGCGCTGGAAAACGGCGTGTGGTTCACCGCCCCGGGCGCCGACGGACCGTGGGTGGTCGCCACCGCGGTGCCGCCGGCCATCTATGCCATTCCGCCCAGTTCGCCACTGCACTACGTGACCTACGTGCGCGTGTTCGGAGCCAACGACGAGTATGTGTACGTGGGCTATTCCGGCGGCTACCAGGGCGAGTACGTGGACCCGGCCAGCGGCGTCGTGGTGTACGGCACCGGCTACGTGTACGACCCCTGGGTCGGCACGGTCTGGGTCGGGGCCCCGCTGACGTACGGCTACGGCGCCGCCGTGGCCTACACCCCGTGGATGGGCTGGGGCTTCGGCTTCTGCTTCGGCTGGGCCTGGGGCGCGGCCACCTCCGCCTGGGGCTGGGGCTGGGGGCCCTATCCGTACTGGGGCCCGTGGGGCTACGGCTGGGGCGGCTGGTGGGGCGGCGTGGCCTACGGCCCGGCCGGCGGCGCGCTGGCCTGGGGCCCGGGCGGCTGGGCCGGTTTCTCCGGCCCGATCTATCACCGCTGGGGCGACGTTGCCGGCGTGTCGCGCGCCTCGGGCGGCTTCAATGCCTGGAGCGGCAACCGCTGGGCCGGGCGCACCGGCATCGCCTACAACTCGCGCACCGGCGCCATGGCGGCCGGCCAGCGCGGCGTGGTGAACAACATCTACACCGGCAACTTCGCCGCCGGCTCCCGTGGCGTGGTGCGCGGCCCTGGCGGCGTGGTGGCGGGCGGCGCCCACGGCACCGCCGGCAACATCTACAGCGGCGACCGGGTCAGCGGCGGCCGCGGCTTCGTCTACAACCCGGCGACCGGCGAGCGTACCGCGGTGTCCGGCGTCCACGGCCAGCAAGGCGGCGCCGCGCGCATCGGGGACGACGTCTACGCCGGGCATGACGGCAACATCTACCGCAATACCGGCGACGGCTGGCAGAAGCACACGGACGGCGGCTGGGAGCCGGCGAACGGCGGGACGGCCGCTGCCCGTCCCGAGGTGCAACAGCAGCTCGACCAGGCGCGACAGGCGCGGTCCGAAGGCCAGTTGCGCAGCGGCCAGCACCAGCAATCGACCGCCAACCTCAACCGCAGCTTCGGCGGCGGCCACTACCAGGGCGGCGGCTTTTCCGGCGGCGGTGGCCGGTTCGGCGGCGGCTTCCACGGCGGCGGTTTCGGCGGCGGCATGCGCGGCGGAGGTTTCCGGCGTTGAGGGGTCATTACCCGGCGGACACGGGCCGGCCGCCGTCAACACCGGCCCCGTTCAGGAGAATCTTCATGCGAAAGCTTTCCACTCGTCACGGCGCGCTGGTTGCCGCGGCAAGCGCCCTCACGCTCAGCCTGGGCGCCATCGCCACGCAGGCCCAGGCGGCCTCGCCGCCCGCGCACAAGACGGTCGAACTCGCCGACGCCAAGGGCGGCGTGCAGACGGTGACGGTCGTGGGCGAGATCACCCAGGTCGACGTGGCGCAGCGCGTCGTCTCGATCAAGGGACCGAGAGGCAACATCGCCGACCTTCGCGTCGATCCTGCCGTCAAGAACCTGGCGCAGGTCAAGGTGGGCGACCGCGTCCAGCTGACCTACCGGGTCGGCGTCGCGCTCGCCCTGCTCAAGGGCGGCGACGAGATCCGCCAGCGCGTCGAAACCGAAGGCGGTGCCGTCGCTGCGCCCGGCGAGAAGCCCGGCGCCGCAGCGGTGGCCGTGACCACCGTCGTGGCGAATGTCGAGGCGGTCGACAAGAAGAAGAACATCGTCACGCTCAAGGGGCCGCAGGGCAACCTGGTCGACGTGGTCGTGCGCGACGCACAGGCCATCAAGGACGTCAAGGTGGGCGACCAGGTCGCCGCGCGCGTGACCGAATCGCTGGCCGTGCAGGTCAAGCCGGCCGCGAAGGCCAAGAAGGCTCAGTAACCGGCAGGCCCGGGGCCGGATGCGTCCGGCCCCGCCCACGGGGCCGGTTCGCCGCGCCCGCGATCAGCTGGACGACGTGGAGGCTTCGTTGAGGCTCTGCGCCGCGACCACCGCCTCGGTGCGGTTGCGCACGTTCAGCGCCCGGAAGATCGCCGCCAGGTGGATCTTGACCGTCCCCTCGCTGATGCCCAGGCTGCGGCCGATCAGCTTGTTGGGCTTGCCCTGGGACAACAGCTGCAGCACTTCGACCTGGCGCTCGGTGAGCACCTTGCGCAGGCTGTCGAGCGTGGCGGCGCCGCTGCCCGCCGGCCGTGGCGCCAGGCCGCCGGCCATGCCGGGCGCCGCTTCCGCGCCGCTGGCGGCGATCACGCCGCTCGGCACTGCCGACAGCATCATCGGCGGCACGTAGACGCCGCCGGCAAGCACCAGCCGCACCGCCGAGAGCATCACCTCGGGCGAGTAGGCCTTGGGAATGAAGCCCAGCGCGCCGCGCTCGAGCGCCGCTCGCATGAGTTGCGGGTCCTCGTGGCCCGAGAGCACGATCACCGGCACGCTGGGGTGTCGCCGGCGCAATTCGTCGATGTGGGAATAACCGTCCGCCCCCGGCATGTTGAGGTCGACCACGGCGAGGTCGACGTCGTCGGAGGCCATGCCCAGCAGTTCGTCCACGCTCAGCGCGATCAGGAACTCGATGCCGTCCTCGATCTCGGACAGCTTGGACTTGACCGCCTCGGTGACGAGCCGATGGTCGTCGGCGATCAGGATCTTCATGACATTTCCCAGGGAATGTGGCCGTTATGTTTCTAAGACGCCGACGATAGCGTCGAAAGCATTACTCAGCAAGGCGTCGCGCCTTTCTAACGGCATAGCTCACATGCCGTATGGTGCGGCGCGGGAGCGCTGGGAAGAATTCGCTTCACTTCACAAAACGCGGTGGGACGATGAGCGTCTGCCAGAGTTGCCGGCGCACGGCCACAGCCACCGCGGCCCGAAAAGGCGGCGAGACGCCATGACTCGCCTGCTCGACTTCTTTTCTCCATTGATCGAGCATGGCCTCATGCTCGCGGGCCAGCCGGCGCGCGCCGACCCGCCAGCGAATGCGGCGCAGCGCGAGCGCGCCTTCGTCCTGCTCGATCAGGCGCGGGCGGCAGCGGCCGCCGCCGGCTATCCCGGCCCGGCGATCGAGTCGGCCAGCTTCGCGATGGCGGCCTGGGTCGACGAGATCCTGTCGCGCGCGGCCGGGCACGACGTTCCGGGCGCCGACACGCCCGTGCAGCAGCGCCTGTTCAACTCCGGCAACGCGCGCACCGAGTTCTTCCATCACCTGTCGGGCCTGCAGCCGCAGGACGACGAGCTGCGCGAGGTCTACTGGACCGCCCTGGCGCTGGGCTTTGCCGGCCAGTACTACTTCGAGGACGGCGACCGGGGGGAGCTAGGCAAGCTCAAGGCGCTGCACGGGCGCCAGTTGCGCACGCCCCCGCTGGCGCCGCACGACGACGCGCGCCTGACGCCGCAACCTTACGAGGTGCCCGATCCGGCGCGCCCGGGCCAGGCGCTGCTGCGTGAACGCCGCGTGCTCACCAGCGGCGCACTGCTCGCGTTGCTCATGCCCGTGCTGGCGCTGGGCTGGCTGCTGTTGGCCGGCCACGGCGAGGCGCGCCCCTCGCTGGCCCAGCGCGTCGACGCGCAACTGCAGCACCTGCCGTGCGCCGACCTGAACGTGCAGGCCGAAGGCGGCCTCGTGCGGGTCGGCGGCTTCGTCTCCCGCCCGCAGGACATGCAGGCCGTGCGGCGCGAAGTACAGGACGTGCCCGGCGTCAGCGCGGCGCGCTTCGACCTGGGCCTGCGTCCGTGGCCGCATTGCGAAGTGCACGCCATCCTCAAGCCCTACCAGGCCCGCAACCAGGCCAAGGGCTACGGCTTGCGCATCAGCGCCCCTTCCGCCCGCGATGGCCGGCTGCGCGAGGGTGATCCGGTCGTCCTGCGCGTGCGGCAGGCTGCGTTCGACGGCAACTTCTGGGTGGACTACTACACCGCCGACGGTTCGGTGCTCCACCTGCTGGCCGGCCGGCCGCGCCAGGCCCTCGCCGCCGGCCAGCAGCTCGACCTGGGGCAGGACATCCCGGCCAGCTGGCTCGTCAGCCCGCCGTTCGGCACGGTGATGGTCACGGTGCTGGCTTCGCCCTCGCCCATCGCGGGGACGGAAGACCGGCCGCCGTTCGAGCTGGCCTCGGCCTACCTCCAGCGCCTGCGCGAGATGCTGGCCGCCCAGCGCGGGGACGACCGGCTGGCAGCCGACATCATCGAGCTCGACACCGTGGAGCGCCAGTGACTGCCGCCGGGGCCCCGCCATGAACCCGGCGCTGCAGGCCGCCCTCGATACCGCCTGGCTGTGGAAGCTGGCGCTGGCCTGCTGCGCCGGCCTGGCGCTGCTGTGGTGGTCTGTGCGCGGCGCCCGGCGGTGGCGCCGGCTGCGCTCGCTGCGCGGGGCGCTGGCGCGGGTGCAGGATGCCGCCGAAGACGCGCCTGCGACGCAGGCGCTGCGCGACACGTTCGACCAGGCGTGCGCGGCGCTGCAGGCGGCGCAGCCGGGTGCGGGCCGCATGGCGCTCTATCACCGGCCTTGGGTGCTGTTCCTCGGAGAGTCCGGCAGCCGCGTCGGCGACCTGATGCATGCCGCCGCGCCAGCCGCCCCCTCGCACGGCAGGCTGCCACGCACCTTCTGGCGCTGGCACCTGCTGCCGCAGCTCGTGGCCATCGAGCTCGATCCGCTGCTCGTCGAACTGCCAAGCGCGCAGGAAGACTCGGCGCAGGCGCGGTCGGCGCTGGCGCGCTGGTACGCGGCCTTGCTGCTGCTGGCGCAGCGGCGCAGCGCGCTGCCGCTGGACGGCATCGTGCTGTGCGTCGATGCGCAGCAGATACTGCGCACGCCGGATGCCGCGGCCGACCTGGCGGCGCGCCTGCGCCGGCGCGCCGACGAGGCCTCGCAGCATCTGCGCCTGCGCCTGCCCACGCAGGTGCTGGTCACCGGGCTGGACCGCCTGCCCGGCTACGCGCCGGTGCGCGAACTGCTTCCCGAGCCGATGCCGGCGCAAGCCGTGGGAATCCGCGTGCCGCCGGGCGCGCTGCTGGTGATCGACGACGCGCTGGACGATCTGGGCAATCGGCTGCGCGCGCTGCGCATGGGGCTCGTGCGCGACCACGCCGATGCCGGCCATCAACTGGCCGTGCACCGCTTCTTCGATCAGTGGCTGGCGCTGCAGGCCGGCCTGAGCCTGCTGCTCAAGCGCCTGTTCGCCCCGGGCGGCGCGCCCTATCGGCTGCGCGGACGCGGGCTGTACTTCGTGGCGGCGCCGGGCAGCGACGCGCAGGCACCGCGCGCCGCCTTCGTCGACGACCTGTTCGGGCGCTTCCTGCCGGCCGAACGCGCCTTCGCGCGCCTGCGCCGCTGAGCGCGCGCCGCGCCAGCCCGGCGGCTATCTGGACAGGCTTGCCTGCCGCGCGCCGAGGTTCAACTTGAAGTTGTTCCCCTGGCCGACCTGCAACGGCTGCAGGTCGCGCCAGCGGGCGCGCTCCAGGTCGCGGTAGGCCGCCATCACGCCCAGGCTCCTGGCATCGGGCTCCAGCGTCATTTGCAGCGTCTTCTTCTCGCCCGGCGCGAGCTGGAATTCCTCGCGCTTGACCAGTTCGGCGCCGAGCGTGGCGCTGTCCTTGTCGTAGAGCGAGAAGAAGTCGGCCGACTGGAACACGCCCGGCGTCTTGAGCGCGTACACGCGCACCGTCAGCGGAGAGGCACGGCCGCGCGCGTCGGGGTTGAGGTCGGCCGCGGCCGTGATGTCGAGCGTGACCGCGGTCACCACCGGCTTGGGCGCAGAAGCGCAGCCCGCCAGCACCGCCAGCACCGCCAGTGCGCCGGCCACGAGAAGCGGCCGGCGCGACAGCGTCGCGATGCGGCCCCCGGGCGCCTGCGCAGCGAGTCGCGCGCGATGCGCATAGGGCAAAAGGCCGGTTCGGTTGGCGTGCATGCTATTGCCTTCGTTGCATTGACCGTGCTGGGTGCATCTTTGATTATCCCCAGTCAACGCCAGGCGACAACCATGCTGACACCCGAACGTGTAGCTGAACTGCAGGCGCCCATCAGCGAGGACTCGCCGACGGGCGACAACCTCGAATACGACAGCGCCTACATCGCGCTGGATTCGGCGTCCCAGGGCAAGCCGGAGCAGCAGTTCGGCGACACCGTCATTGCCGCGGTCGAGCCCGACTGGCGACTCGTGCAGGAGCAGGCGCAGTCACTGCTGGCACGCAGCAAGGATGCGCGCGTGGCCATGCTGCTGCTGCGCGCCAGCACGCGCCTGCAAGGCATCGAAGGCTTCTCGCAGTGCCTGTCACTGCTCGGCGGGCTGCTCGAACGCTACTGGGACACGCTGCATCCGCAACTCGATGCGGACGACGGCAACGACCCCACCATGCGGCTGAACGCGCTGGCACCGCTCGCCGACGAACGCACGGTGCTGCGCGACCTGTACGACGCGCAGATCGGCGTGGCGCGTGGCACCGGTGCGCTGCGCGTGCGCGATGTGGCCATTGCGCACGGCCAGCTCGCCGCGCCGGCTGGCGAGGCCGCGCCATCGCCGGCGCAGATCGACGGCGCGCTCGCCAGCATCCATGCGCAGGCGCCCGAGCGCATCCGCACGCTGGCCGCACTCGCGGCGCAGGTCGACGGACTGCAGGCGCTGCTGTCGCGGCACACCGGTCGAGGCGACGCGATCGACCTGGCGCCGCTGCGCGGCATCTGCAACATGCTCGCCAAGGCCTGCGCCCCGCTCGAGGCGGGTGCAGGCACCTCGCCGGCAGGTGGCCACGCCTCGACGATTGGCGCCATCGACGACGGCGGCGCCCGCATCGACGGCGCTTCCGGTGAACGCACCGAGATCCGCAGCCGCCAGGAGGCGTTGCAGGTGCTCGACCGCGTCATCCACTACCTGCAGCAGACCGAGCCGGGCAATCCGGCGCCGCTGCTGATCATGCGCGCCAAGAAGCTCATCGGCGTGAGCTTCATGGAGATCATGGCCGACCTGGCACCGGGCGCGATCGACACCATCGAGACCGTCACGGGCAGGCAGTCGGCCCAGGCGCAGTAGCACGCCGTAGCGCATACCGCCCGTCACGACCCAGTTCCCCCGCAAGGAGAAGACCATGGCCCAGAGCAGTCAGAAGTTCATCGCCCGCAACCGGGCGCCGCGCGTGCAGATCGAATACGACGTCGAGCTGTACGGCGCCGAGAAGAAGATCCAGCTGCCTTTCGTCATGGGCGTGCTGGCCGACCTGTCGGGCAAGCCGGCCGAGCCCGACAAGGTCACTCCCCCGGGGGAGCGCAAGTTCCTCGAGATCGACGTGGACAACTTCGATTCGCGCATGAAGGCCATGAAGCCGCGCGCCGCGTTCGAGGTGCCCAACACGCTCACCGGCGAGGGCAACCTCAAGGTCGAATTGAACTTCGAGAGCATGGACGACTTCTCGCCGGCCGCCGTGGCACGCAAGGTGGACGCGCTCGACAAGCTGCTGCAGGCACGTGCCCAGCTCGCCAACCTGGTCACCTACATGGACGGCAAGGGCGGCGCCGAAAGCCTGCTGGCCAAGGTGCTGGACGACCCGGAACTGCTCAAGTCCCTGGCCGCCACCGCCAAGCCCGCCGCCGAGCCGCCGGCCGCCGCCTGAGCACGCGGCCCCACCGATCCACCAGGAGAACACCATGGCCGACGCCGCCGAACAGCAGCAAAGCGCACTCAAGGAAGTGGAATACGCCGGCAGCGACTTCTCGTCGCTGCTGAGCAAGGAGTTCAAGCCGCGCAGCGACGAGGCCCGCAGCGCCGTCGAGGCCGCCGTGCAGACGCTGGCGCAGCAGGCGCTGGCCAACACCACGATCATCGGCAAGGATGTGACGCAGTCGATCCAGGCCATGATCGCGGCCATCGACGCCAAGCTCACCGAGCAGGTCAACCGGATCATCCACCACGAGGACTACCAGAAGCTCGAGAGCGCGTGGCGCGGCCTGCACTACATGGTCAACAACACCGAGACGGACGAGAACCTGAAGATCCGGGTGATGGACATCTCGAAGAAGGAACTGCACAAGCAGCTCAGGAAATTCAAGGGAACGGCCTGGGACCAGAGCCCGTTGTTCAAGAAGATCTACGAGCAGGAGTACGGGCAGTTCGGCGGCGAGCCGTTCGGCGCCATCCTGGGCGACTATCACTTCGACCAGAGCCCGCCGGACGTGGAACTGCTCGGCGAGATGGCCAAGATCGCGGCGTCGGCGCACGCGCCGTTCATCACCGGCGCAAGCCCCAACCTGATGCAGATGGAATCGTGGCAGGAGCTGGCCAACCCGCGCGACCTGACCAAGATCTTCTCCACGCCCGAGTACGCCGCCTGGCGCTCGCTGCGCGAATCGGACGACTCCAAGTACATCGGCCTGTGCATGCCGCGCTTCCTGGCGCGCACGCCCTACGGCGCCAAGACCAACCCGGTGGAAGAGTTCGACTTCGAGGAGGACACCGACGGCGCCGACCACGGCAAGTACGCCTGGGCCAACGCCGCCTATGCGATGGCCACCAACATCAACCGTTCGTACAAGCTGTACGGCTGGGGCTCGCGCATCCGCGGCATCGAGTCCGGCGGCGCGGTGGAGAACCTGCCGCTGCACACCTTCCCGAGCGACGACGGCGGTGTCGACCAGAAGTGCCCGACCGAGATCGCCATCAGCGACCGGCGCGAGGCCGAGCTGTCCAAGGCCGGCCTGCTGTCGCTCATCCATCGCAAGAACTCCGACTTCGCCGCCTTCATCGGTGCCCAGTCGCTGCACAAGCCGGCCGAGTACGACGATCCGGACGCCACCGCCAACGCCAACCTGGCCGCGCGCCTGCCATACCTGTTCGCCTGCAACCGCTTCGCGCACTACCTCAAGTGCATCGTGCGCGACAAGGTGGGCAGCTTCAAGGAGCGCGCGGACATGGAGCGCTGGCTCAACAAGTGGATCATGAACTACGTGGACGGCGACCCGGCCAACTCGTCGGAAGAGACCAAGGCGCGACGCCCGCTCGCCGCCGCCGAGGTGGTGGTGGAGGAAGTGGAAGGCAACCCCGGCTACTACGCCTCCAAGTTCTTCCTGCGCCCGCACTACCAGCTCGAAGGCCTGACCGTGTCGCTGCGGCTCGTCTCCAAGCTTCCCTCGGCCAAGGGCGCCGGCTGACGCGAAGGAGGGTTTTCGCCGGCCGGCCGGACGCGTCTTTCAAGCGGGCCGGCTGGTTCGTCTTCCAGATAGCTCCCGGATCAGTCCACCGCCTCGGCAGCGATCCGGAAAGCACCGTCGTTCCACCCACACATCCGAAAGGTGAGCATCATGGCCGTAGACATGTTTATCAAGATCAAGGACATCGAGGGCGAGTCGGCCGACGACAAGCACAAGAAGGAGATCGACGTCCTGGCCTGGAACTGGGGCGTGTCGCAGTCGGGCACCGCGCACATGGGCGGCGGCGCCGGCTCCGGCAAGGTGAACGTGCAGGACCTGTCGCTCACCAAGTACATCGATTCGGCCTCCCATGCGCTGCTGCTGGCCTGCTGCAACGGCAAGCACATCGAGGAGGCGACGCTGGTGGTGCGCAAGGCGGGCGAGACTCCGCTGGAATACATCAAGATCACGCTCAACGACCTGATCGTCTCGTCGGTGAGCACCGGCGGCAGCGGCGGCGAGGACCGCCTGACCGAGAACGTCACGCTGAACTTCGGCAAGTTCAAGTACGAATACGTGCCTCAGGATGCCAAGGGCGCCGGCGGCGCGGCCAAGACCATCGGCTGGGATATTGCGGCGAACAAGAAGGTGTGATGGCTCGGCTCGATTCGGTCGTGGACTCGACCGGGCATCGGCGCGGTTCAGTCCGTATGGCTGGATGGGTCCGATAGGGCGTCCACGATGTGGTCCCTTACGCGCGCGACTTCAGTGGTGCGTTCGCCCCCGCGCCAGAAAGCGCACACGGCGTAGTGCGGCAACCCCTCCAGCACAGGTAGAGGCTGAACGGCGTGGAGGCCGGGCGGCGGAAGCAGCGCCGGATGCGAGACCACGCCGAGCAGGTCGCTCTGCGATACGAGGCGAAGGAGCATTGCATAGTCCGTGCAGCGCACGGCTATCCGGGGAATGGGCAGCCGCCGGACGCGAAATGCCTCCCCGATCACGTTGCCGGGCGTGCCTGCCGCGCCGGCGACCACCCAGGATGCATCCTTCAACTGTTCGAGCGAAGTGGCGTGCGCCATCGGATGACCCGGCCGGCAATAGATGAGTGGCTCGCTCGTATAAAGATGGCGCAGTCGAAGGCGGTCGTCGCGCATCTTGCGCGGCAGTGGTGCTATCGCCAGATCCAGGTCGGCGCAGAGCAACTGCGAAAGCAACCGAGGCGCGGCCCCTGTTTCCAGATGCAGGACAAAGCGCGGCGCGACGTCGAGCAGGCTCGCATGGACGCGTGGCCCGTACAGCAGTCCTGCCGCGGGAGCCATGCCGACCCGCAGCACGCGCCCGCGATGATCGTTCGCTCCGGCCTTGAAGCCGCTGTCCAACGTGTCGACGGTCGACCTGATTGCTTCCCCGGCCCGAGCCAAGCTGAGCGCGGCTGTTGTCGGGACCATGCGCCTTCCGCACCGTTCGAAGAGCACACGCCCCACGTCTGACTGCAGCGCTCGCATGGCCTGCGAGACGGCTGGTTGCGTCACTTGCGCGGCCTCGGCGGCGCGTTCGAAGCTACCCAGCGCCACGATCAGGCGCAGGAATTCCAGGTGTCGCAGATTCACGAATGCGGACCGAAGCAGCGGATAGCCGTATTGTCGACCCTTGCCCGCACAGGGACGGCTGGCGTGCCGAAGGCACGCAATCTCATCAGAAGAAGTGGATGATGCCCACCACGACACCTTGTTGAGCCTGGCCGTCCATCGCCGTTGCCGGAGCCAGCACACCTTGCGTTGCGCCGGCATCGTTGCTGGCAAAGCCGACCTTGGTGTAGACCTGGCTGCGCTTGGATAGCGAGTAGGCAGCAGAGAGCGCATAGAGCCGGCTGTCGGCAGCCTTGCCGCGCACATCGTGCTTGTACAGTGCCGCACCGAGTGCCAGCCTCGGGGTGATTTTGTAGTCGACCCCTGTCCAGTATGTATGGCGTTTGAGCGTGGGAGTCAGCGATCGGTCTAGATGGATGAGGCCGAGATAGGCTTTCCACCGCCCGAAATCGTAGGTGCCGGCGGCCACGAGGCGACGCTCGTCCTGGTTCTGCGTGGCGATGGTGACGCCTTGGCGCTGGTCGTAGGCCAGCATCGTGGCGATTGCGCCGTTGGTATAGACCGCGGAGACGCCAACCTCGCGCCCCACCTTTGCGTTGTCGGCGACCTCGGCGCCGCCGGGAATTTTCGCGTCGTAGCCGAAGCTGTATTGCGCCGAAAGGGCCAGGGCGCCGATCGACTTGCGATAGCGAACCGCGTTGTCGACACGGGCTGCGACGGCCGGGTCGACGCTGAGCAGCGAGAAGTGGCCATAGCCGATCGGGTCGAAGGGCACGGCTACATCGAAGATTGCGTTGCGGTGCCGACCAAGAGAGAGTTCGCCCCATCCGCCCGCGAGGCCAACGTATGCAAGACGGCCAAACACACGTCCCCCCTGCATCAATTCGCCGGTGTCGATCGCGATACCGGACTCCAGAGTGAAGAAAGCACGCATGCCGCCGCCGAGATCTTCACTGCCCCGGAACCCGAGCCGCGAACCTGCCTTCGCGCCGGAGCGGAGACGGAGCACAGAGCCGTCGGCGGCGGGCAGGTGGTCGATGTACTCGACTCCGAGATCGGCGATTCCGTATACGGTCACTGAGCTTTGAGCGTGCGCAGCCTGAAACAGGGCGAACCCCAGGACGAACAGGGCGGTTCGAATTGTCGTGTTTTTCATTGGTCAGCAAGCTCGATCGCTTCCCGGGTGTCCGGATGCGATCGTGTGTCGGGGCCTGCCACGCGCGGCGGCGTCGGCAGGAAGGGATGTGGGCAGACGGTGGCGACGCAAGCGCAGGCTTGCGCGTCGAACTCAGCGCCTCATGCGAGGTGCAACGGTCGAGGGCTTGTTTCCGCGTGCTCGAGCATTTGCCTGACCAGCTTCTCGGTCAGCTCCGCTCTCAGGCCGGCGCTGGCCGCGTCGCCCCAGAGGTTCCGTGTCTCGTACGGATCTGCCTGCAGGTCGTACAGCTCGCCCCAATCGCCCTCGAGAAACATGCTCAGACGGTGCTTGACGGTGACCAGTGTGCGCACGCGAACGGGCCGATCGAAGCCGAGGTAGGCTCGCTGCTGGTTCTCTTCCACGAGCACGGCGTCCCGGCCCGACTGCAGTGTGGCTCCGCTTTCGGAGAACAACGGCTTTCCCTGCATGCCGTTCGGCGCCGCGATTCTGGCGCGACGGAGAATTGTCGACGCCAAGTCCATCGAACTGACCAGATCGTCGCGCTGCACCGCGTCGGGCTGCGCGGGATCTCGCCAGATGAAGGGCACCTTGATCAAACCCTGGTAGTGCGTCGGCCCCTTGAGCATGAGGCCGTGGTCTCCCATCAGGTCACCATGGTCGGAGGTGAAGACAACGACCGTGTTCTCGTCGGCGCCACACTCCCGCAGCGTTTGCATCACCATGCCGATGCGGTCGTCGATGTTGCTGATGGACCCATAGGTAAGCGCGGTGATCTCCTGGATCTCGCGCAGCGTGGATGCGAACATGCGGGGGCTCTCGAGATTCGCGTTCCCGCTCTGGCGCTCCTGCTCGAGCCACCGCACATGGCGTGCCTGGTCGTGGCGCGCCTGCGCCGTGGCGGGTGGCTCGATGCTCGATGGCGAGTACATGTCCCAGTACTTCCCCGGTGGCGTCCAGGGATGGTGCGGATCGGGAAACGAGCAGACGACAGCAAACGGCTTTGCAGGATGCTCACTGCAGTGCCGGCGCAGCCATTGGCAGGTCTGTTCGGCAATGTAGTGCGTCGGGTACTGTTGCTCGGTAAGTGCCGTGTGCCAGGCCTGCGGCGCGGCGTAGGCAGGATCGCGCCGGCCGTGTTTGCGGCCGATCCGGTCGGCGACTTCCGGATGTTCGCGTTCCAGCCAACGCAACCAGTCGCCGAAGCATTCGTCTGCATGATGATTGCACAGCACGACGTCCTGAAAGCCGTAGTACGGCAGTGCGAGACGATGGTTCGGGTTCCGCCAGCTGGATCGGAGCTCCTGCTCGTACGCGGGCTGTGCAATCGAACGGGTGGTGCTTTCAGGGTATCGACTGGATGCACGCAGCCCCGGGGGATCGTCTCTCGGCGGCAGCGCCGACGGCGAGTCTTCCATGTCCTGCAAATGGCTCTTGCCGATCAGCGCCGTGTGGTAGCCGAACTCCGCCAGCAGATCGGCGAACGTGACTGATTCGAGCGGAAGCGGCGAGCCGTTGCCACGTGCTCCATGCACCGAAGGCGACCGGCCGGTCAGCATCGAGGCTCGGTTGGGGGTGCACACCGGGTTGTTCACATACGCGCGGGTGAAGCGGGCACCTTGGGCAGCCAGTTGATCGATGTTCGGCGTCCGCAGAATGGCATTGCCGGCACATCCGAGATGGTCCGCCCGCTGCTGGTCGGTCACGAAGATCAGGAAATTTGGCTGCATGGCTGCTGATCGGTTCATTCGCTGACGAGCGTTCCGCTGTTGATCAGGCCGGCCCACCGGGCGCGATCCTTGCGGATGCGCGCCTCGACAGCCGCAGCGTCGGAATTCATGACGTCCACGCCGGCAGCGTTCAAGGCCTTCTTCACGTCCGGATCCGCCAAGGCAGTCTCCACGGCGTGCTCCAGCCTTACTTTCACGCTCGCCGGCACTCCGTGCGGCGCCATCACCGCCCACCAAACGCCCGTCTCATCACCCAGCCCTGCAACTCCCAGCTCCTTGAATGTGGGGACCTGCGGCGTATGAGGCGACCGCGCATTGCCGGTGGTAGCCAGCAATGACAGCTTTTCTCCCTTCGCCTGTTGCAGCGCGACCGGCATGCCGATGAACATCAAGTCCGTCTGGCCGCCGAGAAGATCGGCCATTGCGGGCCCGGATCCGCGATAAGGAACATGCAGCAAGCGCGTTCCAGTGGACTTCTCGAAAAGTGCGCCGATGAGCTGCGAAGGCGTCCCGTTGCCGGCCGACCCGTAGCTGACTGTCGCAGGCTTTGCCTTCGCGCGAGCCACCAAGGATTCGACACTGGCGATGCCGGAGTTCTTGCTGGCAACCAGCACGTTGTCCTGTCCAGCCACCATCCTGATGGGAACGAAGCTGCGGTCGGCGTCGTAGCCGGACTTCCGAAATATCAGGGGCAGTACCGTCAGCTGGCCATCGCCGGCAAACAACAACGTGTAGCCATCCGGTTCGGCCTTTGCTGCTGCTTGAGCACCGATCAGGCCGCCGCCACCGGCCTTGTTGTCCACGATAACGCTCTGACCCAGGACTTTGCCCAGCCCGGTTGCCAGAATTCTGGCCAGGATGTCTGTGGGGCCGCCCGGCGAGAAAGCGGCAATCAATTTGATGGGGTGATCGGGAAAGGATGCCGCACTTGCGGAATGGCCCGACCCGAGCGCGACGGCTGCCATCACCGCGCATGTCAGGAGTCTGCGTTTGATCAGAAGCACGAGGATGTCTCCCTGTTTGTTGTGCGCTTCGAATTATTCGCAGTGCGTCATGGCCGGCAAGACGCGAGGCAACGAGAAGCATAAGCGTCTGTTATGTTTCTCGGCGCGACTTTCAATCGCTTTCGACAGGGTGACCCGAGCGCTCCCAGGTCCGGTGCATCAAGTCGGTAGCGCCCCCGCGCTCACGCCTCGGGACAGTCCGTATCCACCGCGCCGAGGTCGATCTCGCCGCGCGCCTGCTTGGCCAGTGCCTGGTAGCGCCGGCGAAACGCTTCGAGCTTGTCCTCCTCGAGTTCCTCCAGGTCCAGCAGGGCGTTGTGGGCGCCCTTCGTCGCGCGGATCAGTTCATCGAGCTTGACCTGCATCGCCTCGGTGTCGCGGTTCTGGGTGTTCTGGATCAGGAACACCATCAGGAACGTGACGATGGTGGTGCCGGTGTTGATCACCAGCTGCCAGGTGTCGCTGAAGCCGAACAGCGGCCCGCTGACGATCCACACGACGATCAACGCGGCCGCGATGGTGAACACATGCGGCCGGCCACAGAAGCGCGCCGCCACCTTGGCAAAGCGCGAATACCACGAGCTCTTGCTGTCGTCCATGGCGCGGGACTTTGCGCGCCCTCCCAGCGCCGGGCAAGGGAAAGCGGCGCCAGTCGGTGTCGGACGACGCCCCGGGCATTCCGGATTCGCATGTCCGCGCACGCGAGGATGCATGCCGGCGCCGGCGCGCCGGCATCACCATCGGCGCCATGACTCCAACCTCCCGTTCCACCGCCCCGCTGGGCGCCGCCCTCTGGGTCACGCTGGTCGCGGCCTGCGCCGTGGCCTGCCTTTCATTCGGCGTGCGCGCCGCCTTCGGCCTGTTCACCGATCCGCTCACGCGCGAGCTGGGTGTCTCGCGCGAGGCGTACGCCGTTGCCATCGCCATCCAGAACCTGGCCTGGGGCCTGACGCAGCCGGTGGCCGGCTACCTGGCCGATCGCTTCGGGGCCCGCTGGGTCATGCTGGCCGGCGCCGTGCTCTACGCCCTGGGCGTCGCGGGACTGGCCATTTCCACCTCGGCGTTGCAGATCGTGCTGTGCGGCGGCGTGCTGGTCGGCCTCGGCATGGGCGGCGCTTCGTTCACGACCGCACTCGCCGCGCTCGGCCGCGTCATGCCGCAGACGCACCGCGGCTGGGCACTGGGACTGGGCACGGCCGCCAGTTCGCTGGGGCAGTTCGTCGTGGTCCCGCTGACGCAGGCGGCGATCGGGGTGGACGGATGGCGAGCGGGCGCGTGGCTCATGGCGGCGGCCATGGCGCTCGCCATTCCCGCGGCGCTGCTGGTGCGCGACAGGCCGGCCGGCGGCTTGGCCGTCGGCGGCGCCGGCCCCTCGCCGTTGCGCCTGCTGCGCACCGCATTGCGTGACCGGGACTACGCACTGCTGGTGCTCGGCTTCTTCGTCTGCGGCTTCCAGCTGGCCTTCATTGCCACGCACTTCCCGGCGTACCTGGCCGACCGCGGCATCCATCCGGCGCTGGCGTCGTGGGCGATCGCGCTGATCGGCTTGTTCAACGTCGCCGGCGCCTACCTGGCCGGCACCTGGAGCGCGCGCCTTGGCAAGGGCAGGCTCCTGGCCGGCCTCTACGTCGGCCGCGCCGTCGCGATCGGGCTGTTCATCTTGGCGCCGCTCAGCCCTGCCACGGTGCTGGTGTTCAGCGCGGCAATGGGGCTGATGTGGCTGTCCACCGTGCCGCCCACGTCCGGCCTGGTGGCGTCGTTCTTCGGCACGCGCTACATGGCCATGCTGTTCGGCTTCGTCTTCCTGAGCCACCAGGTCGGCTCGTTCCTCGGCGTCTACCTGGGCGGGCATCTCTACGCACGCACCGGCAGCTACGACACCGTTTGGTGGCTGTGCATCGTCCTCTCGATGGCCGCCGCGGCCGTCAACCTGCCGATCCGCGAGCGGCCGTCGCAGCGCTTCATGGCGCTCCAGGGCTGAAGGCACACGATGGAGCGCCATGCCCTGCGCCAGCACCTGGCGGCATGCCTCATCCTCGGCGCGCTGGCGCTGGCCGGCCTGGCCGCGCAGCAGGCCCTGGCCGCGCGCTCGTCGGCGGCGGTGCACATGTGGGTGTTCACGCGCGGCGCGCCCGGGCCGGCCATGGCGCGCGTGCTCCATGCCACCGACGTCCGCCTGATCGACGCCTGGGCGCGCGGCCAGGTGCTGCTCCTCGAAGCGCCGTCGCCCGCCGCCGTCCGGGTGCCGCGCGCCGACGCCTGGCTGGTGCTGCGCCTGCCGCCCGGCGTCGCCGCGCTGGCTGGCTGCGGCTGACGCGCTGCGCCATGCGCCGGCATGTGATGCAATGACGATCCGTTCGCGTCGCCGCTGCATGTCCGTACCCCTGGCCCGTCTCTTCTCGCTCGACCTGCTCAAGGCCTTCGTCGCCACCGGGCGGCGGCTGAGCATCACGCAGGCCGCCGACGACCTGTGCCTGACCCAGTCCGCCGTGAGCCGGCAGGTCCATGCCCTGGAAGCCCAGGTCGGCACGCGGTTGTTCGTCCGCCTGCAGCGCGGCGTGGCGTTCACGTCGGCGGGCGAGCGCCTGTTCCGCAGCGCCGACCCGGCCGTGCAGCAGTTGCAGGAAGCCGCCGCCGAACTCGCCGGCGGCGGCAGTGCGGCACACGCGGTCACGCTCACGGCCAGCGTCGGCGTCATGGCCGTGTGGCTGCTGCCGCGCCTGTCGCGCCTGCAGGGCCGGCATCCGGGCCTGGACGTGCGCCTGTCCACCAACAATCGCGTGAGCGACCTGCGCGCCGACGGCATCGACATCGCCCTGCGCTATGCGCGCGAAGGTGCCGTCCCGTCGGCGGCGCTGCGCCTGTTCGACGAGACGCTGGCGCCGGTGGGGCATCCGCGCGTGGCGCAGGCGCTGGCACGCGGCGAGCCTTGCCCGCTGCTCGAATACGACGACACGCGCACCTGGCTGCACTGGCGCACCTGGCTGGCCGATGCGTCCAGCCCGCCCCCGCGGCGACAGATGATGCGCTTCAACCAGTACGACCAGGTGGTCCAGGCGGCCCTCGCCGGCCAGGGCCTGGCGATCGGGCGCATCGAACTGCTGCAGCCGCTGATCGACAGCGGCCAGTTGTCGATCGTCGAGATGGCCTGCAAGCCGATGAAGAGCCCGTACGCGATCTGGCTGCTGCTGGCCGACGAGCAGCCGCGCGAGCAGGTGCGCCAGGTGGCGGACTGGATCCGCGCCGAGGCCGCGCAGGTGCGGCAATGGCGCGCGCCGGCGGCCGTGCGGGAGCAGCCGGCAGCGGCCACCGGCTAGAGTCGGCATCCACCCGCCCCGATCACGGACCACGCCCTGACCACGCCCGCATCGACCCTGCCCGCCGCCGGCCGTTCCCTCGGCTTTCCCCTGCTCGTCTGCCTGGGCCTGTCGCAGGTCGTCGGCTGGGGCACGCTGCACTACCTGATCGGGCTGTTCGCCGCCCCGATCGGCGCCACCATGCAATGGAGCCCGACCTTCGTGCAGGGCGGCTTCTCGCTGGCACTGGTGACCATGGGCCTGGCCTCGTACCGCGTCGGCGCCTGGATCGACCGGCACGGCGGCCGCGCCGCCATGATGGCCGGCTGCTGGCTCGGCGCCGCCGGCTGCCTGTTGCTGGCGACGACGCACGCCAAGGCGCAGTTCGTCGTCGCCTGGGTCTTCATCGGGCTGGCGATGCGCCTGTCGCTCTACGACGCCGCCTTCGCCTCGATGGCGCACGTGGCCGGTGCCGGTGCCCGGCGCCACATCGCTTTCATCACGCTGTTCGGCGGCTTTGCCTCCACCGTCTTCTGGCCGCTGGGCCAGGCCCTCATCGACGGCTTGGGCTGGCGCACGGCGCTGGTGGTCTACGCCGGGCTGCTTGCGGCCGCGTCGCTGCTGCATCTGGCGCTGCCCGCCAGCGCCGGCCGGCGCGCGGCGGCACACGCGTCCGGCACGGCGGCCGGGCCGGCCACCGTGGTGCCGGTGCGCGGTGCGTATCGGCTGTTCGCGGTCATCGCCATCAGCGTGCTGTTCCTTCAGACGGCCATGGCGGCCCAGTTCCTGGAGCTGCTGCGCGGCCGCGGCTGGGATGCGGCGACCGCGGTGCTGCTGTCCACCCTGCTGGGCTTCGGCCAGTTCGCCGGCCGCTTCAGCGTGGCGACCTGGGCGCGCCGCGTCGATGCCGTGCGCCTGAACCTGCTTCCCTGCGCCTGGCTGTGCCTGTCCTTCCTGCTCTACCTCGTGGCGGGTCGCACGCTGTGGGGCGCGGGCGCCTTCGCCTTTCTCTACGGCGCCGGCAACGGCCTGGCCACCATCACGCGCGGCGCCATCCCGCTCGTGATCTTCGACGCCGGCACCTATGGCCGCACGGTCGGCAAGGTGCTCAGGCCCGCCCTGTGGCTGGCGGCCGCCTCGCCGATGATCTTCGCCTTCATCATCGCGCGCGCCGGGCATGACGCGGCCGCGCTGGCGGCGCTGGTCATCGGTGCGGCGGGCCTGGCGGCCTCGGTGCTGCTGAACCGGCGCGTGCATCCGCTCCGGTCCGAAGCGCCAGGCTAGGGCAGCAGGCGCGTGGTCTCGTCGTCCTCGCGCGCCCACAGCACCAGCGCCGTGTAGTTGTCGTGGCCCGGCTTCGCCCGCGCGCGCACCTGCGCATCGAGCTGCGCCACCCAGCCGCCAGCGTCGCGCGAGGCGGCCAGCAGCTCCGTCAGGCAGTCGTCGTCCAGCGGCTCCCACAGTCCGTCGGTGCACAGCAGCAGCACGTCGCCCACCTGCAAGGGAAGCGGCGGCGACACGGTGATGTCCGGCGCCACCTCGACCGACCCGAGCGCCGACAGCAGCATGTTGCGCTGCGGATGGCTGCGGGCGCCCTCCTCGTCGAGCATGCCGCCAGTCACCATCTGCTGCACCAGGCTGTGGTCCACGGTCCGCAGCAGCAGCCGGCCGCCGCGGAACAGGTACGCCCGGCTGTCGCCGCAGTGGGCAAAGGCGACACGCTGCGTGGGCAGGTCGATCGCCGCCAGCACCACGGTCGAGCGCATGCCGGCCAGCCTGCCGCCCTCCGACTGGCGCGCCACGACGTCGAGGTTGGCCCGTTCGACCAACTCGCGCAGCAGCTGCGCATCCACCCCGGGCCGCTCGGCGAACCCGCCCAGCACGCTGGCCCGCACCACCTGCGAGGCCACGTCGCCGCCGCCATGGCCGCCGGCGCCATCGGCCACCACGCAGACCACGTGCTGCCCGTCGTTCCAGTGGCCGAACGCGTCCTCGTTGTAGCTGCGTCCCCCCGTCCTGGAGAGCGTCACGATCTCGATGTCGAAGTCCACTGCGCTCTCCTCTGGCCCTGCGCGGGCGGATCAGCCGCCGCCCGACTTCAGTCGCTTCATCTGTTCCTCGTAGGCCTGTACGAAGGCCTTGCCGAACAGGCTGTGGAAGTCGTCCTCCGCCTCCGACGCGATGGCGCCGTAGAGCGCGACGAACTGGTCCCACAGCCTGGCCTTGCGATTGGCGGTGAAAAGCGAATCCAGCGCGCTCCTGGCGGCGATCTTCTTCTCCAGCTCCTCCGGAGTGAAGCGCGCCAGCACGTGCGCGAGGGCGGCGCGCATGCCCACCATCACGCCGAACTCGTGCGCGCGCAGATCGTCATAGGCATCGCGCATGGCCTCTTCCGCGCCCATGAAGCCGCGCATGCCGGGCCCCAGCAGATGGCCCAGCGCCACCTCGGCGGTCGGCGAGAACTTGAGCGGGTTGTTGGCCTGCGCGGCGATCATGGTCACTTCGGCATGCACGCCCTTCTTCACTTCCTGGCGGGCCAGCAGCATCTGCAGCGTGCCCTCGGTGGCGGTGCGCAGCAGCACGCCGATGCGCTCCATCAGTTCGGGCGTGAGCCGTTGCGGCATCTGGTGCGTGCTGGCCAGCCCGCGCACGAGGGCGGCGAGCAGCGCGGCGTCGTCCACCGCGCCGCCGGCGGCCGGCGCAGGCACCGCCTCGCGTGCCGCGACCGGCGCCGCCGGCGCGGCGACAGGAGCGACGGCTGGCGCGGACACCGGCGCCGCCGGCAGCAGATCGGCGAACGGCGCATCGGCCGACGGCGCCGCGGGCACGACCGCCCTGGGCACGTCGAACCCGAAGCGCTCGACCGGCAGGTGGTCCGCCTTCGGCGCCGGCGCGGCGCGGGCCGGGCCGCCGGCCAAGGCCGCCAGCGGATCCTTGTTGCCGGCGGTGTTGGGCCGCCGCAGCGGATCGGCCAGCGGCGAGAGCGCGAGCGGGTCTTCCCCCGGCCTGGGCGCGCCGCCGAACAGGTGGTCGATGCCGGCGGCCGCGTCCGGCGCCCGCAGACCCAGGTCGGAGAAGTCTTCGATGGCGCCCGGCTGCGGCGCCGCGGTGTCGCTGCCCAGCAGGTCGGCGAACGGATCATCGGCACTGGACGGGGCTGCCGCGGCGCGCTGGGCACGGCCGCCTCCGGATGGCGTGGCCATCGGGTCGGGGAACAGGCCATCGTCGGCCGGCTTCGCTGTCGCCGGCGTGGGCGTGGGCGTGGGCGTCGGCGTCGGCGCCGCGCTGCCGCCATCCAGCCCTGCCAGCAGGTCGGCGAAGGGATCGTCGTCGCGTGGCCGGTCCGGAGCTGCGGCCGGGTCGTCCACGCCGGTGACCGTGGCCAGCGACTCCACGCCAAGCTCGAAGCCGCCGATCAGCAGCTGCATGCCCGGCTGCAGCTCGGCCTCGTTGCCGGCACCCAGCGGCCGGCCGTCGCACGACAGCGCATTGCTGCCGCGATCGACGATGAAGTGCCGGCCATCGCGGTACTGCACCTGCGCATGCACGCGCGAGACGGTGCGGTCCGGATCGTCGAGCACCAGCGTGTTGTGCGCAGCCCGGCCGATGGTGCCGCCCTGCGGCCCGAACTGCGCGGCGGGGGGCCGCGCCACCGGCGCGCCCTGGTGGGATCGCACTGAGATGCGGATCATTGCAAGGTTCCTCCGTGGGTCCGCCACAGCCATGCCGAGATGCCGCCGAAGACCAGCGCCACCAGCAGCCAGGTTCGGCTGGCCGGGCCGAGGCGCCCGCCGTCGCGCACCAGCCGCACCAGCGCCGCGGCAAGGAATGCGGCAGCGACGATGGTCAGGATGTGGCGGGCCTGCATGCGTCGCGCTCAGGCGGGGCCGTCCATCGCGTCCAGCCAGCGCTGCTGGCGCCACGCGGGAGCTGCCGTGTTGAACAAGGGCGTGCCGGGCCGCAGCAGGCACAGCCATTCGGCAGCGGCGATGCGCTGGCGCTGGGCGGCCTCGCGCAGCACCCGCGCGGCATGCCCGGCCGACGGCTGCGCGCCCATGAAATAGCGCCCGCCCGGCACGAAGCCCGCCGCATGCGCCTGCCACCAGGCATGCACGCGAGCGGGCGCGGGCCAGGGCAGGCCGTCGTCTGCATCGGAATCGATCGCGTCGTCTTCGGGGTCGTCGTCCGGCCCGCCCTCGAAGCCCTGCGGCTGCGGGCCTTCCAGGTCCAGCGCCGCCAGATCCGCGCCGGTGAGCAGCGAGAAGCCCTCGCCCGCCGCACGGGCCAGCGCGGGGTCGTCCATCCGCTCGATCAGCCAGGGCGCGAAGTGCGGATCGCCCAGGTGTCCCACGGCGCGCACCGCCTCGGCCAGCCCGCCCGGGCTGTCGCGCACGGCCTGCAGCACCGGCGCGGCCTGTCGCGCCGGCAGGACGCGCAAGGCCAGTTGCAGGGCGGCCGAGCGCTCCGGCTGGCCGAGCAGCGCCGGCCCGGCGACCAGCTCGCCGAGCACCTGCGCGGCCGGCCCGTGCTCGCCGAGCAGCAGCGCGGCGCGGGCTGCCGCATACCGCGTGGGCACACCGCCCTGGCGCATCCGCGCCAGGCAGGCCGGCAGCAGGTCGGTGCGCCCGCCCTCGCCGGCGCTGCGCAGCGCCTGCATGCACAGCGCCTCGTCGTCGTCCTCCAGCGCCGGCGGCAGGAAGGCGCCCGGGTCCACCCGGTGCATCGCGCAAGCCGCCAGGCCGAGGCGGCGATGGAACGCCGACGCGGATGCGAGCAGGTCGCGCGTGACGCCGCGCAGCGAGGCGGCAGACGCCCAGCCCAGCGCCCACACCACCGCCTCCTGCGTCTGCGGCAGCGCCTCGGCGACGGCCAGCAGGCCGTCCAGCGCCCGGCCGTCGCGGCGCTCGAGCGACAGCGCGACCGCCGCGAACATCTCGCCGCGCCCGGCGTCCGCGAGTGCGCGCTGCGCCAGCGCGGCACCGGCCGGCCCGGCCACCGACAGGCCGTCGAGGTGCGCTGCCAGCCGGTCGTCCAGGCGCCGCAGCTGGTGCAGCCGCACGTGTGCGGCGCGCACCAGGAACAGCCGCTGCACGCACAGCAACGCCGCTTCCTCCACGTGGCGCCCCACCACCAGCGGCAAGGCATGCGGCGGGTCGGCGGTGATCGGGTCCGGCGTGTTCATTGCGCGCCGTCTCAGTCGAAGCGCTGCCAGGTCGCGCCGTCGAAGGCCACCACGTTGGCCTTGCCCACCGACCACAGCACGCCCTGCGCGGTCGACAGGCTGAAGCAGCTCACCGGCCCGATGCCGCCCATGTCCACCGGCACCAGGCGGTCCTGCGCGAGCGTGAACAGCGCGGTGCTGCCGGCGACGTAGAGCGTGTCCTGGAACCAGCACAGGTCCCACATGTCGATCGTCACCTCGTCCTCCCAGGCGATGGTCTCCCAGGCGTCGCCCCGGCCGCGCACCATCACGCCGCCCTGGCCGGCCGCGTACACGACGCCGTCGCCGGCGCAGCACACGGCCGTGAGGATCACGTTGGTGGGGCTATCGCACGAGCGCCAGGCCTGGCCGTCGTAGTGCCATATCTCGCCGGCCCATCCGGCGGCGTAGATGTCGTCGTGGCCATACCCGTCGATCGCCTCGAAACCCAGCGCCTCGGTCTGCGCGGCGCGCGGCGCGCTGATGTCCAACCACTGGTGCTCGCCGGTGCGGCGATACACCTGCCGCTTGGCGCCGCAGGCGTAGACGTCGCCCTCGATGGTGCGGGCATTGCGGATCATCACCGGCGCGGGCCGGATCGACTCGTCCGTGCGCTGGCCCTTGCCGTAGGTGGCCACTTCACCGTCCTCGCCGATCAGCACCGCCTTTTCGGGCGCGCGCCTGGCGAAGGCCAGGGCGGTGGAGTCCCAGGTGGTGTTGAACGCGTCGCCCCACGCGCCCTTGTACACGCCGACCAGGCTGGTGTGGGCAATGTCCTGCTCGCGCAGCGACTTGACCTTGGTGATCACGTAGACCAGCTCGCCCATGTACGCCGCGCCCCGCACGAATTCGCGCTCGTCCGCCACACGCTTGCTCATGACATGGATCCTCCTGCTCAGGGAAATGGAAGTGGGTGGCCCAGCTTGCCGGCGGTCTGGTCGATCGTCTGCTTGAGCGAGTCGTAGTGCGTGATGTCGGGCTTGCCGGTGGACGAGTGCTTGATGTCCGTGGCCGGATCGCCCATGTCCTTGTGCCCCTCGCGCAGCTGCGCCGCCAGGCACTCCTCGTTGCATTGGGGCGCCACCGCCTTGGCACCCTTGGCGCAATGCTTGACCTCGGTCTCGAACGGCACCGGCTTGCCGTGGGCCACCGCCGACGTGGTCTTGTGGTGCGTGTGCCGCAGGCCGTGCGTGCCCGAGCAGCTGCCGCCCTCGGTACACATGCACGGGGCCTTGTTCATGCTGTAGGTCCAGCCGCCGATGGGCGTGCCGCCGAACTTGTCCTTGAAGAACGAACTCTTGGGCACGATGTGGTCGCCCGTCTGCGCGGGGCAGCAGCCGCCGATTCCGTCGGCCACCTCGGGCGACGCCTTGTAGGGCACCAGCCGGCAGCGCCGCGCCGCCAGGCACGGGTTCTCGCTGGCCTTCTTGGCTGCGCCGGGCAGGTCGCCCTTGATGGAGGCGAAGTCGCCATCCAGGCCGGTCTGGGCGCACACGTCCTTGCCATCCGCCTTGTGCGGCTTGTAGTCCGCGCACGCGGCCTTCTCCTGCGCCTTGTCCTTGTCGCACAACGCCTTGATCTCGGCGTCGTCCATCGAGTCGACGAATGGCCAGGGCACCGCCTCGTTGGCCGTGGGGCTGCCGTGGTTGTTGGTGGTCTTGTCGAGATGGCGCACCGCGTTCTCGCCCTCGAGCTTCACGTCCATCGACCAGTCGATGAAATAGACCTTGCCCTTGTTCTTGCTCGAGACGACGCCCTTCTTGGCCGCGCAGCCGGCCTCGTCCCCGCTCGACGTCTTGAAGTACGACTTGTTCTTGAGCATGACCTCCTTGCCCGAGATCTGCACCGAGCGGCTGCCGTCGGTAGTGTCCGAGGCCAGGCCGGTGTTGGGATAGGGCACCGGCACGCCGGGCGGGGTGGCGGGGTTCTCGGGCGGCGTCATGCACACGTCGGGCAGGGCGCAGATGGTCTTTCCCGCGCCGGCCTTGCAGGCGAGTTCGCGGCCGTTGGCGAACACCTGGTTGGCCATCTCAACCGCCCTGCCCGGCGCGCGCCGGGTGCCAGGCCAGCACCATCGCGGCGCGCCGACCGTCGTCGTTGCCCAGGTGGGCCAGCATCCGCTGGCCGCGCGAATAGGCCTTCTCGCATGCGGCCTTGAGCACGGCCAGCATCACCAGCCCGATCGGCGCGCCCACCTCGCCGATGCAGTCGGCCGGATGCCAGATGTCGAACTCGGTGCGCTTGGTCCGGTCGATGCGCGAGAACGCCAGCGCCGACTCCTTGAAGGGGTACTGCCCACCCGAGGCATCGACGATCTTGAACTGCAACACGCTCTCGCCCCAGCCCGCGTCCTGCAGCGCGTCCTTGATGGCGCGGGTCAGGCCGTCGGCCCGCAGTGGCTGGCCGGAGTCGATGTGCGCCGGCTCGACCGCGAAGCCCAGCCCGTGGCAGGCCAGCTGGCCGGAGTCGGCGGCGGCGTCCGCATCGAGCGGCGCCAGCAGCAGCGCCGCGGCCGCCTCGCCGGCGATGAACCCGTCGGAGTTCTCGCTCGACAGGAGCCGGTCGCGCGCCTCGGCGTCGGCCAGCGTGGCGGCCGCCAGCAGCGAATCCACCGCCACCACCAGCACCCGCTCGGCCACGCCTTCGGCCAGCCAGCGGCGCGCGTGCAGCAGCGCCACGGCGGCCGACACCCGCCCGCCGGCGATGATCGACGAGCTGGGATGAAAGCGGCACCCGAGCGCCTGCTCGAGCGCCAGCAGGAAGGCGCCGTCGTCGCGCACCGCGCGCCCCGGGCGCCCGCCTTCGGCCAGGCACAGCAGGAGCGGCACGGCGGCGCAATCGGCGCATTGCCAGCCGTCCAGGCATTCGCGCGCCGCGCGTGCGGCCATGGCCAGCAGTCGCTGCTCGCCACGCAGCGGCTTGCCCGGCCACGGCACCTCGCAGCCCATGAGCCATTCGCCGCCGTGGTCGCGAAAGCGCGTCTCCTGGAAATTGTCGATCGCCCCGCGAATGGCTGCGCAGGTGGACGCGGCGTCGAGGCCCACGCCCGTGACCAGGCCGACACGCTGCACGGCCAGCGCATTCATGCCGCATCCTCCGCGCCGCGGTTGCGCACCAGCGCGCCCAGCGACGGATGCCAGGTCTTGCCCAGCGCCCGGGCGCGCCACCAGCCCTGGGACATGGTGCCCACCAGCACGTTGCTGATCTCCAGCATGCTCTTGCGCAGGGGCAGCGCGGCACGCCAGGTGACGGTGGCCCAGTGCGCATCGGTATCGATGACCAGCGTGTCCATCACCGCCGTCACCTGCTCGTGACCGCCGCGGCGGCGGAAGAACGACACCGGCAGCCCCTGGCACGGCAGCCGGAAGCGCACGTGCGGCTGCCCGCTCAGGTGCACCAGCGTGACCTCGAGCGATGCCGCGTCGATGGGGTGCGCGATCTGCTGGTCCAGCGGCGCCGCCTGGTAGTAGGCGTCCTGGAAGTCGGCCGGCAGGAACGGGAACGTGTTGTCGATCCAGTCCTGGTCGTACGTGCCCGCGTAGGGCAGGCGCGACGACCATCCGCGCCCGACGGGGCCATAGGCCATCGGCAGGTGGTCGCCGTCCGGCGCGCTCACCGGCGCGTCCACCTGCTCGGTCAGGGGCAGCGGCGCGCCGTCCACGTAGCGCCCCTGCAGGTGCCGGTGCCAGCCGCGCCCGACGGGATTGCGCCGGTAGGCGGCATGCTCGGCCGGGTCTTCATGGCGCTGGTCCAGGCCGCCGAAGGCCACGTCGTAGGAGATCGGCTGACGCACGAAGGGCTGCGGCGGACTCGCGCGTATGCCGCCCAGGCCGCTGGACCAGTGCCGCGGCCCGACGACCGCCATGGACTTCTGCCAAGACTGCGCGCCGGCCGTCACGCGCGCGCCGACCAGCACCCGCTCGACCGGCTCGCCATCGGGCGCATGGGCGCTGCCGTTGAGCAGGATGTCGCAGCGCGGCTTGCGCAGCGCGAAGTCGACCTCCAGCCGGGGCGCCGAGAAGCCGGGCTCGCCGGTGAAGGTATCGGCGGTCACCAGCGGCACCTGCATCGGATGGCGCGGCGCGAGCGCACCCGCCGGATCGTCCGGCGCCGGCAGGCTGAAAGTGCCCTTGGCCACGACCACCAGCCACTCGCGCCCGCTGGGCTCCACGCCCTGCGTGTAGCCCACGGTGTGGCCGCTTGCGTTGACGATTTCCATGTCGATGCGGGTCCTGCGCCGGCGGCCTGCTCAGTTGATCTGGACCGAGCCGCCCTTGATGCGGTGCGTCCCGCTCGAGCGGCTGAGCACGTAGCTGCCCTGTATCAGCACCTTGCCGGCGCGGGTGAGCGTGATGCTGGCCTTGCCGCAGCGCAGCACCAGCTGCTCGCCGGCGCTGACCAGCAGGCGCTGGCCGTCCGCATCCACGCTCACCGCCGGCGGCAACTCGGCCGCCGGCCAGGCCGGCAAGCTGTCGCGCAGCACGCCGGTCACCACCGGGCACCGGCCTTCGCCGGCGAAGGCCAGCAGCACCTGCGCGCCGACGTGCTCGGCGCGCAGGTCGACGGTGCTGCGCGCCGGCAGCGCGGCGCTGCCGGCCTGTCCCTCGAAGATCACGAGCGGCGTGCGCCCCTCGTCGCCGATCGCCAGCAGGCGGCCGATGCACATCGGGGCCGGCATCGGCGCCGGCGTGTGCGCAAGTCCCTGTTCGAAACACGCGTCTCTGCCACTCATCGCTCGCCCTTTCGCTTCAGTTCTGCAGGATCTTCGATCCCTTCATCACGATGTCCCCGCCGGCCTTCGCGTTGATCTTCCCGGAGCCTTCGATCGTGATGTCCTTGCCCTTGATCACGATGGTCCCATCCTTCTTCATCGTGATGCTGGCGCTGCCGGTGACGATGGAGATCGAGTCGCCGGCGCTGATCTTCAGGTTCTTCGCCACCGTGAGTTCGTCGTCCTTGCCGACACTCGTGGTGCGCCCGCCGCCGACGCTGCGCGACTCGTCGCTGCCCACGTCGGTCGACAGGTTCGAGCCGACCGACACGGAGCGGTTGATCCCCACGCTGGTGGTCTGGTTCGCGCCGACGGTGATGGCCTGCATGGCGCCCACCGTCACCTCCTGCGCCGCGCCCACCGTGATGGTCTCGTTCACGCCCACCGTGTGGGTGCGCTGCAGCGCCACCGTCGCCGTCTCGCTGGCGCCCACGGTGATGCTGCGGTTGGCGCCGATGCCGATGGTCTCGTTGGCCGCCACGTTCTCGCTGCGGTTGGCGCCGATGGAAATGGTCTCGTTGCTGCCCACG
>Ga0160470_100235_pt1 | contig 42409 bp, 32 predicted proteins | sample HID1973I_E11MG_FD_108214 | JGI IMG/M metagenome (GOLD analysis project Ga0160470, IMG submission 108214) | Enriched mosquito-associated microbial communities from UW Madison campus, WI, USA - HID1973I_E11 MG | ecosystem: Host-associated > Arthropoda: Insects > Digestive system > Unclassified ... | reverse complement strand
TCTGTGCCGCCGAGGAGCGCAGTGAAGCCGGCCTGCGCGCACAGGTGTGCGCGCTTCAACTTCTGACTCGCCGTGTCTGTCTGAGCGCAGTGAACGCAGTGAACGAAGCGAGTTACACGGCGCAGGCCGGCTTCGCGAGCACCGCAGGGAAGCCCCGAAGGGGCCGGCGCAGTGAAGGCCGCCGGCGGGCAGCGCAGGCCGGGCGGCCCTCCCCAAAGAAAAGGATCCGCCTATAGCACGACCGAGAGACCGCAGGATGGCCACCCCACCACCCTACCCAGACAAAGCAGAAACAATGTCTCGGAATACGAATCTTTCGGAGCTACACTGATTCGCAGTGGTCAACAAAATGTGACGGCACCGACCGGCACGCAAGAACATGACGCTGCTTGACTGGGTAGGGAATCTGCTTCGCGCACATCCGGAAATCGCCCTGTTTCTGGCGTTGTCGATCGGCTATGCGGTCGGCCAGATCAAGTTCGGGCCGATCCAGCTGGGCGGCATCTGCGGCACCCTGATCGCCGCGCTCCTGATCGGGCAGTTCGGCGTGACGCTGGAGCCGAGCGTGAAGAACGTCTTCTTCATGCTCTTCATCTTCGCACTGGGCTACGCCGGCGGCCCGCAGTTCTTTGCCAACCTCAACGCCAAGGGCCTGCGCATCGGCCTGCTGTGCGTGATCGAGGTCGTCGTCGTGCTGGCGCTGGTGCTGACCGCCACCCACCTGATGAAGCTCGACCCGGGCACCGCCGCCGGCCTCATGGCCGGGGCCGCCACCGAATCGGCCGTGGTGGGCACGGCCACCGACGCGATTTCCAAGCTCGCGCTGCCGGCCGAGCAGATCCAGCAGCTGCAGGCCAATGTCGTCACGGCCTATTCGATCACCTACATCTTCGGCCTGATCACCATCGTGGTGGTCACCAGCCAGCTCTTTCCGCTGATCCTGCGCGTGAACCTGCGCGAGGAAGCCGAGCGGCTGTGGAAGGCCATGGGCGGGCAGTCCGACGATGCCAGCGCCGTGCCGGCCGCACCGGAACTGGTGGGACGGGTGTACCAGGTCAAGGCCGGCGGCCGGACCGTGCGGCAGATCGACGAGCGACTGCGCGGCGCAGGCAGCGTCCAGGGCCTGATCCGCAACGGCCAGCATCTTGCGCTGACGCCCGAGACGGTCTTCCAGCCCGGCGACCACGTCCTGCTGATCGGCCACCGCCGGGCGCTGGTCGACGCCACCGAGCGCGCCGCCGGCCTGGTCGAGGAGTCGGGCGACGCCAGCGCGTTCGGCCTGGTCCTGCAAGGCAGCACGCTGGTGCTGCGCAACAAGGCGGCGCAGGGATCGACCCTGCGCGAACTGTCGCTGCCCGGCGTCGGCGGGCGGGGCGCGCCGCTGGTGGGCGACAGCGTGCTGGTCGCCAACGTCCAGCGCGGAACCTACCGATTGCCGCTGCTGCCCGGCCTCAAGCTGCAACTGGGCGATCGGCTTGAACTGTTCGGCACTGCCGACCAGATCGGCGATGCCGTCAAGGCGCTGGGCGAACCCGTGCTCAAGTCGGTCAAGAGCAACATCGCCTACGCCGCGGCCGGCATCGTCCTGGGCGTGTTCATCGGGCTGTTCAGCGTCAAGGTGGGCGGCGTGCCGCTGTCGCTGGGTACCGGGGGCGGCGCCCTGCTCACCGGCCTGGTGTTCGGCTGGTACCAGGCGCGCCACCCGAGCCGGCTGAGCGTGCCGGACGACGCACTGTCGCTGCTCAAGGACATCGGCCTGGCGACCTTCATTGCCTGCGTCGGGCTGGCCTCCGGGCCGCAGGCGCTGGACCTGGTGCACAAGTACGGCGTCTCGCTGCCGCTCATGGGCGTGGCCATCGCCGTCGTGCCGGCCTTCTGCTCGCTGATGGTCGGGCACTTCCTGCTCAAGTTCGAGGCTCCGGTGCTGCTCGGCGCCATCGCCGGCCAGCAATGCAGCACGCCGGCGCTCAGCGCCATCCAGAACGCGGCGGGCAACACCACGCCTCTTCTGGGCTACACGATCACCTACGCCATTTCCAACGTCATCCTGCCGCTGATGGGGCCGGTGGTCGTGGCGCTGGCAGGACTCGCGCAAAACGGCTGAGGCGGCCTTCGCCTCTGAAGGGACACGAAAGGAGCTCCCGCATGGACTGGCTGCACGAAATCTTCAAGCGCTCGCCCGAGATCGCCCTGTTCCTGTCACTGTCGCTGGGCTACCTGATCGGCAAGATCAAGTTCGGCAAGTTCCAGCTCGGCGGCGTGGCCGGGTCGCTGCTGGTGGCCTGCGTGGTCAGCCAGTTCGGCGTGCAGATCGACTCGGGCGTGAAGTCGGTTCTGTTCGCACTGTTCATCTACGCGGTCGGCTACGAGAGCGGGCCGGACTTCTTCAATTCGCTGGGCCGGCAGTCGGTCAGGGAGATCCTGCTGGCGGTGATCATGGCGGCCACCGGACTGGCGACGGTGGTGATCATGGCCAAGCTGGCCGGCCTGGACAAGGGCCTGGCGGCTGGGGTGGCGGCCGGTGGCCTGACCCAGTCCGCCATCATCGGCACCGCCGGCGACGCCATCGGCAAGCTCGGCCTCGCGGCCGACGAAACCCAGCGCCTGCAGGCCAACGTGGCCATCGGCTATGCCGTCACCTACGTGTTCGGCTCGTTCGGCGCCATCATCGTGTGCGTCAACATCCTGCCGTGGCTCATGAAGCGCAGCATCCGCGACGATGCGATCAAGGCCGAGGCGCAGATGCAGGCCGGCAGCGTACGCGTGCTGGGCGAAGGCCAGCAGGAAGCGGCACCCGACCTGATCGGCCGCCTCTACAGAATCTCCGCAGGCAAGGGCCACGCCGTGGCCCAGCTCGAATCGGCGCTGGGCGAGCCGCCCGTGACCATCGAGCGCATCAAGCGCGGCGACCAGTTCATCGAGGTCACGCCGCAGGTGGTGCTGGAAGACGACGACATCGTCCTGGTGGTCGGGCGGCGCGCCGGCGTGGTGGCCAGCGCCGCGCTGCTGGGCAAGGAGGTCTACGGCATCGACGGGATGGAAGTCACCCTGCTGCGGCGCGACGTGGTCATCACCAGCAAGGCGTTGATCGGCCGCACCGTCGACCAGATCCGCGTGGCGACGGCCGGAGGCGTCCGGCACGGCGTGTACGTGCTGGGCCTGCGCCGCATGGGCAAGCCACTGCCCCTGGCGCCCGAGGTGGTGATCCAGGCGGGCGACACCGCCACGCTGTACGGCGGCGAACATGACGTGCGCCGCGTGGCGAGCGCTTTCGGCGAGGTGGTGGTGACCAGCTCCAAGACCGATTTCGTCTTCCTCGGCGCTGGCCTGGTCGTGGGCCTGCTGGTGGGCCTGCTGAGCGTCAAGCTCGGCGGCATACCGCTGACGCTCGGCGCCGGCGGCGGCGCGCTGCTGTCGGGCCTGGTGTTCGGCTGGTGGCGCGCGCGCAGGCAGACTTTCGGCGCCATGCCGCCGGGCGCCGTGCAGATCCTCAAGGACCTCGGCCTGGCCGGCTTCGTTGCGGTGGTCGGGCTGCAATCGGGCCTGCAGGCGGTGTCCACCATCCGCGAGCACGGCCTGACGCTGTTCCTGGTCGGCGTGGTGGTCACGCTGGTGCCGATGATCATCACCCTGCTGATCGCGCGCTACGTGCTGCGCTACGACAACGCCGCCATCCTGGCCGGCGCGCTGTCCGGTTCGCGCAGCGCCAACCCGGCCTTCGGCGAAGTGCTGGACAAGGCCGGCAACGCGATCCCGACCGTTCCCTTCGCCATCACCTACGCGCTGGCGAACGTGCTGCTCACCCTGCTCGGGCCGCTGATCGTGGCGCTGGCCTGAACCGACTCTTTTCCAAACGGCGCCGGGCGACGAGCCGGCGGCTTCCTGTCCGCATCACCAAGGAGATCTCCCATGGACTTCAGCGACGTCGAGAAACTGGGCAGCCTGAGCCCCTTCGAACTCAAGGATGCCCTCATCCAGGTGGCCAGGGAAGGCGACCGCCTGATGCTCAACGCCGGCCGCGGCAATCCGAATTTCCTGGCCACGCTGCCGCGGCATGGCTTCTTCCAGCTCGGCCTGTTCGCCATGACGGAGGCGGAGCGCTCGTACATCTACATGGACAACGTCGGCGGCTTTCCGCAACGCGACGGCATCGAGGAGCGCTTCGAGATCTTCGTGCACCGCAACCGGGAGGTGCGCGGCGTGATGTTCGTGGCCGCCGCGGTCTCGTACGTGCGCGACCAGTTGGGCCTGTCGGCCGGCGACTTCCTGTACGAGATGTGCGAGGCGATCCTGGGCTGCAACTACCCGGTGCCGGACCGCTTCCTGCGGCTGTCCGAGATCATCGTGGGCAAGTACATCCACAAGGAGATGATCGGCACGCACCCGTTCGACGGCAATTTCGAGATGTACGCGGTCGAGGGCGGCACCGCGGCCATGACGTACCTGTTCGCCAGCATGAAGCAGAACCACCTGATCAAGAAGGGTGACACCATCGCGCTGGGCATGCCCATCTTCACGCCCTACATCGAGATCCCGCACCTGAACGACTACCAGCTGGTGGAGCTGGAGATCGACGCGCCGGTCGAGAACAACTGGCAGTTCACCAAGAAGGAGCTGGACAAGCTGCTCGACCCGAAGGTCAAGGCGTTCTTCCTGTGCAACCCGAGCAACCCGCCCTCGGTGCGCCTGTCCGACGAGGTGCTCGAGTACCTGGTGGAGATCGTCCGGAAGCGGCCCGACCTGATCATCCTGACCGACGACGTGTACGGCACGTTCGCGGACAACTTCGTGTCGCTGTTCGCCATGTGCCCGTACAACACCATCCTGGTGTATTCGTACTCCAAGTACTTCGGCGCGACCGGCTGGCGCATGGGCGTGGTGGCCACGCACGAGAAGAACGTGCTGGACGAGAAGATCGCCAACCTGCCCGAGGCGCAGCGCAAGGAGTTGGACGAGCGCTACGGCTCGATCACGACCACGCCGCGCCAGCTGAAGTTCATCGACCGCCTGGTGGCCGACAGCCGCACCGTGGCGCTGAACCACACGGCCGGCCTGTCCACCCCGGTGCAGGTGCAGATGGTCCTGTTCTCGCTGTTCTGCCTCATGGACGAACGCGACGAATACAAGGAATCGATGAAGCAGATCGTGCGCCGGCGCAAGGAGGCGCTCTACCGCGAGCTGGCCGTGCCGATGAAGCACGATCCCAACTCGGTGGACTACTACCACCTGGTCGACGGCGAGGCGATGGCCGAGCAGCTGTACGGGCGCGACTTCGCCAAATGGATGGCGGCGCGCACCCGGCCCAACGAGATGCTGTTCCACATCGCCCAGCGCAGCGGCGTTGTGCTGCTGCCCGGCAAAGGCTTCGGCACGCCGCATCCGTCGGGCCGCGTTTCGCTGGCCAACCTCAACGAATACGACTACGCCAACATCGGCCGCGCCATGCGGGAGCTGGCCGGCGACTACTACGAGACGTACAAGCGCGAGAAAGCCGGCGGCGGCAAGCCCGCCGGCAAGGCGGCTGCCGGGCCGGCCAAGGCCAAGCGCCCGAAGGGCAAGTAACTCTCTAGTTCGGCGCTGCGGGCGCCTGCACCGTGCCGGCGACCGAGCGGGTCGGCGGCGCCGCGGCAGCCTTGAGCGGCTGCTCGGCCGGCTGCGTCGCGTCTGCCGGTTGCGGGGCGTCGGCCGCGGCTTGCTGCGGCGCGTCGGCCGCCGGTAGCGGCGGCAGGGGGGCAAGCGGCGCGACCATCGCGAGTCCGGCGGTTTCGCCGTGCAGCGGGGTGGCACCCGGAGCCACCTGCTCGGGGAACACCTGCGGGGCCACCGGCATGGCCGTCGGCGGCAGCGGCGCGGGGGTATCCAGCACCAGGTAGCGCTCCACGATCTTGAAGAACCGGTCGTAGAACCGGTCGTCCGTCACCGTCTGGCTGGCGACCTTCACCATCGAATCGTCGGTGGACGAGTACGGAAGCGACACCGACCCGATCACGCCCACCCCGACGCTGGCCGAGTTGTTCACCTTCTTGAGGCTGTAACGGTCTTGCAGGGCGCTGACAAAGGCAATGGTGCGCGGCTTGCCGTCGGGCGACCGCGCGCCACCGCTGTCCTTGGCGCAGACCACGCGGAAGTCGATTTCCAGGTGTACTTCGGGGTCCGGCTGGAAGGCTTTCTTCCCGGATACAAAAGCGGCGTCGCCGGCGGCGACCAGGTAGCCCTGGCTGAGCAAAGCGCGCCGCGCTGCCTCGCAGGTCTGGCTCTCGGTGGCGACGAAGGTGCGCGTGTGCGTGTCCGTGGAGTTGAAGTCCTCGGACTGGTAGTTGGCCCCGGAAGTGGAACTCGTGCTCGCGCATCCGGCCAGCGCGGCGCCGAGCGCGGCACACGCCAGCACGCGCATGGCAGGACGGGAAACAGTAGGTAAGGATCGCAAGGGCATTGACTCAAATGCTACCCGGCCCACGCCGAGTGGCCACTTCGAGTGGAATTTGCCCCTTGTGTTCCCCGGCCGGCTATTCCTTCTTCCCGCTGGCAACCGGATCGGCCGGCGTACCGGCCGCGGGCGCTGGCGGCGGCTTCGGGTCCGGGCCGTCGGTCGTCAGGTAACGGTCGATCAGCGCATAGAAGCGCTCGTAGAACTGGTCGTCGGACACCGTCGCGCTGGCCACCTTGACCATCGAATCGTCGCTGGCCGAATAAGGAAGCGATACCGACCCGAGCACGCCGACTCCCACGCTGGCCGAGTTGGGCGATTTCTTCAGGGCGAAACGATCCTGCACGGCGCTGACGAACGCGGTGCTGCGGCGCTTTTCGCCGCCGGCCTTGGCGTCGGCGGCGCAGACCACCTGCATCTGCACCTCCATGTGCACCTCGTTCTCGGGCTGGAAACCCTTGACGCCACGCACCTGCTGGGACGTCGCGTCCTTGAGCTGATAGCCCTGGCTGAGCAGGGCGCGGCGCGCGGCCTCGCACACCTGGGCTTCGCTGGCCGGGAAGTCGCGCGAATGGGCGTCGGTCGAATTGAAGGTTTCCGGCGCGTAGTTGGCGATGCGCTCTTCCTTGCTGGTTCCGCAGCCGGCAAGCGCCAGCATCAGTGCCGGACCCGCAACGGCAATACAGGAACGCGGCAGACGTCGGGAAGGTCGTGTCGGCATATGGGCAGGCTGTGTCGGCCTCTCGGCCACGGCCTTCGATTGAACCAGCCGCCGTTCGCGCCGTGCGTCGGCCCGGCACGGCCCGGCTTGTCGGACCATGCGCCGTCCTCGGCGGGCCCGCGCTAGCCTGGGTCTCAGGCCGCCGGATCGGCCGCGTACGCCCGGCCGCCGAAGATCGCCGTCCCGACCCGGACCATCGTGCTGCCGGCGGCAATGGCCGCCTCGAGGTCGGCGCTCATGCCCAGCGACAGGGTGTCCAGCGCCAACCCGGCGGCGCGCAGTTTCTCGTACAGCTGCGCCGCCCGCTCGAACAAGGCCCGTTGCGCCTCGAACCCCTCTGCCGGCTCCGGAATGGCCATCAGCCCGCGCAGGCGGATGTTGGGCAATTGCGACACTTGCTGCGCCAGCGCGAGGGCGTCGGCGGGTGCCACGCCGGACTTGTTGGCGCCGCCGTCCACGTTCACCTGCAGGCAAAGCTGCAGCGGGGCCAGCCCGGGCGGACGCTGTTCGGACAGGCGCTGGGCGATCTTGAGCCTGTCCACGCTGTGGACCCAGTCGAACTGCTCGGCGACCGGGCGCGTCTTGTTGCTCTGAAGAGGGCCGATGCAATGCCATTCGAGGCCGGCGCGCAGGTCGGCCAGCGCCTCGATCTTGGCCAGGCCCTCCTGCACGTAGTTCTCGCCGAACGCCGATTGGCCCGCCGCGTGGGCTTCGCGCAACGCCGGCGCGGCAAAGGTCTTGGAAACCGCCAGCAGGCGCACACTCTCTGGCGTGCGCCCACAAGCCAGGCAGGCCGCCGCGATCCGGTCGCGAACCTGCTGGAGCTTGTGCTCGATCGTCGTCATAATCTTTCGAATTCGTATCAAAACGTCACTAAGAATTTAGCCTGACGTCCAACTCTTTGCGTCGAGGGCCCTCGTGGACATTACCCAACTGCTGGCATTCAGCGTCAAGAACAAGGCGTCGGACCTGCACCTCTCGGCCGGCCTGCCGCCGATGATCCGGGTGCATGGCGACGTGCGACGGATCAACGTGGATCCGCTCGACCACAAGGAAGTGCATGCCATGGTGTACGACATCATGAGCGACACCCATCGCAAGCACTACGAAGAGTTCCTCGAGGTCGACTTCTCTTTCGAGATCGACGGCCTGGCGCGGTTTCGGGTCAATGCCTTCAACCAGGCGCGCGGCGCGGCCGCGGTGTTCCGGACCATTCCGTCGAAGATCCTGTCGCTCGAGGCGCTCAACGCGCCCAAGATTTTCGGCGACCTGGCGCTCAAGCCGCGCGGCCTGGTGCTGGTGACCGGCCCGACCGGCTCGGGCAAGTCGACCACGCTGGCGGCAATGATCAACTACCTCAACGAGACCGAGTACGGCCACATCCTGACGGTGGAGGATCCGATCGAGTTCGTGCACGAATCGAAGAAGTGCCTGATCAACCAGCGCGAAGTGGGGCCGATGACGCTGTCCTTCTCGAATGCGCTGCGCTCGGCGCTGCGCGAGGACCCGGACGCGATCCTGGTGGGCGAGTTGCGCGACCTGGAGACCATCCGCCTGGCCATGACGGCGGCGGAAACCGGCCACCTGGTGTTCGGCACGCTGCACACCTCCAGCGCGGCCAAGACCATCGACCGGATCATCGACGTGTTCCCGGGCGAGGAAAAGGAAATGATCCGCGCCATGCTGTCGGAGTCGCTGCAGGCGGTGATCTCCCAGACGCTGTGCAAGACCAAGGACGGCCAGGGCCGCGTGGCGGCGCACGAGATCATGCTGGGCACGCCGGCCATCCGCAACCTGATCCGCGAGGCGAAGGTCGCGCAGATGTACTCGTCGATCCAGACCGGCAGCGGCCAGGGCATGCAGACGCTCGACCAGTGCCTGACCGACCTGGTGCGCCGCAACGTCATCTCCGCGGCAGAGGCGCGGTCCAAGGCCAAGATCCCGGAAAACTTCCCCGGTTGACGCCAACCCCGCTGTCGGTCCCACAATTCGCTACAGGCGCCGACGGCGTCCCGTCCAGATTCAAAGGAGCGCGCCATGGAACGCGATCAGGCCAGCCAGTTCATCAACGACCTGCTTCGGCTGATGGTCAGCCGCAAGGGCAGCGACCTGTTCATCACGGCCGACTTCCCGCCGGCCATCAAGGTAGACGGCAAGGTCACCAAGGTCTCGCAGCAGCCGCTGGGCAGCCAGCACACGCTGGCGCTGACCCGCTCGGTGATGAACGACCGGCAGGTGGCGGAGTTCGAGCGCACGAAGGAATGCAACTTCGCCATCTCCCCGACGGGCGTCGGGCGCTTTCGCGTCAACGCCTTCGTGCAGCAGGGCAAGGTCGGCATGGTGCTGCGCACGATTCCGGCGACGCTGCCGACCATCGACGCACTGAACATGCCGCAGGTGCTCAAGGACGTGTCCATGACCAAGCGCGGCCTCGTCATCCTGGTCGGCGCCACCGGCTCGGGCAAGTCGACCAGCCTGGCGGCCATGATCGACTGGCGCAACGAGAACTCGCAGGGCCACATCGTCACGGTCGAGGACCCGATCGAGTTCGTGCACCCGCACAAGAACTGCGTGGTCACGCAGCGTGAAGTCGGCATCGACACCGAGAGCTGGGAGGCGGCGCTGAAGAACACGCTGCGCCAGGCGCCGGACGTCATCCTCATGGGCGAGATCCGCGACCGCGAGACCATGGAGCACGCCGTGGCCTTCGCCGAGACGGGCCACCTGTGCATGGCCACGCTGCACGCCAACAGCGCCAACCAGGCGCTGGACCGGATCATCAACTTCTTCCCCGAGGAGCGGCGCGCGCAGCTGCTGATGGACCTGTCGCTCAACCTGCGTTCGCTGGTCTCGCAGCGGCTCATCCCGACCGAGGACGGCCGCGGGCGCGTGGCGGCGGTCGAGATTCTCCTGAACACGCCGCTGATCGCCGACCTCATCCTCAAGGGCGAAGTGGGCGAGATCAAGGAGATCATGAAGAAGAGCCGCAACCTGGGAATGCAGACCTTCGACCAGGCCCTGTACGACCTGTTCGAGAACCGCGCCATCGGCTTCGAGGACGCCATCCGCTTCGCGGATTCGGCGAACGACCTGCGCCTGCAGATCAAGCTCAACAGCCAGCGCGCGCGCCAGACCGACCTGTCGGCGGGCACCGAGCACTTCGCGATAGTCTGACCCCCGCTGGGCGGCCGGGGTGCGCCGACGCGCCACCGGGCGACGTGGCGCGCTAAGCTCGTGCGCATGACCAGCAGCATCCAACCCAAGACCTACTCCCCCACCCCTTCGCGCCAGGTGGCGTTCCTCGGACTGGGGGTGATGGGCTACCCCATGGCAGGCCACCTTGCCCGCGCCGGCCACGGCGTGACCGTCTACAACCGCACCGCCGCCAAAGCCGCCGACTGGTGCCGCGAACTGGCCGACGCCGCCATCGCCCCGCGCCACGCAGCCACGCCCCGAGAAGCCGCCGCCGGCGCCGACATCGTGTTCTGCTGCGTCGGCAACGACGACGACCTGCGCTCGGTGACGCTGGGCGCAGACGGCGCCTTTGCCGGCATGAAGCCCGGCGCGATCTTCGTGGACCACACCACCGCCTCGGCCAACGTGGCGCGCGAACTGGCCCGGGCCGCACTGCTGGCCGGCCTGCAGTTCATCGACGCACCGGTCTCCGGCGGACAGGCCGGCGCGCAGAACGGCGTGCTGACCGTCATGTGCGGCGGCGACGCGTCTGCCTTCGCATCGGTCCGGCCGGTGGCCGACGCCTTCGCCCGCGCCATCACCCTGCTGGGCGACAGCGGCAGCGGCCAGCTGGCGAAGATGGTCAACCAGATCGCCATCGCGGGCCTGGTGCAAGGGCTGTCGGAGGCCATCGCCTTCGGCCAGAACGCCGGGCTGGACATGGCCGCGGTGCTGGACGTGATCGGCAAGGGCGCGGCCCAGAGCTGGCAGATGGACAACCGCGGCAAGACGATGATCGAGGACCGGTTCGACTTCGGCTTCGCCGTCGACTGGATGCGCAAGGACCTGGGCCTGTGCCTGGACGAGGCGCGCCGCAATGGCTCGGCGCTGCCGGTCACCGCCGTGGTCGACCAGTTCTACGGCGACGTTCAGCGCGCCGGCGGCAATCGCTGGGACACCTCCAGCCTGGTCACGCGCCTGCGCGCGAAGGGCTGACCCGGCGCGCCGCGCGCCGGTGCCGGCTCAGCGCACCGGCGAGGTGACGGCGCCGCCGCCCGCAGGCGCCGTGCCGCCGGCCGGCGGCAGCGGCTGCATGGGCGGCAGCGGCACGTTGGACGACGACGACGACGGGGCCGCCGACGTACCGCCCGTGGTAGCGCCGCCCGCCAGGTCGGCGGCGCTGACGATTTCCACCATGCGCACCACCTTCTGCACGCCGTCGACGCCGCGCGCGATCTCGCTGGCGCGGTCGGCCTCGGCGCGGGTGGCGATGCCCAGCAGGTACACCACGCCGCGCTCGGTCACGACCTTGAAGTTGTTGGCGAAGATGTCGCTCTGGCTGACCAGCTGTGCCTTCACCTTGCTGGTGATGTAGGTGTCGTTGGAGCGGTCCATGATCGTGCTGCCCGGGCCGACGACGATCTCGTTGTAGACGCCTCGCACGTTGTCGACCTGGCCGACCACCTCCTCGGCACGGCGGCGGTCGGCGTCGCTGCCGACGGTACCGGTCAGCAGCACCTTGCGGTTGTAGCTGACCACCGTGACGTTCATGTTGTCGTTGGCGATGTCGCGGATGCGGGCTGCACCGCGCAACTCGATGTTGGTGTCGTCCAGTTGGGCGCCCGAACTGCGCCGGTCGGTCGCGACCATGCCGGCGCCGACGGCCGCCCCGCCCACCACCAGCGGCACGCAGCCGCCCAATGCGAGGGTCAGCGCGGCGCCGGCCGTGAGCATGATCGTGAAGCGTCGAACGGCAGCGGTGGCGGACGGTCTCATGAACTTCCTTCCTTCTAGACGGGGCAGACGAGGCGAAACGGGCGAAAACGTGCGGGAAGTTTAGCCCAGGGACTTTCCGGCTCCGAGCCGGAACCTGGGGCGTCGCACCGCGCTCCCCGCCTCCTCGAATTAGTCAAAAAATGTTAATGTTCGAAACATGAACACCCGGCCACGCCGTTCGACGCCACCCATCGCCGCCATGTCCGCCGTGGTTCGGGGAGCACGCGCGTGAGGGCCTGGACGGCGGCCCGCTCGGTAGCGGCGCGCATCGGTGCGCGGCTGAGCGGCCGGGCCGCCGCACGCGGCGCACCGCTGGTGCTGGTGTTCTCGAAGGACCGCGCGATCCAGCTCGAACTGCTCCTGCGCAGCTACGCGGAGCAACTGTCGAAGCCGCTGCCGCTGACCGTGCTGTACCGCGCATCCACGCCGGCGCACCAGCAAGCCTACGAGGAAGTGTTCGCGGCGTACCAGTCGCTGCAGCTCACCGCGGTGGCGGAGCAGGCCTTCAAGCCCGACCTGCTGCGCCTGATGAAGGCCTCCGGCGCCCGCAACGTCCTCTTCCTGGTGGACGACATCGTCTTCATCCAGCCGGTGGACACGCGGCTGATCGAGCAGTGGGACACGGCCCAGGGCATTCTCAGCCTGCGCCTGGGGCGCAACATCACCCGGTCGTTCAACAGCGGCGGCATCGCGCAGCCGCAGCCCGCCGCGCTCGAGCCGGTCACCCGCGAGGGGCATGCGCTGGTGCGCTGGCGCTGGGTCGACGGGGCGCTCGACTGGTCGCTGCCCACTTCGCTGGACGGGCACCTGCTGCCGCTTCCGGACCTGATTCCGGTGGTCGAGGCCACGCACTTCAAGGCGCCCAATTCGCTGGAACGGGCCATCGGGCAATACCGGTTCCTGTTCAAGTGGCGCCACGGCTACTGCTGGGAACGCTCGCGGATCATGAACCTGCCGCTCAATACGGTGAAGACCGAGGACTTCGACTTTCCGCATCAGGGCTGGGACGCCGAGGAACTGCTGCAGGCCTTCGCGCGCGGCTACCGGCTGGACGTCGGCGCGTTGCCGCTCGCGCAGCACGACAGCTGCCACATGGAATGGGCGCCCGAGTTGCGCCCGCCGGCGCAGCGCGACGCGGCCTGAGCGTTCAGTCTTCCTGCACGCCCAGCAACTGGGCATCGACGCAGTCGCACAGGCAGTGCAGCATCAGCATGTGCACCTCGTGCACGCGCGAGGCCCGCTCATGCGGCACGGTGACCTGCACGTCGGTGTCGCGCAGGGCGCGCGCGACCGCGCCGCCCTGGCCGCCGAGCAGGGCCACGACCGTCATCTCGCGCTCGTGCGCGGCCTGGACTGCCGCCAGCACGGCGGCGGATTCGCCGCTGGCGCTCAGCGCCAGCAGCACGTCGCTGGACTCGCCCAGCGCGCGCACCTGGCGCGCGAAGCGGTCTGCGTCGGCCGCGTCGGCGCTGTCGGCGAGAAGTTCGGCAGGGTCGGACGGCAGCGCCATCGCCGCCAGGCCTGGGCGCTCGCGCTCGAAGCGCCCGATGAAGTGCGCCACGAAATGCGCCGCCAGCAGCCCGGAAGGGCCGGCCCCGCAGGCGAGCACCTTGCCGCCGCTGGTCACGCAGGCCAGCACCGCCTGCACGGCGAGCGAGATCGGCTTGCTCAGTACCGGCCCGGCCTGGAACTTGAGATCGGCGCCGTCGATGAAATGCTGCTGGATCCGTTGCTCAAGCATGATGGGCCGGCATGATAGCCGCGTGCGCGCAGGCCATCATGATGGTGCATCGAACGCCGCCCGCAGCCATTCGATGCGCTCGTGCACCAGGACCACGTCGAAGCGGCACGGCGGCGCCACCCGCAGGCGGGCAATGAAGTGGCGTGCCGCGAACACGATGCGCCGCTGCTTGAGGCCGGTGATGCTGGCGCCCGCGCCGCCGTGCGAGCCGGTGCTGCGCTGGCGCACCTCGACGAACACCAGCGTGCCGTCGCGCTCGCGCATGATCAGGTCGATCTCGCCGCCGCCGCGCCCGGGCGTCCGATAATTGCGTGCCACCGGCGTCAGGCCGGCCGCGCACAGGTATTCGAATGCGGCCGCTTCGGCGTCGTCGCCACGTTGCTTGGTCGTGACGGAATGGGCGCCGCGGCCTGCGCCCGACGCCGCTGCCCCGGCCACGCGCCGGCTCCCTGTTGCCATCGTTGTTCTGCCCTTGCGCCGGAGATCGCCCATCTTGAAACCGCCAGCTGCCATCTCCGCCTCGTTCCACAGCGCGCTGCAGGCCGCCCGCGAGGCCGCGGGCTCGCAGCATTATCCGCAGGGCACGCTGTACGTCGTGGCCACGCCGATCGGAAATCTGGCAGATGTCACGCTGCGCGCGCTGCATGTGCTGGGCCTGGCAGACGCGATCGCCTGCGAGGACACGCGCCACACGCAAGGCATGCTGCGCGCCTACGGCATCGAGCCGCGCGCCGGCAGCGCCTTGCTGGCCGTGCATCAGCACAACGAGGCCGAGGCCGCCCAGGCGGTGGTGGCGCGACTGGCGCGCGGCGAACGGGTGGCCTACGTGAGCGACGCCGGCACCCCCGGTGTGAGCGATCCGGGCGCGCGCCTGGTCGAAGCGGTGCGCGCGGCCGGCCAGCGCGTGCTGCCGCTGCCCGGAGCCAGCAGCGTGACCACGCTGCTCAGCGCGGCCGGGCTGGTGGGCGACGCCGCTGGCGCCGAGGGCGCATTCGTGTTCCAGGGGTTCCTGCCGACCAAGGCCGGCGAGCGTGCGCAGGCGGTCGAGCGGCTGCGCGGCGAAACGCGCGCGACGGTGCTGCTGGAAGCGCCTCACCGCATCGATGCGCTGGCCCGCGCCCTGGCGCCGCTGGGCGAGCGGCGCGTGACGCTGGGCCGGGAGCTGACCAAGCAGTTCGAGGAGATCGCCACCGTGCCGGCGCAGGACCTTGCCGACTGGCTGGCCGCCGACGCCCAGCGCACGCGCGGCGAATTCGCGCTGGTGCTGCATCCGGCGCCCGCCGCCGGGGACGACGGCGCGCAGGCCGAACAGGTGCTGCGGCTGCTGCTGGAGGAATTGCCGCTCAAGACGGCTGTGCGGCTGGCCGCGCAGATCAGCGGCGCCGGCCGCAACGAGCTCTACCAGCGGGCGCTGGCGTTGCGCCAGGACGGCGGCGCCGGCGCCGAGGACACCGGCGCGCCGGACTGATCAGCTCTTCATCCGGATCATCATGGCCAGGATCTTCCTGGCGCGCGCGCCGTACGGCGCGGCCAGGAAGTCGATGCTGCGCACCGGGCCCTGGTAGAGGATCGGCCGCATCTTCGAGAAGGTGGTGAAGCCCTCGTAGCCGTGGTAGTGGCCCATGCCGCTGTTGCCGATGCCGCCGAACGGCAGGCTGTGCACGCTGACGTGCAGCACGCTGTCGTTGACCGTGACGCCGCCCGAGAGCGTGTTCATGATGTACCAGTCGGCCAGCGCCTTGTCGTTGGTGAACGGGTACATCGACAGCGGGCGCGGCCGCTCGTTGATGTAGCGCGCCACCTCCTCGCGGCTGGTGTACGTGCGCACCGGCAGGATCGGGCCGAAGATCTCGCGCTGCATCAGGTCCATGTCGTCGGTGACGCCGACCACCACCTTGGGGCCCATGATGCGGCGCGCCGCGTCGGGCACCTGGCCCTCGGCCAGCTCGATCACGGTCGCGCCCTTGCTGCGCGCGTCGTCCAGCGCGGCCATGAGCCGGTCATAGGAGCGCTGGTCGATCACGGCCGTGTAGCTGCCGTTGTTGATGTCCGGGTAGCTGGCCTGGAAGGCCTTGCGCGCGTGGTCGATGAATGCCTGGGTCTTGCCCTCGGGCACGAACAGGTAGTCGATGTTGGTGCAGATCTGCCCGGCATTGAGCGTCTTGGCCCACATCACGCGCTTGGCCGCGGCGGCCATGTCGTAGTCGGGCCCGATGATGGCGGGCGACTTGCCGCCCAGCTCCAGCGTCACCGGTGTGAGGTTGCGCGCGGCGTTGGCCATCACCGCCTTGCCGGTGGCCGGCGAGCCGGTGAAGAAGATGTGGTCGAACGGCAGCGAGGTGAAGGCCGGGCCGCGACCGCCGCCGTCCTCGAAGAAGCATAGCTTCGAGGGCGGGAAATAGCGCGCGGCCAGCTGCTTGAGCAGGCGCGCGGTGTGGTTGGAGTTCTCCGACATCTTCACCATGGCGGTGTTGCCGGCGGCGAAGATGCAGGTGAGCGGGTGGAAGACCATGGCCAGCGGGAAGTTCCACGGCACCACGATGCCGACCACGCCGACCGGCTGCGGCACCAGGCGGGCCTTGGCCAGCGGCATGCGCATCGGGTCGACGTGGCGCTTCTGGGGCTTCATCCACTTGCGCAGGCTCTTAATGGTTTCCTGCAGGCCGTCCAGCGTGACCGCGATCTCGGCGAACGAGGTCTCGAAGCTGGAGCGGCAGCCGTAGTCCGCGTTGACCGCATCCACCAGCGCCTGCTGGTTGTCCGCCACGAGGCGGACCACCTGCTTGAGATCCGCCACGCGCTGCTCGTAGCTGGGGTAGCGGTTGGCCTCGAAGTGGGCCCGCTGCGCCGCGAGCGCTTCGGTGAATTCGGCCGGAATGGCCAGGTGGGCAGGATCGGTGAATGCGTTCATCTTTCTCTCCGGCTTACTGAGCGGGTGCGGGGGGCTGCACCGGCTCGACGATGGCAAAGTTGCCCGGGAACGTGTCGAGCATGGCCATCAGCTCGCCCAGCTTGCGCGGGTCGCCCTGCACCTTTGCCTTGCCCGCCTTGATCACCTCGGGGAACGTGGTCTTGCCCAGGATCACCTCGTTGAGCGTGGCGCGGGTCAGCGTGAAGCTGGCGTCGGCCTTGGGATCGGCGCGACCTTCGGAATAGGTGAGCGCCGAGTTCTCGAGGTTGAGCACGTACTTCTCCTTGGTGTCGGTGAAGTCCCAGTTGAGCACGATGTGCTTGCCTTGCGCCTTGTCGGCATTCAGGCGCACGCCCAGGTAGTCCATGAACAGGCCGGTGGACAGCGCGCGCAGCGTGTCGTCGTTGAGCGTGTTGAGCGACGGCAGCTTGGGCACGCCGTTGCGCAGCTCCTGCGCGCCCATCAGGTACGCGCCGCGCCAGGTGCCGCCTTCGCTCTGGTAGCCGAGCTGCTCCAGCGCGTCGGCGCCGAGGTCGCGTGCCGCCTTGTTGGACGGATCGGCGAATACCACCTGGTTCATCACGCTGGCCACCCAGCGGTACTCGCCGGCGGCGTAGTCCTTGCGGGCATGCGCAATGACGGCGTCGGCGCCGCCCATGTACGCGACCTGCTTCTTGGCCTGCTCCACCTCCGGCAGCGGGTTCAGGTGCGCCGGGTTGGCGTCGTACCAGCCGAGGTACTTCTGGTAGATGGCGCGGGCGTTGTGGCGCAGCGTGCCGTAGTAGCTGTGCGAGGACCACTCGGCGTTCTGGCTCTCGGGCAGCTTGACCATCTCGGCGATCTGGTCGGGCTTGTAGCCTTCGTTGAGCAGGCGCACGGTCTGGTCGTGAATGAACTTGTACAGGTCGCGCTGCTTGCGCATCATCTCGTCGACCCGCTCGGCGCCCCAGGTCGGCCAGTGGTGCTGGGCGATCATGACGTCGGCACGGTCGCCGAATTTCAGGCGCGCCTCGTCGATGTAGCGCGACCAGGCCACGGCGTCGCGCACCTCGGCGCCGCGCAGCGTGTACAGGTTGTGCATGTTCTGCGTCACCACCTCGGCCGCATTGAACACCTTCTGCTGCGGGAAGTACATCATCGTCTCGGACGGCGCTTCGGAGCCGGGCGCCATCATGAACTCGATGTCCACGCCGTCGATGGTGAGCTTGGGCGTCTTGTCGGAGATGGTGTCGGTGGGCGCGATCAGCGTCAGCGTGCCGCGCGCGAGGTTCTTGCCCAGGCCGGTGTCGACGCTGCCGCGCTCGCTCGGCGGCAGGAGCGACCCGAACTGGTAGGTGGCGCGGCGGCTCATCGCGTTGCCGGCGATGATGTTCTCGGCCACCGCATGGTCCATGAAGCCTTCGGGGGCGTAGATCCTGACGCGGCCGGCGGCCACGTCTTCCTCGCTGGTGACGCCCTTGACGCCGCCGAAGTGGTCGGCATGGCTGTGGCTGTAGATCACGGCCACCACCGGCTTGCGCGGGCGGTTCTGGTAGTACAGCTCCAGGCCGGCCTTGGCGGTCTCGGCGGTCAGCAGCGGGTCGATGATGATCAGGCCGGTCTTGCCTTCGACCACGGTCATGTTGGACAGGTCCAGGCCGCGCAGCTGGTAGATGCCGTCGCTGACCTTGAACAGGCCGTGGATGGCGTTCAGCTGGGCCTGGCGCCACAGGCTCGGGTTGACCGTGTCGGCCGCCTTGTCCTTGTCGAGAAACGCGTAGGCGCCCATGTTCCAGACCGGCATCGGCCCCTTGCCGTCGATTCTGCCGCCGGGAATGGCGGCGACGAAGCCGCGCCGGGCGTCGTCGAACGCGCGCTTGTCCTGCCACGGCAGGGTCTTGGAGAAGGCTTCGTTGGCCTCGACGGTGGCAGGCTCGGCCGGCTTGGGCGCCGTCTGGGCATGGGCCGCGTGGAACGCGCAGGCGGCCGTGACAGCAGCGGCGATGAGGCGAATGTTGTTCATGTCTCTTTGGTTTGCGTTGTGGAAACGGGATCGTGGGTGTTGGTAAGCTTCAATCGCGCTCAGGCCGCGTGCGCCAGGCGGACGGCGTCCTCGCGGATCATTCGCGCCGCCTTCTCACCGATCATGATGGTGGGTGCGTTGGTGTTGCCGGAGACGACGTTGGGCATGATCGACGCGTCCGCCACGCGCAGGCCGGCGATGCCGCGCAGGCGCAGGCGTTCGTCCACCACGGCCATCGGGTCGGTGGCCGGGCCCATCTTGCAGGTGCCCACCGGGTGGTATTGCGTATCGGCGCGGTTGCGGATGTCGGCCTCGATGCCGGCCACGTCGTCGACCTTGGTCGAGTACAGCTGCTCGCCGCGAATGCCGTCGAAGGCGCGCGACTCGATGATCCGCTGCTGAAGCTGCACGCCGCGCACGAGCGCGGCGAGGTCGCGGTCGTCTGACAGGAAGCGCGGATCGATGAGCGGCGCCGCGCGCGGGTCGCGGCTGGCCAGCGTGACGGTGCCGCGGGCGTGCGGGCGCAGCAGGTCGACGTGGCAGGACATGCCGTGGCCCATGTGCATCTTGCGGGCATGGTCGTCGACGATGGCCACCACGAAGATGAGCTGGAGGTCGCAGGCCGGCGCGTCGGGCGTGGAGCGCACGAATGCTCCCGCCGTGGCGTAGGGGGTGGTGACCAGCCCGGTGCGCTTGCTGCGCCATTCGAGCATGGCCTTGCCGAACTTCAGCCCGCCGCCGATCGAGACGCCGAAGGTCTCGGTGTTGCTGGCGGTGCGCCACGATTGCACGTGGTCGATGTGGTCCTGCAGGTTCTGGCCGACGCCGGGCACATCCAGCAGCGTCTGGATGCCCAGCGAGCGCAGGTGCGCGCCCGGGCCGATGCCCGAGAGCATGAGCACCTGCGGCGTGCCGAAGGCGCCGGCGGTCATGACCACCTCGCGCCGCGCGCGCGCCTGCTGCGTTGTGTTGCCCTGGAGGTATTCCACCCCGGTGGCGCGGCCGTTCTCGACGAGCACGCGCGAGGTCTGCGCGCGGGTGATGACCTTCAGGTTCGGGCGCGACAGGTTCGGCGTGAGGTAGGCCTTGGCCGCACTGCAGCGCTCGCCGTTCTTCTGCGTGACCTGGTAGACGAACGCGCCCTCCTGCCGGGCGCCGTTGTAGTCGGGATTGGCGGGAATGCCCTGCTCCTGCGCGGCGCGCAGGAAGACGTCCCGCAGGGGGCTCTGGTAGTGGGCATAGGTGACGTTCAACGGGCCACCCTGGCCGTGGAACTCGTTGTCGAACTGCTCGTTGTGCTCGGACTTGCGAAAGTACGGCAGCACGTCGTCGTAGCCCCAGCCCGGGTTGCCCTGCGCCGCCCAGGTGTCGTAGTCGAAGCGGTTGCCGCGCACGTAGAGCATGGCGTTGATGGAGCTCGATCCCCCCAGCGTCTTGCCGCGCGGCTGGTAGCCGCGGCGGCCGTTCAGCCCCGGCTGCGGCACCGTCTCATAACCGTAGTTGTTGATCTTGGTGGGCATCATGGCCACCACGCCGGCGGGCGCGTGGATCAGCACGCTGGTATCGGGGCCGCCGTTTTCCAGCAGGCACACGGTGACGTCGGGGTCTTCGGTCAGGCGGCTGGCGATGGTGCAGCCGGCGGAGCCGCCGCCCACGATCACGTAGTCGAACTCGTTCATTGGTCAGGTCTCCGTTGGACTCTTTTTGGGATCGCGGCAAAAGCCGGCCGCTGCGTGGCAGACTCACGCCTCGAAGGCGAGCAAGCCGGGATATGAATTGTCAAATTGGCGCAGGACGGCGGGTATGACCGATGACGACGAGGCCATGACGCCGGACGACAAAGCCGGGTTAACCCCTGGGGGACTGGGCTGGAAGCTGTCTGTCCATGACGCCGTTTTCCCGGTTCTCCCTCTCGCCGGCATCCTGACGATCGCGCAGGAGCAGAACTGGAACATCGCCGAGCTGTTCCCGAGCCTGAGCGCCCAGGACGGCCTGCCGGACGCCCGCTATTCCTATGCGGAGGCGCGCGAGGGCATTCTGCGCAGCCTTTACCGGGCACGCGGCCTGCAGCTGGCGGTGAACTCCGGCGCGCGCAAGGCGTTGCCGCACCTGGGCGCGATCGGCCCCGGCTTCGCGGCCCACCGCACCCTGGGCGAAGCGCTGCGTTTCGGACTGAGCTACCAGTTGGTGGCCGGCTCGATGCTCGACCTGCGTTTCCACGAGGACGGCCGCGAATGCTGGCTGGCCGCCCACAGCCGGTTCGACGACCCCGAGCTGCGCGATTTCCTGGACATCGACCACCTGGCCACGGTCGCCAACGCCTTGCGGCAGCTGCAGCCGCACGGCCCGCCGCTGTTCAACCGGGTCGAGCTCAGCTGCGTGGCGCCAAGCCTGCGCGACAGCCTGGCCGACCTGTTCGGCGCCAACGTGACCTTCGGCCATCCGATCAGCCGGCTGGTGTTCCAGCCGGGTGCGCTCGACCGGCCGCAGCTGCTCTACAGCGCGTTGGGCATCGAGCTGGCGCGACAGGCCTGCGAGCGCGACCTGGCCATGCGCAGCCTGACGTTGCAGCGTGCCGGCACCCTGCGCAAGCGCCTGTACGACGCAAGTGGGCGCTTGCTCCCATTGTCGCGGGTGGCGGATGACCTGGACATGAGCCCGCGCAACCTGCAGCGCGCGCTGGCACGCGAAGGCCTGCGCTACTCGGACCTGCTCGATGAGCAGCGCCGCGAGGAGGCGCAGCGCCTGCTGCATGCCGGCCACTCCACCGCCCAGGTGGCAGAGAAGCTCGAGTTCAGCGACCAACGCAGCTTCGTACGGGCGTTCGAGCGGTGGACCGGCCTGAGCCCCGCGGCCTGGCGCAAGTCACAGCAGATCGGCTGACGCGCCCGAATCTGTCAACTGTCGACACTGTCACGTAACCTTCATCGTCGGAACCTAGAGTTCCGGCCATGAAACAAGACAACGCAGACGTGGTCGTGCGCGTGAACGACGTGCGCAAGACCTTCGCGGGCCGCCCTGCGCTGCGCGGCGTGAGCCTGGCCATCCGCCGCGGCGAACGCGTGGCGCTGCTGGGCGCCTCCGGCTCCGGCAAGTCGACCCTGCTGCGGTGCCTGTGCGGCCTGGAGGTTGCCGATGCGGGCGGCGGGTCGGTGGAGGTGTTCGGGCGGCCGCTGCAGGCCGGCGGCCGGCTGGCCAGGGACATCCGGCGGCTGCGCCACGGCATCGGCGTGATCTTCCAGCAGTTCAACCTGGTCGGTCGCCTGCCGGTGATGAGCAACGTGCTGACCGGCCTGGCCGCCGAAGTGCCGCTGTGGCGCAGCCTGACCGGGCGGTTCACGCTGGACCACAAGGCCCGCGCGCTGGACGCGTTGGGCGCCATCGGCCTGCAGGAGCAAGCCTTCCAGCGCGCCTCGACCCTGTCGGGCGGACAGCAGCAGCGCGCCGCCATCGCCCGGGTGCTGGTGCAGGGCGCGCAACTGCTGCTGGCCGACGAGCCGGTCGCCTCGCTCGATCCGGAGTCGACGCGGCGCGTGATGGAGCAGTTGTCCGCACTCAACCGCGACGCCGGCATGACGCTGGTGGTCAGCCTGCACCACGTCAGCCTGGCACAGCGCTACTGCGACCGCGTGATTGCGCTGCGCGACGGCGAACTGGTCTACGACGGCCCGAGCGCGGCGCTGAGCGTGGCGTTCCTGCAGCAGCTGTACGGCACCGCCGCCGAGGAACTGCTGCACGACAGCGCGGCGCCGCATCCGACCGCGCCCGTACCGACCATCCAGGCCATTCCGCTGGCCGCGTGAACGCCCTGCCCCTTTTCCTCTCTCTTTCCAAGGAAGACATCACCATGATGAAGCTCAAGACTCTCGGCGCCTGCCTGGCGCTCGCCTTCGCCGCCGGCGGCGCCATTGCCCAGGACATCAACTTCGGCGTGATCGCCACCGACTCGGCCTCGACCCAACGCGAGCGCTGGGAGCCGTTCTTCCGCGACATGGAGAAGAAGACCGGCCTGACCGTCAAGTCGTTCTACGCCCCCGACTACGCCGGCGTGATCGAGGCGATGCGCTTCAACAAGGTGCAGGTGGCCTGGTTCGGCAACAAGTCGGCCATGGAAGCCGTCGACCGCGCACAGGGCGAGGTGTTCGCCCAGGTGATGTACACCGACGGCACCTTCGGCTACAAGGGGCTGCTGATCACGCACAAGGACAGCCCGTACAAGACGCTGGACGACGTGTTCAAGAACGGCAAGTCGATCAACTTCGGCATTGGCGACCCCAACTCCACCTCGGGCTTCCTGGTGCCCACGTACTACCTGTTCTCCAAAAACAACGTGGACTACCGCACCGCCTTCAAGACCGTGCGCAACGCCAGCCACGGCGCCAACATCCAGGGCGTGCTGGCCAGGCAGGTGGACGTCGCCACCAACAACACCGAGGAAATCGACAAGCTCAAGGCCAGCAAGCCCGAACTGGCCGCGCAGCTGCGCATCCTGTGGGAAAGCCCGCTGATCCCGAGCGACCCGTTCGTCTGGCGCAATGACCTCGACCCGGCCGTGAAGACCAAGCTCAAGAACTTCGTCGTCAACTACGCCAAGACCGACCCCGAGGAAAAGGCGATCCTCAAGAACATCTACAACTACGGCGGCTTCCGCGCGTCCAGCAACGAACAGCTGGTGCCGATCCGGCAGCTGGAGTTGTTCAAGGACCGCTCGAAGATCGCAGCCGACGAGCACATGGACCCGGCCGCCAAGACCAAGGCACTGGCCGAGCTCGACGCCAAGCTCGCGGCCCTGAAGCTGTGACCGTCGCCGCTACCACCATGGCCGCGGCAGCGCCCAGCGCGGCGTCGCTCGAACTGCTGCGCGCCCGCGCCGCCGCCGAACGCACCGGCCTGCCGCAGATGCTGGCCTGGGGCCTCGTGCTGGCGCTGCTGGCATGGGCCTGGCGCGGCGCCGAGATCCGCCCGCTGGACCTGCTGCGCGACTCCGGCAACATCGGCACCTACGCGAGCGAGTTCTTTCCGCCGGACTTCCACGACTGGCGCATCTACCTGCGCGAGATGGTGGTGACGATCCACATTGCCATCTGGGGCACGCTGCTGGCCGTCGTGGCCGCCGTGCCCGCGGGGCTGCTGTGCGCATCCAACGTCGCACCGGCGTGGATCCGCCAGCCCGTGCGAAGGCTGATGGACGCCTGCCGCGCCATCAACGAGATGGTGTTCGCCATGCTGTTCATCGTCGCCGTCGGCCTCGGCCCCTTCGCCGGCGTGCTCGCGCTCGCCGTGCACACCACCGGCACCCTCGCCAAGCTGTTCTCCGAAGCCGTCGAGGCCATCGACCCGCGTCCGGTCGAAGGCATCCGCGCCACCGGCGCGCACAAGCTGGTCGAAGTGCTTTACGGCGTGGTGCCGCAGGTGCTGCCCCTGTGGCTGAGCTTCACGCTCTACAGGTTCGAGTCGAACGTGCGCTCCGCCTCGGTGGTCGGCATGGTCGGCGCCGGCGGCATCGGCGTGGTGCTGTTCGAAGTGATCCGCAGCTTCGAATACTCGCAGACCTGCGCGGTGCTGATCATCCTGGTGGTGACGGTGTCGTTGATCGACCTGGCTTCTGGGTGGGTGCGGGGGCGGTTTATTTGAGGGTGGATCTTGCTCATTGGGCCGGAGCGTTGGCAACAATGAGCCTGGAGGTCGCTCTCGTCGCTCCGACGTAGAACAGCCTCATCTCTTCCAGCGCATCCGCATTCGCGGCACTCGCTTCGCCGTCGGCAGCGATCTGGCGAGCGCCCATCACCGCGACCACCGGAAACTCCAGTCCCTTGCTTGCATGGAGGGTCATCACCTTGATGTCGTCGGCCAATGGGTCGAAATCGTGGGCGCCCTTGCGTACCTTGTGCGGCAGTCGCCGCCGCTGCAGCGCACGGGCGCATTCGTCCATCAACGCCCAGGTGCGGCACAGTACTGCCATATCGCCCCAGGCGTGGCCTTCGTTGTGGGCGGTTGCCATCAGTTCGGCGATCCGCTCGGCCTGCTCACGCGGGCTCGGCAAGTCGATGACGATCGGCTCTGGACCATCGCGACCGCAGCTCACAGGCTGCAGCAGTGGAATGCCGTCGTCGTCCTTCTCCCGAGGGCGCAACAGCTCCGTCGCCATCGCACTGGCGGCTTGGAGGATCTGCCGCGTGTTGCGGTAGTTGACCTTGAGGATGGTGGTGCGGCCCTGCGCCTGCACGCCCACGCTTTTGAAGCTGAATGACTTGCCACGGCTCTTGTCGTAGATGCTCTGGGCATCGTCGTACAGGAGCAGCAGGCTGTTGGTGGTCGGATCAACCATCTGCGTGACCAGCTTGAGCCATTCAGGCGCGAAGTCGTGGCCCTCGTCGATCAGCACCGCCAGGTACTGCCCTGAAGGAATCATGCGGCGGTCGACGCCGTCAATGACGTTGCGCACCATCTGCTCCATCTTGGCGCTCACGGGTAGCTCATTGGGGGGCAGGGGCTGGCCAAAGGCCACCAACTGGTCACGACACCACTTGTGAAAGTGCCGCACATGCACGCGATCCGCCAGCGACTTGGCCTGCATGACGGCTTGGAGCTTGACTGCCAGCGGCTCGTTGTAGCAAAGAATGAGTACCGGCTTTGCCGCGTCGGTCGCGGCCTTGGCCAGGTATTCCGCGCGGTAGCCAAGGATCATGGTCTTGCCGGAACCGGCCACGCCGTGGATCACGCGATGGCCGTCGCCGAGGCTACGCGCCAACTGTTCCTGTTGCAGGTCCATCACGCGAAGGAAGTCGGGAATGGTCGCGGCTTCATCGGCATCGTCGAACGACGAAAAGAGGACGCCCTGCTCGGCCACGCGAACCTCGGGAAACAGGTTCCACCGCACGCGGTCGATTTGGGGAAGCGAAAGCGTGCCCCGCATGAGCTGCGGAAACATCTCCCACAGCCGCATCTGAAATGACTCGGACTCGCAATCTTCCAGCATCTCGTCGGAACAGATCACGCGGTTCGGCTCGATCGCGCGGGAGAGGCCCGCAGCATCGAACTGCTTGCGCGTGATGCGCGTGAAGACGACTCCGTAGCTCCACGGAAATGTGAGCATGCCCTGCCACTTGCCCTCGTGCTGGACGAGCTGCGCATCCCGCTTGAGGGTGTCGACCACCTGCAAACTCTGGTGGCGGGCCTGCTCGATCGGGTTGGGAACACTCTTTGGCACGCCGTCGGGGTAGGCGCCGTTGTCTTTGGCCGCACTCGGCATTGCCGGATTCGCGGTTTCACTCCGCGCGGGCACACCAGCGCGATCTTGAACGTCTCGCGCAATTGGACCGCGATTCAGATGTTGCTATGGCAAGGGAACAGGACCAAATTGACCAAGGTCGCGCCGAGTTGAAGCGGCGATGGAAGGGGCACGACGAACAGGGTCGCGTTGGGCAACTACCTGCGCCCAGGTGCGAGCCCCTGCAATTCGCATCTGATCGAATGAACGCTTATGACGCCGTCAAGCTGCCTGCACCACTGACCCCACAAGCACGTTTGCAGGCGCCGAAACAATGATCGATTGCTTGAGGGATCGCCGTAAGCGGGGACGAAACACCATGAAGCAAGATGCGAACTGTGATCAGTGCGCGTGCCCGCTCAGCCTGTATTGGGATGAGCAACGCGCCATTTGCATCGAGTGTGCACAGCGCCTGCAAGCCCTTAAGGCGAGGCCAGTCGGGACAATGCCGCCGAGCGCCGGGCTGCCCTGAAATACGCCGAGATGATGCGCATTGCCGCGTGGCGCCGGGGCGGCCAGTCCCAAGCCTGGTGACGCTGAGCATCACACCTTCTCGCGTGCCAGCGTATATGAACGACCGGCCACCCGGCGCCCTCCCCCGTAAGACCGGCCTCGGGGCCGGGCTGCACTCCATCAATCCGATCGACTGGTGAACTTCACTATGCGTGTGCCTCCTGCAGTCAAAGAGAAGCTCAAGCGACTGGGACGCGATTGGCTGGTAAGGGAAGTGATCGCCGCACAGCCTAGGGAATGAAGCCAACTGCGCCGTTGACATCCCGGGCGGCGCGAAAGGTCAAGCAAGAGCTGGAGTTCGAGCCCATCCGAGCGGGCTTGCCCAGGCTATTCGAATATTCGGCTCAGATGGGAGCGAAGCTTCTGCAGGTCACGCCGCCCAGTTGACAAGTCGGTCAAGGGGCGTTGTTGCGGTCTTGTCCTGTTTCGCCAACCAATCCGCGTCGTGCGCGAGTTTGATTTCTTGGAACCCGCGCTCGATCGGGTCAACCAGTTTTTCGTAACCCATTTCGGATGCAAGATTTGCAGCGCATGCGCGAATCACTTGTTCACCCAAATGGCCGTGGCACAGCCAACGAAGCGCGTCTTGGCTGAGGCCTCCAAGATCCCGTCGCCGCAGTTGACCAAGTGTCTCAGTTGCCAGATCAACCTGTATGCCTCTCCCGCCGGCCGCAGTTGAGAGTGCTGCGTTGGCCACGTACTCTTGGTTGGCCCAGTCCACATGAACGTGACGCACAAGCCCACCGACCTGCGTGATTGCCTGAAGTTTGCGGGCAGCCAAGGAAAAAGCAACTGCGAGCTTGAGCATGGCGACGAAACGAGATGCCAGCGCTTCAAAGAATTCGCCCCGTAGGACGCCACCGTAGTGAAGCTTCAAATAACTTATGACCGCCTTTTCGGTGAACCAGTAGTTCTCGATCGAATGCCCTTTGGTTATGTACGTCAGGTCGGCATTAGGCGACTCTGGAAGCGGCTCCTGCAAATTGTCCAAATCCAAATGATCCCACTCTCGATCAACCAAAACGTTAATGCTCAACCCCATTGGGGCCAAATGCGCCGCCGCTAGTTGCAAACGCGTCTTAATTCCCAGGGTGGCGAATGATGGCTCGCGACTGAGTAGCGAGATTTCATCAACAACACATTTGCGCTTGCATCCCATTGCCACCTCCTGCTCCGTCAATAAGCGACCTACTACACGTTTGTCGGTTACCCCCTCAACTACGACTGTTTTTACCTTTCTAAGCCTCACTGCTAACGCGTAGGACTTCAAGTCATAAGATGTCATATGCTATCGTCGAGAATGGAGTCACCTTCGCCCTTGATCGGTCCGTACGGGTTGTACGTAGTGGGTTCGAATATTTGCACTGCACCAGAATGATCGGCCCCCACTTCGGGCGAATGCGTGCATGCAATTATCTGACGCCCGCCAGACTGCGCCATCAATTCGCTAAGCACAATTCTCTGCCAATCGATATGCAACGAAAGCTCCGGCTCATCAATTAGAGATATTCCAGATGTTGCGCTCAACCTGCTCGCAGAAAACAACATCGTGAGAACTTGACGCTCTCCCGACGAAAGCGACGTCAAGGGATATTGATGATTGTTTTGCGATTCAACGTACGTAGCTCGCGTATTTCGCGTGGCATAGCGTCTGCCCTCCGCGATGTGAAGGGTCTTGTTGTCCAAAAACTTGTTGACCGCTGTTTCAAATTTTCGGATTGGCTCAAAGGAGTTGCTGCGCTCCTGGCTTCTGCGCTCCAGCATATCGGCGTATAGGCGCAACACGCGCTTTTCAGCATCGCCAGCTTGCGCTCCTCTGTCCGCCGCGTCTCCCACCGCTTGCGCGAGTTGATGTATTACGTGCGCGCCCTGAGGGTCGATGCCGTCTTCCTCAATGTGAACCGCAGACCGGATGCGTTCTAGCAACGTTTCGACTTCCTGCTCCGAAGGTGAATCCTGGCTTGTCAACAGTGCGCGCATTGTTCCCAGAAAGAAATCAGAGAACATTCTTCTTTCAAGTGCAGCCACCTCAAGCTCTGCATCACGAAATTCGGACTCGAGCCGATCCGTCACTTCCATAATGGAGGGGTAGCGAATCAAGGGCGTAAACTGGCCAAACCACTGGCGGCACTGAATTGTCTTCTGCGCGGCCAACGCTGCCGGGGTGGTATCCCCACGAGCAAGATAGCGGCTCCCTGCCAATGAAGCTTCTGTCAGCCGCTGTGTCTTATGCTCGCTCAATCTAATTCGATCAAATTCTTGTTGTAGCGAAGGCGACAGATTGATTTGATAGCTTTCGTTCCTAACGCGCTCAAGAATTGAACGGAATGCAGGCAGATAGTTAGGCCGATTTCCGAGTATGGAACGCAGCATTTCTCGATCCTGCTGAGCTCGCTCGCTACCATCATCTCGCCAGTGAATTTCATTGTTATCCAGCCTGACATCCACTGCCATTTCTTCGTCTCTGGCAGGATGAATCCTTATTTGTGACCCATTCGAGATATCCATTTCAATTGATTCAAAGCGCAAGAATTTGAATCTTTCGAAATCGAGCTCCAATGTGTTCGCAATAAGGTGAAGCAGCGTCGTCTTGCCCCGCCCATTTTGCCCATAGAGCACGTTTAGCCCAGGCTTCAGAAGAAGGTCGACATTAAACTGCCCGTGCATCCCTACCACACGGACAGCACTAATTGTTGGATTTGCCATTTGTATTGATGATGCCTCTGTCGAGGTAAGCGATCCCCCTACTGAGAGCTCACGCCAGTCACATTCTGCAACAGTCCGCGCTGGTGTCCGCAAGTAAACACCATGATGTTTGCCGAAGACTCCTCGAACTGGGGGAGGAATCAGGGGGCCAAGTGAGGTAGCGCGCGCTTGGTTGTGGATTCGAATGCGCCAAGGTTCCCCAACGCAGACGAGAGGCTGTCAATGACCTTGCGCATCCACGTTTTGTTGGCGAGGTGTACCCCCGTGACCTGTCCCATGTCCTGGGCCACCTGGGAAGAAGCTGCGGCTGTACTGGGACCCTTTTTCGAGGCAACTCTCCAACCGGTCCAACGCGTACCCCCAGCTTGCGTCGGATGCCCCCAGCTTCTCAGTCAGCACCCGGAACATGCCCCCGCAATCGTCCGGCTTCGTGCCCACTTCGGCGGACGAACTCGGTGCAATGCCGGGCCCTCTACAGAGGGAAAAAATAGAAAAGCCGGCCAACGCTGGACGTTGCCGGTTTCATGAATGGGCCGCCAGGAATCGAAAATTGAGCTCTATGGCGTGTGGATGCTCATTTGTTCGAGTATCAAACCCATAATTACCAGCAAAAACACCATCACTTCTGCCGGTGTCAGGTTTTTGCTACAGCGCTGGTCTGCACACGGGCTCACTATTGGGCCTTGTGTGCGTAGGAGTGCCGCAGGGCGGCTCGTCACGCGCGGCGAACAGCGGGTTAGGGCCACTGCAGTTCTTCCACGATCCCGGTGGGGAGTGGCAGCTCGCCGACGTCAAGCGGTCCCAGCCTCAGCACACTGGACTTCGGCCTACAGAACTCCCTGGAGGCCAATTACGACAGCCTCTCCACCATCACCTGATCTGTCGGCCAACACCGCTTGGCGCGCGGGGCTGAGCAACGACGTGACGCCTCCGGAACGCAAAGGCGCATGATCGCCTCCGGAGGCGATCTGGTGAGCTGTGCGCTGTACCGCGACGCGGCGCCCACCCAGTGCTGGGGCGCCGATGTGGCCACGGGCAGCAACATCGTCAACGGTACCGACTCGGCAAACAACCCGACCAGTCTCTCGGTTCACGGACACGTCCCGTGGCACGTGCGGCCGGAGCGGTCACGCCCGACCCATACAATACCGTCGGCTGCAGGCGCCGGGTGATGCACTGCCTGTCCCGTGGATGGCAGGCACCCCGCCACCGCGCGCCGCGTGCCGGTGCCTGCGCTTCGACGCCCATGCTAACGATGACAGGCACGGGTTGACATGAACATTGAATGAAGGCTGCGGCGCTTGAAGTCCACACCTGTCGCCATCCAGAAGAAAATTTCCCGCCTGCGCAGCGGCAGCCCTCCGCGCTTCATGGATCTGTTCGCGGGCTGTGGAGGCATCTCCCTAGGATTCACCACAGCGGGGTTCGAGCCGGTGGCATCGGTCGAACTCGACCCCTGGGCCGCCCAGTCCCACGGGGCGAACTTCGCGCACCTGAGCCACGGCAACAATCACGACGCCCACTTCAAGGCGCGCGACATCACCCAGGAGGACCCTCAATCCATCCTGCACGATCTGGGCGTCAAAGGCCCCGTGGCCGAGCAGATCGACGTGCTGGTGGGCGGTCCGCCCTGCCAAGCCTTTGCACGGGTGGGGCGCGCCAAGCTGCGCCACGAGGCGCACCGGCGCGAGGAGGATGACGCCGACGTCGCCTTCCTGGTGGACGGGCGCGTCAACCTCTGGCAGCGCTACCTGCACTACGTGCGCCAGACCCGGCCCCTTGCACTTCTCATGGAGAACGTGCCCGACATCCTCAACCACGGCGGAAAGAACGTCGCCGAAACCGTCGCGCGCCATCTGCAGGACGAGGGTTACGAGGTGCGCTACACGCTGCTGAATGCCTCCTGGTTCGGCGTTCCCCAGACGCGGGAGCGCATGTTCCTAATCGGCATCCACCGCGCCCTCGATCAGAAGGTCGTGTTCCCCGCGCCTACCCACTTCTCGATGCTGCCTAGCGGCTACGAGGGGACGCGAGCAACCGCGCGCAAGCTGCTCAATGCGGGCGGAACGTCTGCGGACGATGCGCGCCACAGCCACTGCTGGATCAGCGATCCGTCCCCTGCGGACGGTCTGCCTGCGGCCACCACCGCAGCGCAGGCCCTGGCCGACCTTCCGCCCATCCATGCATTGGAGTTGCTGAGGAGCGGCGCCATCTCCCGCGGCCGCAAGGACCCCTCCCTGCCGACCGGATACGCCAGTGCCACCCCCACCACCGGCTGGTCGCGCCTCATGCGCGAATGGCCGGGCTTTGGCACGCGGCAGGAGACCACCGGACACGTCATCCGCTATCTGCCGCGCGACTACAAGATCTTCAAGCTGATGCAGGAAGGCTGGCAGTACCCTCAGGTGTGGCGCTTCGTCGAGGACAAGCGCCAGCAGCTGCTTAACGCGCGCTGGAAGGCTGGTAAGCCCATCGACCCCGCAAGTCCGGCCGTGCAGTTACTCATGAAGGAGTGGACGCTGCCCTACGACCCGGCCAAGTTTCCCAACAAGTGGTGGAAGCTGCACGGCGACCGGCCCGTCAGAACCCTCATGGCCCACCTGGGCAAGGACTCGTACAGCCACATCCACTTCGACAGCCACCAGGCACGCCCGATCTCCGTGCGCGAGGCGGCCCGGCTGCAGTCCTTTCCAGACGGTTTCATTTTCAGGGGCAGCATGAACGCCGCGTTCAAACAGGTGGGCAACGCCGTGCCGCCGCTGGTGGCCTACGCCATCGCCATGGCCGTGCGTTCCTCGTTAGGTTGCCGGCCACTGCCCGACATCCGCGCCTCATTGCTGGACCTGAACCGGCCGCTGGCGACGACCGCGGGCAAAGGAGTGCCGGTGTGCGTTTCTTGATCCTGCGACTGCTAACCCACAGCGAGCTGGGCATGTTCCATGAGTACCGGCGCCAGGGCAGGGAAGGCAGCAGACAGCGCGCGGTGAACTTCGACGGGGACGTGGTCGACCGCGTCTTCCCGGCGGCGGCGGACACCGACCGCATCGACATACAGATGGACTACGAGACTGACTCCGGCATCGCGCAGGCGCAGCAGTGGCTCAAGCGTCAGAGGAAAAACTGGCGCCTAGAAGGCAACTGCCCCAGGGACGCCCTCTATCACTTCGTGGAGCCGGGCTGCCTGTTCGCACTGGTCGTCGACTCGGGCAGGCGCCCGGCCATCGGCTCGTGGGCCGTGTTCGCACCGCAGGACCCCGTCACCCGCGCCGTGCTCGCCAACGGTGAAAGCGGCAATCTCGCCCGCTCCTCAATGATCGCGCTGTATGAAGGGGAGGGCGAACAGATCATGCGCATCCTCGGCGCTGCAAGACCCGCCCTATTCACCCCCCGTGCGGACGCCGCTGCCGCCAGCAACGCCAGCGCTCCAGCCCCCCGGAACATCACCAGCATGAACAACGATGTGAGAACGCACGTGAATACGGACACGGACCCGCACGCGCATGCGGACATGGACACGGACACGGAAGTTGAGCTGCCACCCGATCCTTCGCGGCTTGTGGCCATGCTCGCCGCCGTTGGCCACACCATGCCCTCGGCTGTGGCCGATCTCGTGGACAACGCCATAACGCACGACGCTTCCGAGGTGCGCATTGCCTTCGGGCCGCCTGACGCAGGGCATGGGCGCTGGATGTGCATCGCCGACAACGGTAAGGGCATGACGCGGTCTGAACTCGCCGAGGCCATGCGCATCGGCAGCAGATCCACCTACGACGGGCATGCGCTGGGTAAGTACGGCTACGGCCTCAAGGGTGCGTCCTGGTCCCAGGCCAGGGTCTTCACCGTGATCAGCCGCAAGCGCGGCGAGAGCGCCACGCACCACCTCACCTGGGATGCGGACAACATGCACGGCTGGAAAGCCCTGCGGTCGCCGCTCGAGCCCTGGGAGCGCGAGGCTGCGGACCTCAGCGGGAACGGCACCGCGGTACTGTGGAAGCAGATGCGCCCACCCCAAACCATGCCCACCGTGCGCGGCCTGGATGCGCACTCCCATGAGGTGATGCTGCTGGAGCGCCACTTGGCACTCGTGTTTCACCGCTTCCTGGAGGGAAAGGCGGAGGGGCGCCCGCAGCTGAGCATCCTCGTCAACGGCAAGCCCGTGGCTGCCAACAACCCCGTCGGCCATCCCGTCGCCAGTGCCTACGATGCCAAGACCATCCGCATCCCCACAGGGACGCAGGACGCCCGGGTCGTCGTGCAGGCTTGGCTGCTGCCCTCGGAAAGGGAGATGCACGCCTACCACCAGCCCGCTGCCGCAGCGCGCAGGGCGCTCGATCTTATCGGCCTGCACGGCAAGCGCAACGACACCCAGGGCCTGTTCATCTACCGTCACGACCGGCTCATCAAATGGGGCGGCTGGCACCAGATCTGGGAAACCAACGACGAGAAGACCAAGCTCGCGCGCGTGGTCGTGGACTTCGACAAGGTCCTCGATGACCCCTTCCGGCTCAACATCAGTAAGCAACACGTTCAGCTGCCCCAGCAGCTGCAGGCAGAGATCAAGAAGCTGGCCGAAGTCGCCCGCAAGGCCAGCAAGGGCAAGTACATCCGGGAGCAGCGTGAGGAGAAGGCCGGGACGACCGCGCCCCCGTCCACCCCGGGCACGCCAGCATCCACCACCACGCCTGAACCGGACACGGACAGCGCGCCCACTGGTGGCGCAGTACCGGGCACGGGCACAGGCACAGGCACAGGCACAGGCACAGGCACAGGGTCGCCCACTCCTCAGCCAGCCGCGCCCCGGCGCGTGTCCGTCAAGGACGTGAACACCGACAAGTTCATGTGGAAGCTCGCCAAGGGCCTCACCGGCAGCGTCGATGTGCAGGTCTCCGCGGTCAATCCGAGTCTGGCCGCCTTGGTCGGGCGCATCAGAAAGGACCAGGACGCGCTCAATCATTTGGCCGACTTCCTGGGTGGTCTCGACCGTGTCCAGACCCAGGACCGGCTCATGAAGCGGTCCGGGTGATGAGCGGCGTGCGCATTCTCGCCAGCGCGCCGACCGCCGGGGACTGGACCGGCAGACTTGAGGGCACCTGGTATCACTGGCGCCGGCTGGAGTCGGTGCTGCGCGGCTCGTGGGAGGGCTCCCAGCTGGAGTCGCTGGCCGCCGAATCGCTGCGCGTTCTCGGCAGAATCGGCGATCCGCACACCGACGAAGGCTTCTTGTGCCGCGGTCTGGTGGTGGGCTACGTGCAAAGCGGCAAGACTGCCAACTACACCGCCGTGGCCGCCCGAGCCGTGGACGCCGGCTACCGCATGGTGATCGTGCTGTCGGGCATCCACGACTCGCTGCGCTCGCAGACCCAGAACCGCCTGGAGCGCGAACTCACCGGCCACCAAGCGTCCCCGGGCACGGCCCCGGCCGAACGCGGGCGCGAATGGATCTGCCTTACCACGCCCACCGACGACTTCAAGGAGCAGGATGTGCGCATTCTGCAATCGCCCGCCCCCTTCCTCGCGGTGGTGAAGAAGAACGTCGCGATCCTTCAGAAGCTCGACACCTGGCTGGCCGATGCACAGCGCTACCTCGATGACATGGCCGTGCTGGTGATCGATGACGAGGCCGATCAGGCCTCCATCAACACCCGGGGTAACCGCCCCCAGGATCCCGCCGTGGTTGATGACGAGGCCACCGAGGACCCCAACGCCCCCTCGAGGACCAACGCGCTCATCCGCTCGATCCTCACCCGCGCGCGCAAGGCCACTTACGTGGCCTATACCGCCACGCCGTTCGCCAACATCCTGATCAGCCCCGAATCCATCGACCGCATCGTCGGCGGGGACCTCTTTCCCAGGGACTTCGTGCTGCAGCTGCCGCGGCCGCGCGGCTACACCGGAACCGAGGAACTCTTCGGCGTCAGCGCTCAGGGCCGCACCGTGCTGCAGCCGGTGGCCGATGACGACGTGCGCCAGCTCAGGAGCCCGCGCGGGCGCAGCAAGGGGGAGCTGGTGATCGGCCTGGAGGCCCAGGGCCTGCCGCCCTCGCTGTCGGACGCCCTCATCTGCTTTTGTCTGGCCGCCGCCGTGCGCGCCCTGCGCGGCCAGACCGCCAGGCCCAACACCATGCTCGTGCACGTGAGCCAGCGCGTGGCCGATCAGGAACGCATCGCGTCGCTGATCAGGGACCAGCTGGAGCTGTGGCGCGAGGCGCGCCGGCAGGGCCAGCAGCTCACCTCCATCCTCGCCGCAGTCTGGGAAAGAATGGGCGAGGGCGTGCAGCTGGACGTGCCGCAGGACGCCCTCATGGCCGCCGCAGTCGAGGCGCTCGAGCAGATCATCGTTCTCGAGCTCAACAGCGCCACCGGCGAGGACCTGGAGTACGGCAGCAAGCCCGCGCGGCACATTGTTGCGGTGGGCGGCAACCGCCTCTCGCGGGGCCTCACCCTCGAAGGCCTGACCATCTCCTACTTCCTGCGCACCGCCACCATGTGCGACACCCTGCTGCAGATGGCCCGATGGTACGGCTTCCGCCAGGGCTACGAGGACCTCATCCGCATCTACACCACCGATGGCATCGCGCGTTGGTTCGCCGAGCTCGCACTGGTGGAGCAGTCGCTGCGCGACTCCATCATCGCCCTCAACCGCGCCGGGCGCCGGCCCGATCAGATGGCCATTCGCCTGCGCGCACACAGCGAGCTGCTGCTGACCGCACGCAACAAGTCCGGCACCGCCCAGACCATGCAGGACTCCTGGTCGGGCGAACACCCCCAGACGGTGCTGCTGCCCATGCAGGAGCCGGCCAAGCTGCAGAAGAACCTGCAGCTCGTCGGCGGGCTGCTAGCGCAGGCGGACTTCCGCCCGGTCAGCGCGGGCCTGCTCGCGCGCGACGTGAGCGCCACGGTCGTCACCTCGTTCCTGCAGGACTACCGCACCCATGACGACAGCATCGCCCTGCGAAGCGATGAGCTGGCCGACTGGATCACGGCGCGCACCGCCAGCGATGAGCTCACCGACTGGTCCGTCCTCATCGCCTCCCCGAAGTCCGGCACGCAGATCATGCTGGGTGGGCAGCCCGTGCGCCTTGTCCGGCGTAAGCGCATCAGCAGCCAGAGCATCGGCATCCTCACCGACCCGGCCCACGAAGGCGTCGATCTGCCGGGCGGGCCGGGCGCCTTCCTACGCGACAGCGGCAACTACGACGCGGAGGCCATGCGCGCCGCACGTCCGGCCAGCCAGGGCCTGCTGATCGTGTATCCGCTGGACCCCCAGTACATGTCCGTCTCCGGCGCCGAGGCTGTCGTGGCCATCGCGCTGAGCCTGCCGCAGACCTCGGACGGCGCCTCCACCTGGGTCGTCAATTCTCAGGTCGCCGATGATTGAGCGGCCAGATGCGCAAAGCTGGGCCGCGCTGCGCCGCCAGCGGCCCGCCGCCGAGGAGCAGTTCGCCACCATGCCGGTAATCATCGACGGGTGCGAAACGGATGTGCTCATCGCGCTGGACAGCCGCGCAACCCTGCACCTGTTCATCCCCGTGCAGGGCGAACCTCCGGCCGACAGACCGGGCGATCTCAACGGCCTGCGCGTGCGCCAAAGAACGTTGGGAATCGGCGTTGTGCTGGATCTGACCGCGCCCCCCTCGCATGAGGCAGTGTTCACGCCCTTTTGCCGCGAGGTCATCGAGGCCGTGGTCCTCGCGCAGCGCGACCCCTGGAAAGCGGTGGCCGCCACCATCCGCACCTGGAAGTCCGCTTGGCGGCCGGTGCGTCTGGACCTAGACAAGGCCGGACAGGTGGGCCTGATGGGAGAGCTGCTCGTGCTGCGCACGCTGCTCATCCCGGTGCTGGGCCCGCATGCGGTGAGCTGCTGGAGCGGCCCTGACGCCGAGCGGCACGACTTCGTGTGCGGCCACGCGCTGCTGGAGGTCAAGACCACTCGCAAGAGCCGCCCCGAGCACGAGATCGCGCGCCTCGATCAACTGCGCTGCCCGGCCGGGCGGCAGCTGTTCCTGGCCTCGGTGCAACTGGAGCAGACGATCGGTGGGGACTGCAGCCTCGCGTCGGAGATCGACGCCATCGTCGCTCACCTGCGCGCGCACCCCTGGGCCCTGGACGCATTCATGGCCAGCCTCGTGGATCTCGGCTGGTCCGATGAGTTCAGGCACTCCGAGGAACTGCTGCTCTTCAGGGTGCGCAACGCCGAGGTCTACGCCGTGGACGGCTCCTTTCCGAGGCTGCCGGACGATTTCGAGCCCCCCAGCGGGGTGGTCTCATTGCGCTACACCATCGATCTGGCCAACATCCCGACCGTGGACGTCGGGGACGTGCAGGCGCTGATCGCTCAGGCCCACGCAGCCTAGCGCGACCGGGGGTGCCGAGGATGCCCTCAGGAAAGCTCCCCGGCGCCAGGAAGAGGCCTGCGGTCCCCAAGCGGGCGCCTATGAGCCGCTCGGAGAACATGTCGCGCATCCGCGGCAAGGACACCGCTCCTGAGCTCGCGGTGCGCAGGGCCCTATGGGCCGCCGGTCTCAGATACCGCCTGCACGACAAACGCCTGCCCGGGCGCCCGGATCTGGTGTTCCCCTCACGCAGGGCCGTCGTGCTCGTTCACGGCTGCTTCTGGCACTGCCACGAGGGCTGCCCCGCCTTCCGCATTCCCTCTACCCGGCGCGAATGGTGGTCGGCCAAGCTCAGTACCAACGTGATGCGTGACGCGCGGGTGCAGGCGCAATTGCAGGAGGCGGGATGGAACGTCTTCGTCGTTTGGGAATGCGAGGCCCGCGATCCGGTCAGGCTCAGGGAGCTGGCCGATTCACTGTTGCAGCTGAAGGCACAGTAGCGGTACCGCGTGCAGCGCAGGAGCGCACGATCATCTAGCCATCGAAGTCAGCTGAGACCTAACGATCTTGGCTCGCTCAAGCGATCGATCGTCTGAGTGTTACTTCCGCAAGGGGCACCAAGCCGAGGAACGTGGTGTGCGTCTGATGGCTGCTCTGCGACGGTTTCCAGACTAGAAATCTACTGCTGCTGGTGTTCCGCTGCTGGGCGCGAGCGGCTGGCAGGCAGCAGGCCGCGGGCCGCACCGTTGCTGCGGCCGTGACTCCAGCTTCAGCGAAGGATTTTGACTAAAGCAGATATTCTGACGCTGCACATGAAAACCATCGGCCTCTTGATGCCGATGATGTCGTTTCGATCATGCCGATGGTCGTGGTGACTACGGTATTGATAGTAGGCCGCCCCGTGCTGGCTTCCGCACCACGTTTGCCTGAACGCCATCAGCATGCCTTACGGCGAAGCGCATGCGATGGCATGCACATTCGTTGCGCTCTATAAGGACACCTCGTGGAGACGGGCAAGAAAACTTCACACAGGGCCGCAGTGGTATCCGGTTTTCAGAGTCAGGGAGATACCCGCAAATATGATGGTATTTCTGTGCGCTGTGATGCTACCGGCTGAAACAACTTGAGGCAAAGAAAAACCCGCTACGCTGGGAGAACGTGCGGGCTCTGGTGTTAGCTGAGGCGCCTTGAATCAAGTATCTGGTCCCGCCGCCAGGAATCGAACCTGGATCTCAGCCTTCGGAGGGCCGAATTCTATCCGTTGAAATACAGCGAGTGAGCCGGGCGCGAACGTCCGGCAGCCGACTATTTTAGCCTAGCGCCGCACGATGTGCCGCCGCTCGTTCCGTCCCGTGGCGCGGCGGCCAGTTCCGCGCATTGCGGGCCCAGGCCCAACCCGGTCAGGTAGACCATGAGCAGGCGCCGCCCGGCGTCGACCAGGTCGAAGGCTTCGGGCTCGAGCAGCCAGTCCTCGATGAGGCCACCCACCAGCGAATGCAGGCCCTGCGCGGCAGTGGCGACCGGCAGCGCCAGCCGGTGGCCGGCCTGGCGCGCGGCGGTGCCCAGCGCATGCTCGAGGTCGGACAGGAACATGCGGCGCGATTCCAGGTGGCGCCGCTGCACGGCTTCCATCTCGTCGGTGTATTCGATCTTGCGGGTGGCGATGTCGAACACGCGGCGGACCTGCAGGTCCGAAGAAATCACGCGCAGCGCGGCGTCCAGCGTCTGCTGCACGCCCAGCAGTGGCTGGTCGGCGCGGGCCTGCATGCCGGCGCGGTTGGCGGCCTCCAGCGGCAGCGTCACGCGGTCCATCATGGCGTTGAACAGGTCGGCCTTGTCCTTGAAGTGCCAGTACACGGCGCCGCGGGTGGCGCCCGCGGCCTGGGCGATCTGCTGCAACGTGGTGCGCGACACCCCCTGCGACTGGAACAGCAGTTCGGCCGCGTCCAGCAGGGACTCACGCGTGGCGAGTGCCTCTTCCTTGGTGCGACGTGCCATGTCTCGACTGCCTTGCTTGATTGGTGCGTTTGTTGCGTATGCGCTGCGTGGCTGTCCAAATTGACCCCACAGGTCACACTATACATCCATGAATGTATGTATACTAGCCACCTAAATCGAGACGCCCCGACTTCGTTCGCCCGTGCATGACCTGCATGCGGGTGCGGTGGGGCGCTTGTCGCCGTTTTCTGTCATTGCCTCCTTTCCCGAAGGAATCCCATGCCTCTTCTGCATGATGTCTCTCGTCCGTTCCCGACCCGGCTGGCCGCAGGCGTGCTCACTCTGGCCATCGCGGTCCTGCTCAGCGCCTGCGGCAAGGGCGAGGCACCCGCTGCCGCCGGCGCCGGTGGCCCCAAGATGCCGGCGCCCGAGGTGGGCGTGGTGGTGGCCACGCCCGGCGACGTGGGCCTGCTGGTCGAACTGCCCGGCCGACTCGAAGCCTCGCGCGTGGCGCAGGTGCGCGCCCGCGCCGCCGGCATCCTGCAAAAGCGCCTGTTCCGCGAGGGCAGCGACGTGAAGGCCGGCCAGCCGCTGTTCCAGATCGATTCGGCGCCGTACAAGGCGACCGCCATGAGCGCCGAGGCCAGCCTGGCGCGAGCCGAGGCCAACGCCGTGCAGGCGAAGGCGCTGGCCGAGCGCTACAAGCCGCTGGTCGAGGCCAATGCGGTGAGCAAGCAGGAATACGCCAAGGCGGTCGCCGACTGGAAGGCGGCCGAGGCCGACGTCGGTGTTGCCCGTGCCGCGGTGCAGACGGCGCGCATCAACCTGGGATACGCCAGCGTCACCGCGCCCATTTCGGGCCGCATCGGCCGCGCGCTCGTGACCGAAGGCGCGCTGGTCGGCCAGAACGAGGTGACCGAACTCGCGGTGATCCAGCAGATCGACCCGATGTACGTCAACTTCACCCAGTCGGCCACCGAGGTGCTGAAGCTGCGCCGCGCCATGGAAGCCGGCCAGTTCAAGCGCTCCGACGACGCCGCCGGCGCGAGCGTGCGCGTGGTGCTGGAAGACGGCACCGCGTACGCGCTGCCGGGCAAGCTGCTGTTCTCGGACCTGACGGTCGACCCGACCACCGGCCAGATCACGCTGCGCGCCGAGGTGCCCAACCCGAACGGCGTGCTGCTGCCCGGCCTGTACGTACGCGTGCGGCTCGAGCAGGCGCAGGCCACCAACGCCATCACCGTGCCGCAGCAGGCCGTCACGCGCACGCAGGAAGGCGACACGCTGAAGGTGGTCGGCGACGACGGCAAGGTCAGCGTGCGCAAGGTCAAGATCAGCGCCGGCCAGGACAACCGCTGGGTGGTGCTCGACGGCCTGAAGGCCGGCGAGAAGGTGATGGTCGACGGCTTCCAGAAGCTGCAGATGATGCCGCCCGGCACGCCGGTCAAGCCCGTGCCGTGGACGCCGCCCGCGCCCCAGACCGCCGAAGCGCCGGCCGCCCCTGCCCCGGCTGCTGCCGCCGCCAAGCCTGCCGACGCCGCGCCCGCCAAGGCGCCGGCGGCGGCCCCGAAGCAATAAAGGGAGCCTTCCCGCATGGCCAAGTTCTTTATCGATCGCCCCATCTTCGCGTGGGTGATCGCCTTGTTCATCATGGTGGTCGGCGGCGTGGCGATCACGCAGCTGCCCATCGCACAGTACCCGCCGGTGGCGCCGCCATCGATCGTGATCAACGCGGCCTACCCGGGCGCCTCGGCCCAGACGCTGGAAGACAGCGTGCTGGCCGTGATCGAGCGCGAGATGAACGGCGCGCAAGGCATGATCTACATGGAGTCGGTGGCGCAGGCCGACGGCACCGGGCAGATCACCATCAGCTTCGCGCCCGGCACCAATGCCGACCTCGCGCAGGTGGATGTGCAGAACCGCCTGTCGCGCGCCACGCCGCGACTGCCGCAGGTCGTCACGCAGCAGGGCGTGCGCGTCGACAAGTCGCGCACCAACTTCCTGCTGTTCACGATGCTGTCGTCGGACAACCCCGACGTCGACACCACGGCGCTGGGCGACTACGCGGCGCGCAACGTGGTGCCCGAGCTGCAGCGGCTGCCCGGCATCGGCCAGGCGCAGCTGTTCGGCAGCGAGGCGGCCATGCGCATCTGGATCGATCCGGCCAAGCTGCAGGGCTACAAGCTGTCTTCGGCCGACGTGGTGGCCGCCATCCGCGCCCAGAACGCGCAGGTGGCCTCGGGCACCATCGGCGACCTGCCCAACGTCGCGGGCCAGGGCATCTCGGCCACGGTCACGGTGACCGGCCAGCTGGGCAACGTGGAGCAGTTCGGCAACATCGTCCTGCGCGCCAATCCGGACGGCTCGACGGTGCGCCTCAAGGACGTGGCGCGCATCGAGATCGGCGGCCAGACCTACGCCACCTCCGCACGCCTGAACGGCAAGCCGGCGGTGGGCATCGGCGTCCAGCTCGCGCCCAGCGGCAACGCGCTCGACGCGGCCAAGGCGGTGCGCGCGAAGATGGATTCGCTGTCCCAGTTCTTCCCGCAGGGCGTGAAGTGGACCATTCCGTACGACAGCTCGCGCTTCGTGAGCATCTCCATCAAGCAGGTGGCCGAGACGCTGTTCGAGGCAGTGGTGCTGGTGTTCCTGGTGATGTTCCTGTTCCTGCAGAACTGGCGCTACACGATCATCCCGACCATCGTGGTGCCGGTGGCGCTGCTGGGCACCTTCGGCACGCTGCTGGCGCTGGGCTTCTCGATCAACGTGCTGACCATGTTCGGCATGGTGCTGGTGATCGGCATCGTGGTGGACGACGCCCTCGTGGTGGTAGAGAACGTCGAGCGCATTATGAGCGAGGAAGGGCTGCCGCACTTGCAGGCCACGCGCAAGGCCATG